>Ga0247813_10001512_pt1 | contig 17542 bp, 13 predicted proteins | sample UWRJL169409C1_FD_180719 | JGI IMG/M metagenome (GOLD analysis project Ga0247813, IMG submission 180719) | Plant litter microbial communities from Arlington Agricultural Research Station in Wisconsin, United States - UWRJ-L169-409C-1 | ecosystem: Environmental > Terrestrial > Plant litter >... | reverse complement strand
TAATGAAATGGACAAAGGTACTTCTGATGATATGTATGATCTGGTTTTATACTATCCTCACTGGCTGTTCTGCTTCAGTATTAAGATCAGCTATTATGCTCACCCTATTTATACTTACAAAATCTCTTCATAAAGACGCAAACAGTTACCACATATTAATCTTGTCCGGCTGTATACTTCTACTCTACCAACCATTTTTGCTATGGGATGTGGGCTTCCAACTTTCTTATCTGGCAGTACTGGGATTGATTTGGCTGCAACCATTAATAGAGGGTATGATTTCGTTCAAATGGAACTGGATAAAAAAATTATGGAGTTTGATTTCTTTATCCATTGCTGCCCAGGTACTGACCTCCCCATTTTCGGTCTATTATTTCCACCAGTTCCCTGTTTACTTTATTTTCAGTAACCTGTTCATCGCACTTCCAGTAACTTTGCTCATGTATAGTGGCATTGCTATTCTGTTGTTTCATTTGCACTGGCTTGCACCTGCTTTTGAATGGCTGCTCTGTTTTATGAACAAAGGATTGATCTGGATGTCGCAACTGCCACTTAGCGTAATTGAAGGTATATGGATTTCCAAAACCGAATTTACTTTACTTTTTATAGGTCTGATGTGTTTGCTGATAGGATTGCAGTACCGAATAAAGCCAATTTTCTGGACTTCCCTCCTATTGTTTTTTATCCTTCAACTGCTGCTGACAATAGATTACTTTAACTGTAATGCACAAAAGAAAATCATCCTTTTTTCTCTAAACAGAAATTATGCAGCAGCTTTTATCAGTGGCCGGTCAGCAGTACTACTGACTGATCTCACGGTAAACAATCCCGCTTTCAAGTTTCATATTCAACCTGGGCTTGACCAACTAAAGGTTAAAAAGATCACATGCGTCCCATGGGAGGCAACTTATAACAGTAACAAGTTAATTATAGCCAGCCAACAACTTCAGTTTTATAATTTTCGGGTATTGCTGGCGGATAGTACATTTAATAGAAAAAAAATCATGAACCACCCTGTTTATGATGCTGTATGGCTTCATCTAAGTCCGCATCTCCATTTAAAAACCCTTCGGCAACAGGTCCGCTTTCGCAATTTATGGATTGATGGCACAAATAAAAGTTATGCATTAAAAAATTATCTGGCAGATTCGCTGAATAATAAACAGAGGGCTATTGTATTAATAAAAAATAATTCATCTTTGATTAACCTTAAATAACCCTGTTTAATTGCATGATAGCACCCTTGGTTTTATATTCAGTATCAGATCGTATCGCCACCATATCACTCAACCGTCCGGAAAAAAGGAACGCTTTTAACCCTGAACTGGTTAGCTCCCTTACGCAAGCCCTGTTAAAAGCCGGTGATGATGATGAGGTAAAAGTAATTATCCTGAAAGCAGTCGGCAATACGTTTAGCGCCGGTGCAGATTTAGCTTACTTACAACTCCTGCAAAATAATACTCATGAGGAGAACGTTAAAGACAGCCAGAACCTGAAAACATTGTTCACAACCATCTATTACCTCCCAAAGGTGGTTATTGCACAAGTAGAGGGGCATGCTATAGCCGGGGGTTGCGGACTGGCGACTGTATGTGACATTACATTTGCTGTTCCTGAAGCCAGGTTTGGCTATACGGAAGTGAAGCTGGGTTTTGTGCCGGCGATTGTTTCCTGTTTTCTCTTACGGAAGACAAGTGAGACCAATGCAAAAAAAATACTGCTTACCGGCGATCTTTTCTCTGCAGAGGAAGCATTGGCGTATAATTTGATCACTTTTGTAACAAACAAGGAAGAGATTAATCAGAGAGTCACATCATTCGCTCTTAAATTATGTAATGAAACGTCCGGGAACTCGTTAATGGTCACAAAACAACTGATCGGGCAGACTACTAACCCCGGACTTGAAAAACGTCTTGAACTGGCAGTACAGATCAATGCTAGGGTAAGAGAGAGTGAGGATTTTAAAAGAGGAATTGCTGCCTTTATCAGCAAAGAAACTATTCAATGGTAAATTATTAAACTAGAATATATGTTAAAATCAATCAAGACCAGCGTATTGGCAGCAATTCTTATCAGTACTGCTGTAGTTGCCCATGCACAGAAAAAAGTTAATGAAGGAACGCTCACCTACGGGATGACTTATGAGCTGTCAGCTGATCAGCAATCGATGGCATCACAATTGCCAGCGGAAACAAAATTCAAATTCAGTGGCAACGTTTCAAAAATTGAAATGGACCAGGGTGGCGCAACAATTGTTTTTTTAACTGACGGTGTTCAGAAAAACGGATTAGTATTGGTTTCCATTCCGATGTTACAAAAACAATATGCTGCAAAATCCACTAAAGAAGATACGGAAGCCATGATGGGAAAAACACCTGTATTTACTGATTTCAAAGCAACTGGAGAAAAACAAAAAATCGGAGCTTACAATGCTGAAAAATATACTTACAAAGATGATAAAGGCACTGTTTCGGAATTATGGGCAACTAATGAGATCCAGTTACCACTAGGGGTAATCGGCGAAGAATTTAAAGATGTCAAAGGCACACCAGTTAAATTTTCACGTACACAAAACGGAGTTAAAGCGAATGTAGTGATCAAAAGCCTGGTTGAAGACAAAATAGGCCCGCTTACCTTAGATGTACCATCAGGATATGAATCGATCAGCCTGGCTGACCTTAAATCTATGGGCGGACAATAAGAGTAATTAAATTTACAATTTCAGGGCTTTTAACATTTCAATTATTGGTATTTTTGCCAAAATGTTAAAGGCCCTGATTTTTTTTGTCCGCTTTTTTGCACTCTGGCTGCTCTTTTTTCTTTTAGACAGATTGATTTTCGTAGCTGTATTCCATCATGCGATAACAGCCAGTGCCAGCGAAACCGCTGCAGTGGTGTATCATGGACTCCGACTGGACTTGGCTATGGCTGCGTATATAGCAGTCGCACCCCTCCTCTACTTCCTCGTTGTACTATTTAGTACTATTAGAAAACCAAATCTGCGCTGGCTAAAAATTTACAATACAGTCCTGTTGGTGATTTTTAGTATTATCAGTGTAATTAACATTAATATTTATCGGGAATGGGGCAGCAAAATCAATGCTAAGGCAGTTGAATACGCATTTAGCGCCCCCAATGAAGCGCTCGCATCCAGCGCTTCATCACCTGTACTCTCAAACCTCATTATTTTAGCTGTTTTAATCATATGCGGCTTACTGATGATCAAACAGATGGGTCCAACCAAATTAATGTCTCCAGCGGCTTCATTATGGGCTAAAATAACGTTCGCTGCAAGTTTAACAGGACTTACTTTCCTAATTATCCGGGGTGGCTGGGGTGTTTCTCCAAATAACCAAAGTATGGCGTACTATTCGGAACAGCAGACACTCAATCATGCAGCTGTAAATACAGAATGGAACCTGATTGCCAGTTTGCTTAAATCCAGCCAGATCAGTAAAAATCCATTTGACTATTATTCTTCTGCAGAAGCGGAAAACACCATAGAAAAACTGTATGCCGAACATGGAGGGTCATCTCTTCCTATCTTAGACACTGACAGGCCCAATGTCGTAGTAATAATCATGGAAAGTTTTACTGCTGATCTAACCAAAGTACTAGGTAACGAGACGGGTATTACCCCAGGATTTGATAGCCTTGTTAAAAAAGGTGTTTTATTCAGCCAGATTTATGCAACCGGCAACCGTACAGATAAAGGAATCCTGGGGACATTAGCGGCACAGCCCAGTCTTTCACCGGAAAATATGGTAAAATGGCCTGAAAAGTTGGAAAAACTACCGGCCATTTCAAGAACTCTGTTTAAAAATGGTTATCAGACATCATTTTTTTATGGCGGACAATCAGAATTCGACAACTACAAAGCATTTGTGATGAGCCACAGTTATCAGCAACTGGTCGACAAAAGCAATTTTAACACCACAGATATGAATTCAAAATGGGGCGCATACGATGGTGTTGTACTTGCCCGGCAGCTGCATGAACTTAATAAAACAAAAGAACCGTTTTTCTCCACAGTGATGACACTTACCAACCATGAGCCATTTGAAGTTCCCGGAGCTTATAAATTCGGAAAAGTAAATAATACAGAAAGATTTAAGAGTACCGCCTTTTATACTGATTCATGCATTGCGGATTACATAAAAAAAGCAAGCAAAATGTCTTGGTATAAAAATACGCTGTTTATTTTCGTGGCCGACCATGGGCATATATTGCCAAAAGGACGTGAAGATATTTTTGCGCCTCAGCGCTACCATATACCCCTGCTTTTCTTTGGCGAGGTAGTCAAAAAAGAATACCGCGGAAGGATTTTTCCGAATACAGGCAGTCAGATTGACATTGCCTCCACCCTGTTGCACCAATTAAAAATAGATACAAAGCCATTCAGGTGGAGCAAAGACCTGCTTAACCCCAACACACCTCCTTTTGCATTTTTTAGCTGGGATAACGGAATCGGTTTTATCGATAACAAACAATGTGTTACATTTGACAATGTAGGGAGGATGATATTGTATAACGATCATCCGGCAGATGCAACAAACACCGGTAAACTGCTGAAGAATGCAAAAGCATATATCCAGGCGGCCTACCACGACTTTCTTTCACTCTGATCAGCGAACCTGCGATAGTCCTCAGGGGCTAAATAATGTACTAAAACAAAAACTACTTAAACAAATGAATCAGAAACCAATTATTTTAAGACGGCTCCTTGTCTTTGCCATCAGCTTTTTTTGCGTAACAACCTATGCGCAGAACAGAAGCGGCGTAAACTGGACCAAAGACGGCAACGGTTATTACCAGATCTCCGGCGGAGAAATATACCTGGTAACCCTTCCAAAAAATGAAAAGAAAGTTCTCATGAGCAGCAGCCTGCTTACCCCTAAAGGCCAGGCTGCACCATTGAAAATTCAAGATTTCGTTCTTTCGGCGGACGGCACTAAGGCGCTGGTATATACCAATAGTAAAAAAGTATGGCGTTATGCAACCAGAGGCGATTATTGGTTGGCTGATTTGACGGCTAACACCCTTGTACAAATCGGTAAAGATAAACCCGCATCATCGCTGATGTTTGCTAAATTATCTCCTGATGCCAGTAAAGTAGCATACGTAAGCGGCCACAATATTTATGTAGAAGATATCAATGGTACAAATAGCAAAGCGTTAACCACAGATGGTACCGACCGATTGATCAATGGTACGTTCGACTGGGTATATGAGGAGGAATTTGACTGCAGGGACGGTTTCAGATGGAGCCCCGACGGAACTACTATAGCGTACTGGCAGTTAGATGCCAGGAAGATCAGAAACTTCCTGATGATCAACAATACAGATTCAATTTACCCTTATACTATCCCGGTAGAGTATCCTAAAGTTGGAGAAGATCCTTCAGCTTGTAAGATCGGTACCGTAAACGTAGCAACTGCACAAACGGTATGGGTTAATGTTCCGGGCGACCAGATCCAGAACTATATCCCAAGAATGGATTGGGTACCCAATACCAGCGATATAATTTTGCAGCAGTTAAATAGGGAACAAAATACCAGCCGTATTTTTGTAGCCAATACGCAGACAGGAACTGTGAAAAACATCTATACAGAAACTGATAAAGCATGGATAGACGCCGCTCCGGAATGGCACTGGATTAATAGTGGTAAAGAATTTATCTGGGTGAGTGAAAAAGACGGATGGCGCCATCAGTACCGTATCACTAAAGACGGAAAGAAACAAACTTTGATCACCAAGGGAGATTACGACGTGATTAAAACAGCATTGATCGACGAAAAAAACAACACGTTTTATTTTATCGCGTCACCTGATAATGCTACTCAGAAATATTTGTACAAAACAAGTCTGGATGGCAAGGGTAAATTAGTACTGGTTACACCTTCTATTTTACCAGGAACACATAACTATGATATCTCACCAAACGGCATTTTTGCAAATCACACCTACCAGAGCGCAAGTATCAGACCGCTTAAAGAATGGATGAGATTAGATACCGGGAATCCTTTTACAATGGAAGGAAGCATTACTAATCAGCTTGCGAAAGTACAGCCACCAAAAAATAAGGTCGAATTTTTCAAAATCAAACTGGAAGATGGAATTGAACTTGACGGATGGATGAAAAAACCTGACAACTTTGATCAGACTAAAAAATACCCCGTTGTATTTTATGTATACGGTGAACCAGCTTCACAGACTGTTACTGATACATATGGCACAGGTTATAACGCTCAATATACGGGTGATATGGCTAAAGACGGTTATATCTATATTTCGATTGAAAACCGCGGCGCACCAGCTCCGAAGGGCCGTGAATTTCGTAAAAGCATTTATAAAAACATTGGTGTATTAAATATTAACGACCAGGCAATGGCGGCAAAGCAAATTTTGCAGTGGCCGTTTGTTGACAAAGACAGGGTTGCAGTATGGGGATGGAGCGGTGGCGGATCGTCAACGCTCAACTTAATGTTCCAGCACCCTGAAATATACAAAACAGGTATTGCTATTGCGGCAGTTGGTAACCAGCTTACTTATGATAACATCTATGAGGAACGGTATATGGGCTCGCCGTTAAAAACTAAAGAGGCTTATATCAAAGGATCTCCGATTACTTATGCAAAAAACCTGCAAGGTAATTTACTGTATATTCATGGGACAGGAGATGATAATGTACATTATCAAAATGCTGAAATGCTGATTAACGAATTAATAAAAAATCAGAAAGTATTCCAGTTAATGGCATATCCTAACCGCACCCATAGTATTAACGAAGGTGCAGGCACATCAGCGCACCTGGCTAAAACATTTACAAAGTTTCTTCAGGAAAACTGCCCACCGGGAGGTAAGTAACCTATTAAGTGATATATAATTAAAAATGCCTCATTTGTTTAGTGACAAATGAGGCATTTTATATGGTAGTAATGCTGAATTCACCCAGATTAAGGCATTACAATTAGAATCACGATCAGGATTTCTGATTATGCACCCTGACCAATGTTGATCATCAGTCCACCGTCCATCGTATAAGTGCTTCCTGTAACATAATCCGCTTCTTCGGAAGCAAGGAATAAAGCGAGATAAGCGATCTCCTCTGGTCGTCCCGCACGGCCAAGCGGAATATTTTTTTCTGCTTTTTTGCGCACTTTACTATCATCTACTGCTTTTTGATTCATCGGAGTCAGAATCATACCAGGTGCGATATTATTCACATTGATACCAAAAGGAGCGACTTCCAGCGCAATTGTGCGCATTAAATTACGTATTCCTGCTTTAGATGCATTATAATCCGCATTTCCTGGTGCATTTATTTCTTCATGTACCGAAGAAATATTGATAATTTTACCTGGTTTCTTTAATCCTTTACGGTGTTGGATAAACTTACGGCTGCAAAAAAACGTTCCGTATAAGTTGGTTCGTATTGTTTTATCGAAAATCTCTGTGTCCATTTCATCAACAGGGATACCTGAACCATTAACACCAGAATTATTAACCAGTATGTCTATACCTTCATATTTTTCAATAAGCTGCTCCATTTTCTTTTCCACCGCTTTCTCATCACTCACATCAAGCTGGATCAGTACAGCCTGCCCGTATTTCCTCACTTCAATCAGTGCTTCTTCTGCCCTTTCTTTTTTACTGTGGTAGCAAACTATAACATTTGCACCATGCTTAGCGAATTCAACTGCGATGGCCAGTCCGATTCCGGAATCTGCTCCCGTAACCAAAGCTGTTTTGTTTTCAAGTTTTTTTATAGGTTCCATTTCTATTGTCTTAATATTACAGTCTATCCAGTTGTTTATCCAATTCCAATGCCGCACTGATTAATGCCAGGTGGGTAAAAGCCTGGGGGAAATTACCCAAATGCTCACCTCTTTTACCAATTTGCTCGCTGAAAAGACCCAGGTGATTCGCATAACCTGTCATTTTTTCAAAGTATTCCAAAGCTTTATCTACTTCTTTATTTTTTGCGAGAACTTCAATGAACCAGAAAGAACACATATTAAAAGTGCCTTCTTCACCCGTAAGCCCATCCATATCTCCCTGGTTGTTATATCTGTAAATGAGTACATCTGTACTTAAATTCTCTTCAATTACTTTTAAAGTAGATAACCATCGTGGTTCGTCAGGCGTAATAAAATGCATCAACGGCATTAGCAATACAGATGCGTCAACAGCATCTCCACCCTTGTACTGGACCCATGCACCTACTTTTTCATTCCAGAAACCTTCATAGATATCTATATAAATCTCATCACGTATAGCTTTCCACTCTACCTCAGGGTAAGGAAATGAGCGATCGCCAGCAATTTTTATCGCCCTGTCTATCGCTACCCAGCACATCAGCCTGGTATGCAGAAAGTGTTTTTCCCCGCTTCTGAATTCCCAGATCCCATGATCTGGTTTTTTCCAGTTATCAATTACACAGATAATATGCTTTTGTACGGTTAACCAGAACTCATAATTGATTTTAGAATGGTTTTTATTATACAGGTAAATTGTATCAATAAGCTCACCATAGATATCTACCTGCAGCTGATCTTTTGCTGCATTGCCAATCCTCACGGGCGCAGAATCCATATATCCTTTGAGATTCTCCAGTGTCTTTTCTTCCGTCACCTCAGATCCGTCAATCGCATACATCAGGTGGAGGAGTTTATCTCCGGAACGTTCGTGAATCCATTTTAAGAAATCACCTGCTTCTTCGGTAAAACCAAGCTGTAAAAATGCATACATTGTGAAAGCGGCATCCCTGATCCAGGTAAAGCGATAATCCCAGTTGCGGTCGCCCCCGATTGCTTCAGGAACACTGAATGTAGGTGCAGCAACCATAGAGCCGTGCGCAGATGATGTCAGTAACTTCAGTGTAATCGCTGAACGTGAAACCAAGTCAGTCCACCGCCCTTTGTAGGTAGATTGCCCAATCCACTTGCGCCAGAAATGTACGGTATCCTGATAGGTGCCATTCTGATAAAATTCAATCTGCTTTAAATTATCTGTTTCTCCCTGTTTCAATGATTCCAGCACTATCCACGCCTCTTCTCCCTCATTCAAAGTGAAGTCGGCATAACCATCCTGCCCCTCAAACTTCAGTGGAAAATCCGCAATTAACCTCACCATCGAGTCCCCATCATCAACTGCAGAAAAACGAAGCTCCTGCCTCCCGAATTTCTCAATAGTGTGTTTGGCCTGGGCATAGTCGAACCTGGGTGAACAATTCACCTTATACTTTACTTTTCCCCTGACCGTCTTTATCTTCCTTACTATCGCACAACTGTGATTGTCTGAAAAACCTTTTACAGGCATATAATCGGTCAGTTCTGAAATTCCATCATCAGAAAAAAACCTGGTCAGCAGAACCGCAGTACCCGGAATATAGAGCTGTTTCGTTTTAAATGATTTAAACTGGGGAATAACGGAAAAACTTCCGCCTTCATCTTTATCGAGCAAACTGGCAAATATACTTGGCGAATCAAAATCAGGAAAACACATAAAATCTATCGTTCCCTCCAGAGAAACGAGTGCAATGGTCTGCATATTACCGATAATGCCGTAATCTTCTATAGGTAAGTAAGAGTTGTCTTTTTTCACGAATAGACAACCAATAAGAGGTAGATTAGTTTTAACAACGGCTCAATTACTGCTATCACTTGCACATAAAAATGGATGTATCACTACTTTTTAATGATCCTGTTCTCAAGTTCCAAATGTTGTTTTCTGATTCCTTCAAGTACAAGTTCAGCCATTTTTCGGGCGCCAAACTCATTAAAATGTGTATTATCCTCTTTGCCATTAGGGTAGTTCGGATGCTCTCCTGCAGCAAGGTGATTAAAAAGGTATTTAGAACCTACTACACCAAATTGCTGCAGCAAAACCTGACTTTCTTTATCAAGATCAATCAGGGGTGTTTTTTCTTCTGCAGCGGTTTTCCTGACCAGCTCGGCATATACATCGTGAGTCCCTACTATTTTACCGGAATCATCAAAATTTCTTCTCGCTACAGGGGTAAGCAATATTGGAATAGCCCCTTTATCCCGGGAATCTTTAATATATAACTTGAGGTTTGACACAAACACGGCTTCGGTAGTATAGGATGCTTTAGTACTTACCTCATCATTATGGCCAAACTGGATCAGCACATAATCACCTTTTTTAAGATTCTCTTTTACAGGCTTCCATAGTCCCTCATTAAGAAAAGTACGTGTACTGCGTCCGTTTTTAGCCCGGTTGTCTACAACTACGGTAGAATCAAAAAAGTTAACGAATGGCATACCCCACCCTGTTTCAGGATAATATTTACGTTCTTTTATAGATATGGTCGAATCGCCAATCAACCATATCGTAAGCTTATCCTTTTCAGGAAGATTGAAAGCAGATAAAAATAAGAGCATGGAGAGCAGGTAAAGCGGTTTACAGTTCATATCTGGCATCGGGTTTCTTTTAAAATAATCCCGCTTAAGCTAAGGTAAAACTAAGTTTTCTATCGCTCACTAAATATGTATCTAAATTTATGCAATCGTTACCAGTATCTGGAGATAAATCTATGCTACTGTACGCCAAAAAAGAGTATTACACCGTTTTGGGACATATGCCCCGCATTTTGAAACTTTTAGAACAAACAATTTGTTGTATGGTCCGATGGCACTAATCACATTCACCAACAAAGGTATATTTTGTAAACAGGGCGGTTTTTATATTGACCCGTGGCGTCCGGTTGAACTGGCAGTTACCACACATGGTCATGCAGATCATGTGAAATGGGGCAATAAAGGGTATTTATGTCACGAGCTGACTAAACCAGTGCTTTTACAGCGTCTAGGTGCTGACATTCCTATACAGACACTACCGTACAATCAGGAAATCAGCATCAACGGAGTGAAAGTCAGTATGTTCCCGGCCGGTCATGTAATTGGTTCTGCACAAATAAGACTGGAGTATAAGGGTGAAATCTGTGTGATCTCAGGAGATTATAAGGTGGAATATGATGGGATCAGTACTGAATTTGAGCCTGTCAAATGCCATACCTTTGTTTCGGAAAGCACTTTTGGATTACCAATTTATAAGTGGCAGCCGCAGCATGAGGTTTTCGGACAGATTAAAAACTGGATAGAGGATAACCACGAACAGCAAAAAACCAGTGTATTGGTTGCATACAGTTTAGGTAAAGCCCAACGGCTAATCAAAAATCTGGCAGATTATACAGATATATATGTACACAATTCTATTGCCAACCTGAACGATGGATTTATAAGAGCTGGAGTAGATTTACCGGAGACGATCCGTATTACGCCGGATATCAAAAAAGAAACTTTACAGAAGGGTATTGTAATCGTACCGCCGGCATTAGCCGATGGCAAATGGATGAAAAGCTTGCAGCAAGCCGCTACCGGTGTTTGCTCGGGATGGATGCAGGTAAGGGCTGGCAGAAGATGGCGGTCGGCCGATGCAGGGTTTGCGCTAAGTGACCATGCCGACTGGCCAGGGTTACTTAGCGCGATAAAAGCGACAGAAGCTGAAAAAGTGTTTGTTACACATGGATTTGTATCTACATTTTCCAAATACCTGAATGAGATCGGGATCGCTTCAGAAGAAGTGGTAACACGCTATGGTACTGAAGATGATGAAGAGGAAACAATCTTAAAAGAGGCACAAAATTGAGAAGATTCACACAATTGATACAGCAGCTGGAAACCAGCAACAAAACCAACGACAAGATCGCAGCATTGGTCAGCTACTTCAGTACTGCCGACGAGCTGGACAAGCCATATGTAGTGGCGATGTTCACCGGTAAAAAACCACGCCGGCCGGTTACTACTGCGCTGATCAGGGAATGGGCGATTGAACTCAGCGGAATTCCAACATGGCTATTTGCGGAATGCTACCATAGTGTGGGCGACTTGAGTGAAACGATTGCTTTGGTTTTGCCCCCACCGTCACGTACTACAGACAGGAAACTGCATGAGTGGATTGGTGACCTGGCACAGATCACAAGTAAAACTGATGCTGAAAAGAAAGACTTTATTCTTGATGCCTGGGATAGTCTCAATACACAGGAACGTTTTATCTTCAACAAACTGATCTCCGGAAATTTCAGGATCGGGGTATCCAATAAAATGCTGGTTAATGCAATCTCGAAGCAAAGCGATACGGAAAGCAACAAAATCATGCATAGTATAATGGGTAAATGGAAACCTGGCGAAATAACCTACAAGGAACTGATTGCCGGTGCGCATGTCAATACAGATAATTCATGGCCCTACCCTTTTTGCCTGGCCTATGCGCTGGAAGCAGAACCGGCAAGCCTGGGTGGTACTGATGAATGGCAGGCGGAGTGGAAGTGGGATGGTATCCGCGGTCAAATTGTTAAGCGCAATGGCGAACTCTTTATCTGGTCGCGCGGCGAAGAACTGGTCACAGACCAGTTTCCGGAACTGCATTTCCTGAAAGATGAGTTACCAGATGGAACAGTGATTGACGGCGAAATACTTTCCGTTAAAGATGGCCAGGTACAGGCCTTTAGTGTATTACAACAGCGGCTAAACCGCAAAACAATAAATAAATCACAGTTAAAAGATGCACCCATAGGATTCTATATTTATGATCTGCTGGAATTCCAGGGAAGTGATATCCGGACAGCGCCACTCTCCGAAAGAAGGAAACTACTGTTAGAAATTGCAGGCCAGCTTAGTAATAGTGATATCGCTGTTTTGTCGCCGGTAATAGAATTTACCGACTGGGAAGAGCTGGCAGAAATCAGGAAAGGGTCAAGAGAAAATAATAGTGAAGGGATTATGCTTAAAAAGCTCAGCTCTTTTTATCATAGTGGCAGGAAACGGGGCGATTGGTGGAAGTGGAAAATTAATCCATATACGGTAGACACCGTAATGATATATGCGCAGAAAGGAAGCGGAAGGAGAGCCAACCATTTCACAGACTATACCTTTGCAGTCCGTGATGGTGAACAACTTATCACAGTTGCTAAAGCTTACTCCGGACTTACAGATAAGGAAATTAAAGAGGTTGATGCTTTTGTAAAGAAAAACGCAATAGAAAAATTCGGTCCAGTGAGAACAGTAAAACCGGAACTGGTGTTTGAGATTGCATTTGAGGGGATAGCAGAAAGTAAAAGGCACAAAGCAGGCCTTGCGCTGCGCTTTCCAAGAATTGCCCGCTGGCGGAAAGATAAAAAGGCAGCAGAGATAAATACCCTTGATGATTTACGGCAACTTTTAGCATCTACCCTGTCATGATTTTAGAAAAGAGTATTGGATATAAGAAGGTAATCAAATGGCTGAAAGGCAGCAAAAAAAAACCGTTTAAATTTCAGACTGATGCATGGGAATACTATGCGGAAGGTTACAGCGGATTAGTAAATGCGCCTACTGGTTTCGGAAAAACATTCTCAATGTTTCTTGCCGTAGTAATTGATGAACTGAACAGCCAGACACCAGACAAAACAGCCCATCCAAAAAAAAATGTTGTAAAATATAAAGTTGAAAAAGCAACCCAAAATACCCTGGTTAAGGAAAGTAAACCTGTTGTCTCAAAAAAACGGAAAGCAACTGGTTTAAAGCTGATCTGGATTACCCCCCTTCGTTCTCTCGCTAAAGATCTGGCAAGGGCAATGACCGAGGTTTGTATAGAATTAGAACTGGACTGGCATGTGGGGGTTAGGAATGGGGATACACCACAAAGTGAAAAGCTGAAGCAGAAAAAACAGATGCCCGAAGTGCTGATTATTACTCCGGAAAGTATGCACCTGCTGCTGGCGCAAAAAAACACTTCAGGTTACTTTGATGATCTGGTTTGTATTGTTGCGGATGAATGGCATGAATTACTGGGCAGCAAACGGGGTGTAATGGCCGAGCTCGCAATATCCAGGATTAGAGGACTTTTGCTGGAGAAACACCCTGAGCGACTGTTGAGGATCTGGGGAATTTCCGCGACGATTGGTAATATGGAACAGGCGCTCGATGTGTTGGTTCCATATGAAGAAGTTTTAAAAACAATTGTGGTGGCCGACATAGAAAAGAAAATAGAGATTAAATCCATCCTGCCTGACCATATAGATATGCTGCCATGGGCAGGCCACTTAGGACATAAACTGGCACATAAATTACTGCCTGTCATAGCGAAAAGTAAAACCACTCTGATCTTTTGCAATACCCGGGGGCAGGCAGAATTGTGGTACCAAAACTTGCTGAAACTAGATGAAAACCTGGCCGGACAAATCGCTATCCATCATGGTTCCATTGATTATGCCCTGCGGAACTGGATTGAAGACGCTATCCATACCGGTGTACTGAAAGCTGTGATCAGTACCTCATCACTGGATCTTGGGGTAGACTTTAAACCCGTAGACACCGTGGTGCAGATTGGTTCACCAAAAGGTGTCGCACGTTTTCTGCAGCGTGCCGGTCGGAGCGGTCACTCCCCTTATGAAACATCCAGAATCTATTTCCTTCCTACCCATGCACTAGAACTGGTGGAAGCTGCGGCAATAAAAGAAGCAGCGAAAACACATAACATAGAAAGCAGGGAGCCGGTAGTAATGTCCTTTGACACACTGATTCAGTACATGGTCACGCTTGCTGTTGGAGACGGATTTGATGATAAAAAATTATATGAAGAAGTAAAATGTACACATGCGTTCAGGGAACTTGAACCTGATGAATGGAGCTGGATGATGCAGTTTATTACTACAGGCGGCGATAGCCTGACCGCATATAACGAATTTAGCAAAGTCTCACTGGAAGAGGGAGTATGGAAAGTAACCAGCAGACAAGTAGCTATGCGTCATCGTTTACATATCGGTACTATCGTCAGTGATGCGATGCTTAAAGTCAAATACCTCACCGGCGGATATATCGGGATGATCGAAGAATCGTTTATTGCCAAGATCAAACCGGGGAATAGTTTTACACTTGCGGGGAGGGTGCTCGAATTTGTGATGGTAAAAGAAATGATGGTTCTGGTACGGAAAAGTAAACTGAAAACAGCTATTACCCCAAGCTGGATGGGCGGCAGAATGTCGCTCACTGCCAACCTTGGTGCTATATTAAGAAAAAAATACAATCAGACTTTAGATAAAACGCACGAAGATGAAGAATTGGATATCATCCTTCCGTTGTTTGAACGTCAGGCAAAAGTATCACATGTACCAAAAGATGATGAGTTTCTGATTGAACTGATCAAAACCCGTGATGGGTATCATTTATTTGCCTATCCTTTTGAAGGGCGTCAGGTACATGAAATTATGGCGGCGCTGATTGCCTACAGACTGGGCAAAATTAAGCCAATCAGTTTTTCCATTGCGATGAATGATTATGGTTTTGAACTATTGAGCGAACAGCCAATACCGCTCGATGAAGAAAATATTAAAGCATTGTTTACTCCGGCCAATCTTGGTGAAGATATCGTTGCCAGTATCAACTCTACGGAAATGGCCAGACGCAAGTTCAGGGACATCGCCTGTATTTCAGGATTAGTGTTCCAAGGTTATCCCGGAAAATATGTCGCAAATAAACACCTGCAATCATCTTCATCACTATTTTTCAATGTTTTCAGTGATTATGACAAACATAACCTATTATTGCGGCAGGCATATGATGAAGCATTTTACCAGCAGATTGAAGAACCCAGACTTGCTGCGGCATTGCACCGGATACAGGTAAGCAAAGTTATCATCGTAAAAGCAGAGAGTTATACACCGTTATGTTTTCCAATCAAAGTTGATAGTTTAAGGGAAAACATGAGTACAGAAGAATTAGGAGAAAGAATAGCAAGAATGACAGCCGAAGCAGATAAAAAAGATGCCCAGGTGAACCGGAGGAGAAAGAATGACCATCAATTGTAAAGGCGAAGAACTCATATTAAGTAAAGAGAGGGCGATTTATTGGGAAGCAAAAAAAATGTTGGTGATCAGCGACCTGCACCTGGGTAAAGGGGCGCATTTCAGAAAAGCTGGAATCCAGGTTCCGAGTACGATTACCACTACTGACCTTGATAAACTCACATTGCTCCTATCTGATTATCAACCACAGATTTTGCTGGTAACAGGCGATATGTTTCACCACCAGATGAATAGTGAAGTGGAAATTTTTAAAGAGTGGCGAAACCAATACCCGGAACTCCGGGTGATACTAGTAAAAGGCAATCATGATCTGCTTAAAGCAATGGACTATGAAGGCCTGTCTATTGAAATCTGTATGAAGGAATACTTATCTTTTCCTTTCAGGTTTGTGCACGACCAGCCCAAAGTGTTCGATGAATATTATAATATTGCGGGGCATATCCACCCCGGTGTAACTATATACGGAAAAGCAAGACAGTCGATTAAACTACCTTGCTTCTATTTTGGTAAAACCTGTGCAATCCTTCCTGCTTTCAGCGTGTTTACTGGATTAAGTAAAATCCGCTCTGAAGAAGGCGATCAGTTTTATGCGATTACTCCTGAAAAAGTAGTAGCGGTTTAAACTGAGGAAGAATTCAATTAATCCTCAGTTTCAGCCGATTGTGAAATGAGTGACAAAAGCATATTCACAACGGTTTTGTCCGTTCTAAATGTTACGTCATCTTCATTCAATTCATCAAGTCCAACCCAGCGGAAAGACTGTACGGTTTCCGGTGCAAAATCAAATATCTTGGTTTTATATGTCATCTTCAACGGCCCCATTTCCCTTACCAGATAATATATACTGATAATCTGGCTATCATTAAAAGAGGATTTCTCAAAGAAATCCGTAGTATAGAAATGGCTTAGTATATCTACTTCCGCATCGCACTCTTCCATAAACTCACGTTTCAGCGCATCAATCAGTCCTTCACCATACTCTAACCCGCCGCCCGGAAATTTACTGAAGCTCCTGCCTCCTGACTGTTCATCACTAATCAATAATTGATTGTCGGCATTGATCAATAAACCGTAGACTCTAACGTTGAAATAACTCATTTTATTCGAAGTGTTTTTTATTTTTAGTGGCATTTTCTACTGTCCAGCCGATCTCTTCGGTGAAAGCTTCCTGCCTTACAGGACATCCTTTTATTTTACAGTAATTACAGCATTCCGGTAAACATGGATCCGCATGTATAAACAGTTCAGTATTGCGTTCCGCATTGCCATTGATTAATTTATCAATATCGGAAATCTCTGTATGTACCTGGTTCAGATCATAATAATAAGGTAACGTGATGTGACAATCAATATGCAGATCAGCGCCATATTGCTGTGCACGAAGGTTATGGACATCTATCCACGCATCGTGGCGATTTTTCTGTAAAATATCTACAATTGACTTAACGAGCTCCACATTACTTTCATCCATCAGACCCCCGACAGATTTTCTGGTTAGCTTATACCCGCTGTATACAATGTAACACCCCAGCAGAATGGAAATCACACTATCCAGCCAGTAGATCTGAGTTACGGTTATCAGCAGGATTCCAACTACCAGACCACCACTTGTAACCGCATCAGTCAGCAAGTGTTTACCATCAGCCTCCAGCGTGAGCGACCGTTCTTTTTTTC
>Ga0247813_10001511_pt1 | contig 17560 bp, 14 predicted proteins | sample UWRJL169409C1_FD_180719 | JGI IMG/M metagenome (GOLD analysis project Ga0247813, IMG submission 180719) | Plant litter microbial communities from Arlington Agricultural Research Station in Wisconsin, United States - UWRJ-L169-409C-1 | ecosystem: Environmental > Terrestrial > Plant litter >... | reverse complement strand
TGTGCAGGATGCCCTGCTGCGTCGCGACATACAGGGTGTTCAGCGGTGCCATCTCAGGGTCCAGCAAGACGACGAGCGCCCCACTCCGGAGGTGCTCCTCGATCAGGTACCGAGGGAGCACGGACATTCCCAGCCCGTGGATGACAGCATCCGTGATCGCGCGAAGGTTCGGGATCGTCGCAGCGAGGTTGAGCCCGTCGGCAGGTTGCCCGAGCACAGAGCGCCAGTACCTGCGGATGATGGCGAGATCTTCGGAGTAGGCGACAAGCGGCACGTGACGCAGGGATTCGGCCGTGATCGTCTCGCCGTCGCCGATGAGATCCCGCCACCGTGGCGAGGCGACAAGCAGGAACTCCTCGTCGATGAGAGCAACGCTCGCGACTCCACGAAGCCGGGGACGGATCGAGCTGACGACGACGTCGAGAGCTCCGACGGACAGATCGACGAGCAGCTTCTCGGCCAGACCGAAGGTGACCCTGAACTCGACGTTCTGATCAGCCATCTGAGCCAAGAGCGGGATCACGCAGACGGACATGTACTCCGCAGGTCCGCCGATGTGGATGACACGAGCCTGATCAGAAGGGAGGTTCCCGTCCCGGTCGGTGATGGCATCGAGGCTGTCGATGTGTGGGGCGACCTCCGCAGCCAGCGCCTGCGCCCTCGCCGTCGGCGCGATGCGGCGCCCATGTCGCTCGAACAGCGGATACCCGAGCTGCCGTTCGAGCGCCTGCATCTGGCTCGTGACGGCAGGCTGACTCAGTCCGACGAACTTCGCCGCGGACGTGAACGTCCCCATCCGGAACACCGCGACGAAGGTGCGCAGGTAGTCGAAGCTGGGTTGCAGCTCGACCACGCCCTCTCGTCCGTCCCGTTCTACCCGGTTACGACTGCTTGTGGACGAATTGAACCACATCTGACGGGAGCCAGGTCCCAGTGACCGGGACACCGGCCGACGTCGCTGCCGACTCGGTCAGCCGCGCGACCCCTGTCTCTCGAGCGCGCCTGTCGAGAGTGTCCCGGAGAGACAGTGAGCCTCGGTCAGCTCCAGTCGTCTGCACCGCTCCGCTCGGGCACCTCCTCCGACCAGCTGGCCAGCACCGGCAGCACCCGTGCCGTGGGCGAGTCGGGCTCCACGGTGTAGACGACCAGGCGCTGCTCGGGGTCGTGCGGTCCGACGAGAGACTCGATGCCGAAGACGAGCGGCCCGGCGGTGGGGTGGGCGACGCGCTTGGTCACCGAGGTGCGGAAGGTGACCCGCTGGTCGTCCCACCAGCGCTCCACGTCCGGGTCGCACGCACGCAGCTCCTCCACCAGGTCGGCGAGCAGCCGGTCGTCGGGGTGACGACCCACCTCGTAGCGCAACGACCCCACCGCAGCCGCGGCGAAGTCCGCCCAGTTGACGATCCTCGCCCGCGCGTCCGGGTCGAGGAACAGCCACCGCACGAACGACGTCCCCGGCTCCATCGCGGTACCCAGCACACTGCCGAGCAGCCTGTTGCTCGCCAGCACCTCCGAGCGGCGGCCCAGGAGAAGCACGGGGACGTGCTCGAGCGTCGTCATCAGGCGGAGCATCCCCGGGTCCGGGCGTTGCGCGGCTTCGGGCCCGGCCCATCGCCGCCGAGACGTCGGGGCGGCGAGGTCCCGCAGGTGCGCACGCTCGACATCGTCCAGCTGCAGCGCCTGCGACAAGGCCCGCACCACCTCGTCGGTGACATTCTGCTGGCGCCCCTGCTCCAGGCGGCTGTAGTGGTCCGGGCTCAGCCCGGCGAGCACTGCCAGTTCCTCCTTGCGCAGCCCAGGGACGCGCCGCGGGCCCGGGAACGCCGTGATGCCTGCCTGCGAAGGCGTGAGGCGATCACGGCGAGAGCGCAGGAAGGCCCCGAGGGCAGCACGGTCAGCAGGCACCGACCTAGCGTAGGAGCACTGCGCGCCGTGGACCTGGTCACGTCGTGACCAGGCAGCACGCACCCTGGTGCGGGGCCTGCAAGCCCGGGTCCACTAGGACACATGACAACCACCGAGCAGACCCGCACCGTCCTCGTCACCGGCTCCACCAGCGGCATCGGCGCCGCGACCGCCCGCACCCTCGCCGCCCAGGGCTGGCGCGTGATCGTCACCGGTCGCGACACGACCCGCGGTGACGCTGTCGTCACGGAGATCAACGGGCTCTCCCAGACCGGTGACGGCAGTGATCACAGTGACACCAGCAACGACCCGAAGGCCGTCTTCATCCCCTCCGACCTGGCCGCCGAGCCCGACGTCCTGCGCGACTTCGCCGCCGCGGTCACCGAGGCAGCCGGCGGGCAGCTCGACGCGATCGTGCACAACGCCGCCCTGTGCCCAGCCGTCGACACCGTCTCCCTCACCGACGCAGACCTCGAGGCCACCCTCGCGGTGAACATCCGTGCGCCTCACGTGCTCACCGCTGCCCTCGCCCCGGCGATGGCCGAGCGTGGCTCCGGGGCGATCGTGGTCATCGGGTCGTGGATGGCCCACGTCGGGCACCCCATCGTCGGCCTGTACTCCGCGACCAAGGCCGCCGAGATCCAGCTCGCCCGCAGCTGGGCCGCAGAGTTCGGGCCCCGCGGGGTGCGGGTCAACACGGTCTCCCCCGGTGCGACCCGGACGCCGATCAACGCCAGCGACGGCGACGTCATCGCCGCGATGACCGCCCCGACACCGGCTGGGCGTCCGGGGACACCCGAGGAGGTCGCCGATGCTGTGGCGTGGCTGTTGTCGGGGCGTGCCGGGTATGTCCACGGGGCGGAGATCCCGGTCGACGGAGGCATCACGGCGGCACGGACCGCCTAGCGGCGTCGGCCGTGCAAAATCCGTCGGCGTTCAAAGTCGACGGGCTCTCGGTCCTATGGAGCGTGTACCATCACCGACAGCGCGATCAGTGGAAGTGCCTGCCGGCGAACACAAGCATCAGTGTGCGGGCTTCAACGCGGTCCAGGTGGCGCTCCCTGCCCCTTCCTAGAGCATCGAACTGGCCGCCGATGATCTATCTCTAGCCATCCGTCGGCATCATCCGGCTAGTGGATTGGCGCCGCGATTGCTGATTCACCGGCCGGTGCCGCGACAAGCAGGACATCGTGTACTCGGAGCGTAGGGTGCAGCATGCCTTCCTCTCTGAGCACCGCCACGCTCCGCACAGTCGAGCGCCTCTGGGAGGAGCGGATGCGCGCACAGGAAGGGGCGTTGAGCTCGCCCGAGGTGTCGTTCGTGGAGTGGCCAGGCTTTACGGCCACCGTCATCGTCGACATCGGAGGCTCCGTGCTCGTCGCCGGACCCGCTGAAGCGATCGGTCGCTTGCACGAGCTCCCAAAACAAGAACTAGTCGATGCTCGTGCTGCCGAGTCAGCACTGGTCGACCTGCGACCACTGCTGATCGGCCAGGCACTCCTCGGGTACGCCGACGAGTCGACGTTCACTCGCGCACCCGCCGCACGGACGGTGCGCCAGGCTGACCGAGATGCGGTAGAACAAGCGATCTCGCAGTGCGAACTTGAAGACCGCGACGAGAGCGGGCTCTTGGAGATGAGCGTCTGGTTCGTGGCCGAGGACGAAGGTGTGCCGGTCGCCGCGTCAGGGTATGAGAGCTGGCCACGGAGGGTCGCGCACTGCGGTGTCGCAGTGGGCGTGGAGCACCGGGGTCGAGGCAGGGGACTGGCTGTTGCTTCAGGGGCAGTCGAGCACGCATTTCTTGAGCACACCATGACCCAGTGGCGATCGCGCGACACCAACGTGGCATCGAGGCTTGTTGGAGAGCGTCTGGGATTTGTCCAGATGGGCACCCAGACCGCGTTCGAGCTGCGCTCCGCAGCACGCAAGGCCCAGGCGAGCTCTACACCCTAGCGACATGACGATCGCGCCCTCGCGTGGTGGGCGGCTCCCGCAGCGCCTGCGTCGCCGGAGAGGCCCCAAAGTTGACCTCAACGACCGCCGTGACACCCGGGAGCGACTGAGCCGCAGCCACCAACACTCCCGCCGCGGATCCTGCGGAGCCGAGGGTGATGTGGGCCGCAACCAGCACCAGCTGGAGCTCGGAGACAGCACCAGGTGCAGGGACGCCTGGCTGCTCCTCGACCATGTCGAGCGCCAGCCCCGACTCTGTCTCCGACGGCGCTTCTCCTCGGAAAATTGGGCTTTGGTACCGGCGACGAAGCCAGGCCGAGGGGATCGACAGTCAATACCAGGAGAACCACGAGTCCGTGCCGGGCACGGAGTACACCCAACCCCCAGAGCAACCGAGCCGTGAGCGTTCCCGCGAAGACGATTCCACGTTCGCGACGGGAGCTGGCATCAGCCTTATCGGGTGCGCGGCCCGGGGCATCGCCTTTCTGAAGGGTCGGGCCTATCCATCTCAGTGACACGAAGGCGTTGAAGCGACACGCTCGAGCTCGATCCGTGGAATTCAACCACTCATCCCCGAACGCATGTGTACCGCCCCGACTGGGCAGATCGGAACCGTCGGAGGCGCGAACCAGCGTCACGAGACTTCACCCAGCGTGGTGGCGCGCCGCAGCAACACACGGCCGCGCGTCCAGCATATAGTCACATTAGCCACCTTCTCTGAAAGCAGAAGTCCGGTTCCGCATTCGAACTGCAATTAGCAAAAAAGCTCGATGCGATGTGGCAGAATCATGCACCAGCAACAAAGTCGTAATCCGAGATACACCGACTCAGGGGGCAGTGGGGATGCAGATTAAATCAGTATCGATCAGGAACTTTCGCCGACTACACGACACAAAGGTAGAATTCTCCCCAGATACCACGTTGCTTGTCGGGCCAAACAATAGTGGAAAATCATCAGCAATCCTGGCGATCGAACGATTCCTGAACGAGCCGGGCCGTTTCCGGGTCACCGATATCTCATTGAGCAATCTCAGCACCCTTTCCAGCATTGGTAGGACGTGGATAGACCAGGATGAAGCCGACGATCCGCAAAGCGGGAAACAGATACGAGCGGATCTGCTGCCCTTGATGCCCGCAATTGATATCTGGTTCGATGCCAATACTAGCGAGTTAGCGAAGTTCCCACCGGCAGTTTCGGAACTAACACAGTACCCGGGACACTTTGGGGTACGGCTCGCCCTGGAAGCGCGAGACCCGGAAATGTTCCGCGAGAACTTCATTCGCGACTATCGAAAATCAGCCGCCGCCCTTCGCGGGGCGGATCAGGAACTTCAAGGCATATCTCTACGACCGACAAGCCTCGTTCAGCATCTCGAAAAAGCGATCCAAAGAGATTTTCGGATCGCAGGGTACGTTCTACCGAGCTCGTCGCCCGCCAGTGAAGACGGCGCGGACTCACAGCCCCTTTACCATGCCGATCTGTCGGCCTCAAATTCAGATATTCAGGCGGTAGACCCTGCACTTATACGCCGCCTAGTACGTGTGAATGTAATTACCGCTACACGGGAAATGAGCGAGGCGGACGCTAGGGGAAACTCGGAACGCCTCTCAACAATGGTTGGTCGGTTCTACGCCAATCACATTCGGCAAACCGAGACACTTTCTAAGCACGACCTACGCGCGATTCACGCTGAACAAATTGCCATCAATGCCAGCAATGCAGTAGCCAACGATCTTCTACAAGACAGTCTTTCCGAGATTCAAAGTCTGGGCTACCCCGGCGGAGGAAATCCTACTCCTATCTTCGAAAGCGACCGAGTATTTGAGGTACCCTCGCGCCAGATGTACCTTAGGCATAAGGTTGATGAGGAAATAGAAGGGCTCCGGAACCTGGATGAGTCCATGAACGGTCTCGGCTACCAAAGTTTGATATATATGATCTTCCGAATGATGGGATTCAGACGATCCTGGCTTGCGGGAGAAGATCGTCTCCAAAACGGAGAGGCACTGAGTCCCGGAGCTCACAAAATGCAGCTCGGGATAGAGCCAATTCACCTAGTCCTCGTGGAAGAACCAGAAGCATTTCTCCATGCTCAGGTTCAGCAAGTATTTATCAAGCGCGCATTGGAAGTCCTCAGAAAAGACCATGAAACACCGGACTATGGAACTCTGCATTCTCAGCTCGTAGTAAGCACTCACTCGAGCCACATAGCGCAAGAGCTCAACTTCGACGCGATCCGATATATCAAGCGAGAAACGGCCACGGCAGCCAACCCATATCCAGTCAGTAACGTGAAGAACTTGACGAATGTATTTGGAGACGCGACGGCTACCGCAAAATTTGTGCGGCGGATCATTCGCGTGCATCACTGCAATATGTTGTTCGCGGATGCACTAATCCTGATCGAAGGCGCAGCCGAGAGAATCCTTCTACCAGAAATGATAAAGCCATACAAATCATTAAGTGCAGCGTACATCGAAATTATGGATGTGGGTGGATCTCACGCCCATCAACTCCGTGAGCTTGTCGAGGCACTAGGGGTGCCTACGCTGGTTATTACTGATATTGACGCCATGCTCGCGACCGAAGCAGAGCTTACGAAGAAAGATGGAAGCCCCCGAAAGCCGATTTTGAAAAAAGTCAGACCAGAGCTGAACCAGGGACAGGAAACCGGGAACCATACCCTCCGAAAATGGCTCAACCGCGGGCACAAACTCGATGATCTGCTGGTTCTCGCGGACGACGACAAGACGGCCGCAGGGGAATCTCCTGACCTGGTTCGATTCGCGTTCCAAGGCTCGCACTCGACCGCCCCGGGGGTCGTGCCCAGCACGTTCGAGGACGCGCTCGCACTTGCGAACCTAGCCTCGTTCGCCGAGGTGCACGGTGAGGGGCTTCTCAAGAACTTTGCCAAGATCGCAAGCGAAAGTTCTGATATTGGCGAGAAGGCTGAGAAGATGTATAAAGCGCTTGCCGACGGTGACAAAACAAGATTTGCGTTGGACGTCTTGTACAGCCTCCCGGATGGAAGTTCCCTAAACCCACCCGAGTACATCGCGTCAGGGCTCGCTTGGCTTGACGAAAAGGTTTCATCGAAAGGTCTTCTTAGCGTTCCGCAAATTCCAACAAAACTCGAGAAGGCAGAGCGGTGAACAAGGTGACACAAGATGCGTCGGTACCTCCTGAGTTTGAACCCGGCAAGTACGTCGACCTCATCAGACCCAGAAGTTTCTTATTGAGTGCTGGAGCTGGCTCTGGAAAGACGCGAGCAGTCGTTGACACGGTTCGCACGGCACTATCCACAAATCTAGAGCTACTCCGTGTCTCAGGCGCTCAGATAGCAGTTATCACCTACACCCGGAAAGCGAGAGACGAACTGACTCGCCGCCTTGGAAACAATCCAAAGGTCTCGGTCAGCACTGTGCACTCCTTCGCATGGTCAGTAATCTCTCCCCATACTCTTGCGATCAAGAGGGTGCTCGGCGTTCATTTAGAATCATCTCTCGCAGAAACTCGCCATGCCCAATCCAAAGGGCGGCCCGGCGCGGCCACAGACGAGCGCGCCCGAAAGATCGATCGAGATCAAAAGCGTCTCGACAGGCTACCTCATGTGGATACTTTTGCATATAGCCCGGACCGCGACCTTCCTAGTCGCGGCGAACTAAGCCACTCAGACGTTTTACTGGTCTTCGAAACTCTACTCGCTTCCAGCCCGCTACTTGGTCAGATCCTCGTCTCAAAATTCCCGGTCTTGCTGATCGACGAGGCACAAGACACATCGAAGACAGTTCTACCGAGTCTCATTAAACTGTCTATCGAGCATTCTTCGGCGTTTTGTCTTGGGCTTTTTGGGGATATGATGCAACGAGTCTATTTCGACGGCGTCGCCCATTTGCAAGACTCGGTGCCGGCGACTTGGTCCTTCCCGAAGCTCTCGAGGAACTACCGGTCAACAACTCGAATCGTCGATTTGGCGAACGCATTGCGCGCCTCGGCAGGTCTGGATGTGCAGGTCCCGAACACAGCTGCGCCGGGAACCATCAGAGCATTTTTCGCGTCTGTCGATGCTGATCGAATGGAGACCGAGTCAAGAGTTCGTCAAGAGATGGCTGAGTGCGCTGGTGATCGGGAGTGGAGTTCAACGGACCAAACCTGGAATGATGACCAGACTAAGTTGCTAGTACTCGAACATTCGCTGGCTGCGCACCGTGCTGGCTTTTCCGCATTCTTCAGTTGTTTTCCACCGAAAGTGAAGGGCGAGCTCACTGGACAAGGCGCAAGTTTGGGTCCAACGGTTGCCTATCTCACCAAGTTGAAGGAACTGATCGATGCACTACAACTGCAGAACCTGGGAACCGCAAGCCGGATCCTAACTGAACTGCGGGATTCGCAGAGCATCGATGCGGTAATTCATAAAGCGCAGGTTTCCAATGAGCAGTCGAGTGCCTCTAGAGTTCGAGACGCGGCGTTTAGGCTTGCAGATATGGCACGCGCGGAGGAAAGTTGCTCAACACTCGAAATCCTTGACCATGTCAAGCAATCGGGTCTATTTTCCCTACCCCCGGGAATCGCCGCCATCGTAGAACACGAACACACTTCAGATTCTACAAGCGACCCTGTCGACCCGTCTGTCTCCGCTTGGCGCGCAGCCATGGAGACACCTTGGACGGAGGCTTCGGCTTGCCTTGACTATGTGCAGGGAAATCTATCAATCGACACGCAACAAGGTGTGAAAGGACTTGAGTTCGACCGCGTTATGGTCGTTCTTGACGACAGCCAGGCTGGAGGCAATTGGTTCAACTTCGATCGCCTTATCGGCTTGGCAGAACCTAGCGCCACCGACCTCAAGAACCTTCAGGATGGAAAGGAGACCGCATCCGAACGAACTCGCAGGCTCTTCTATGTGGCATGCACTCGGGCCAAGAACAGCTTAGCGGTGATTCACTACTCTCGAGATCCATCGACAGCTCGAGACAGGATGGTTCAAACGGGCTGGTTCTTCGAGTCGGAAACCGAAGTCATCTAGATCATTCGACTATCCATTCCGCATGCTAGCCAGACCCCTGCGTCAGAGAGTCTACCGGTCGAGCGCAGGGGCCTGGGCCCCTCACCGACTGCCGATCAACACGGAAAGGCCACCACCGCTCTCGCGGTGATGGCCTCCGATTTACTCAAACGCTGGTCGGGCTGACAGGATTTGAACCTGCGACCCCCTGACCCCCAGTCAGGTGCGCTACCAAGCTGCGCTACAGCCCGTGGGTTCTCTCGCCGGTCCGAAGACCGCCGGTGAGTACCTCACCAGCCCCGCGGGGCCGAGAAGAACATTACCCCATCCTGAGGGGTGCTCACGACACGTCGAGCCCGTCGGCGCTGATCGTGGCCCCGGACGGGACTGTCGCGGGCTCCCCCGGGTCGGTCAGACGCGCCTCCCCCACAGCCGTCACGCCGGCCTCGAAGGTCCAGTCCCCCTCGACCCGCAGCGCCGTGGCTCCCACCAGAGACGGAGCCCCCTGGGCGAACCGAGCGTCGAACTTCCCGATGGTCTTGTAGTGGGCAGTGTCCAGGTCCACGTACGGGGCCTCCACGACCGCTGTGAGCCCGTAGTCCTCCCCCAGCTCGTACACGTCGCTCCGGAGCACCAGGAGGTCGTTGGTGGTCTTCACAGGCAGGAACCTGGACCTGTCGACCTCCAGGACCCGAGCACCCTCGAAGACCTCGATGGCGGCCCCCATGGCCGACTCGATCTGGATCACCGGCGTCGACGATGCGTCGGCCGGGTCCACGGTCTTCGAGTTCTTGATGAGCGGCAGCTGCAGCACCCCACCCGTCCGCTCGAGCTCCGCCGCCAGGGCCTTGAGGTCGAACCAGAGGTTGTTGGTGTTGAAGTACTTGTGCTTGGAGATGTCTGCGGCCGCTGCAGCGTCCTCGTCGAGAGTCTGGGCCGTCTCCCGCAGGACGATCCTCCCGTCGCTCTTGCGGACCACCTGGTGGCCTCCCTTGCGGTCCGCAGGCGTCCGCACAGCCACCTCGGCACCGAAGGGCGCACCGGTCTGCGCGAACCAGCCGGCGACGGCCGCGTCGGGGGACGCTCCGAGGTTGTCAGAGTTCGACACGTGCGCGTACTCGAAGCCGGCCTCCAGGAGCGCTGTGAGCACCCCAGACGTCTGCAGGGCCGTGTACAGGTCCCCGTGGCCCGGAGGGCACCACTCGAGGCTCGGGTCGGCCTCCCACGTCACCGGCGTGAGGTCGTCGGCACGCAGCTTGGGCTCGCGGTTCTGCAGGAAGTCGAGCGGCACGCCCTCGACGGCCACGTCAGCGTGCTTCTCGAGGGCCGCGAGGGTGTCGTCACGCGTGCGGAAGCTGTTCATGAACACCAGAGGCAGCCGTGCCCCAGACGCCTCACGGGCGTGGCGCACCTGCCCGACGATGATGTCGAGGAAGGTCTCGTCGCCGCGCACCGTCAGCAGCGACTTCGCCTTGTCCATGCCCATCGACGTGCCGAGGCCGCCGTTGAGCTTGATGATCGCGGTCTTCGCGAGGGCGTCGCGTCCCACCTGCTCGGGGACGTCGAGCTCGGACTGCTTGTCGACGTCGACGAGCGGGTCCACCTCGGACTCGGGGATGACACCCGTCTCCCCCGACTCGAGCAGCCTGTAGAAGTGGGAGAAGACGTCGATCGCCGTCTCGGCCACACCACCGTCGCGCATCTTCTGCTGGGCCTGGGAGAGTCCTGTGTCGCTCATGCCCCGACTGTAGTGAGAACGGCCCCTCCCGGACAGCCGGGGCGCTGTGGACGGCACCAGATCACACGTCAGGCCCACCGGCGCGATAACGACCCTTGGTGCGCCTGCCATGCTGCACGACCAGCCTCGCGCCTGTCCCGCCGGGCTCAGCCCGAGGTGAGTTCGGCGAAGTACGGCGTCCCACTAAGGCTCAGTATCGCAGCGACGGCAGCGACAACAAGCACAGCGAGCGGCACCACCGCGGACAGGACGGAACCTCGCCTCCCACGAATCAGTGTCACCAGACTCGAAGCCAGCGCGAAGCCAGCCAGACCAGACGCGAAGAACGCACCGGCTGCAACATAGTGCGCGACATCCCGAGCTTGCTGACCGGTGAGAAGTGCCGTGGAGTAGAGGGCACCCATAGCGAGAGCGAGCAGCGAGAACGTTGCAGCGGCAGCTGCCAGCCGCCACCGCATGGTGGTGTTTCCGAGCCCTTCCAGAGCCGCCAGCTCACTCGAGATCATCGCCGAGACCTTCGCCCGCCACGCTCCATCGCCTGGTTCAAGAGCAGCCCTGATCTCGAGGAGCTCTTTCAGCGCACGCCGACGCCGGACCGCCCCGAACGCGTAGCCCGAGGTCACCAACACAGAGATCGCCGCTAGGCCGGCGATGCCAAGTTCTTTCACTCTCTGCCTATCGACCATCCGGGGCCCGATGGAAGGTATGACCCGCAAGCTGTCCATGCCCAGGTCTGGCTCGACATTACAGACGGCGAAGGCCGGCAGACGAGTGTCTGCCGGCCTTCACAACCGCACTGCGGGGATCCCGCCCTCTACCCCCGCCTGATCAGCGCTTGCGCTTCTCGCGCACTCGCACCGAGATCGAGATGGGCGAGCCCTCGAAGCCGAAGGTCTCGCGCAGGCGCCTCTCGATGAAGCGGCGGTAGCCAGCCTCGAGGAACCCTGTCGCGAAGATGACGAAGCGCGGCGGGCGCGTGGACGCCTGCGTCGCGAAGAGGATGCGCGGCTGCTTGCCACCACGCAGCGGGTGCGGGTTGGCGGCGACGAGCTCACCCATGAACGAGTTGAGGCGTCCTGTCGAGATGCGGGTGTCCCACGACGCGAGCGAACGCTCGAGAGCCGGCACCAGACGGTCGGTGTGCCAGCCTGTAGCGGCCGAGATGTTGACGCGGGGCGCCCACTGGACCTGCACGAGGTCCTTCTCGATCTCACGCTCGAGAAACGGACGACGGTCTTCGTCCATGAGGTCCCACTTGTTGTACGCGATGACCACAGAACGACCGGAGTCGATCACCTGCGAGATCACGCGGGTGTCCTGCTCGGTGAGCTTCTCGCTCGCGTCGAGGAGCACCACGGCGACCTCAGCCTTCTCGATCGCAGCCTGGGTGCGCAGCGAGGCGTAGAAGTCGGCGCCCTGCGTCTGGTGCACCCGGCGACGGATACCTGCGGTGTCGACGAACACCCAGTCCTTGCCCTTGAGCTGGATGAGCTCGTCAACCGGGTCGCGGGTGGTACCAGCGGTCGGGTCGACGACCACACGCTCGGAGCCGGCGACCTTGTTGAGGAGCGACGACTTGCCGACGTTCGGGCGGCCGACGAGGGCCACACGGCGCGGGCCGTTCGGGACGGCGACACCATGAACGGTCTTCTTCGGCAGCTTGCGCATCGCGGCGTCGAGCAGGTCCCCGGTGCCACGGCCGTGCAGGGCCGAGACGGGGTGCGGCTCGCCGAGGCCGAGGCTCCACAGCTCCGAGGCATCAGCCTCGGCGCGCGGTCCGTCGACCTTGTTGGCGCAGAGCACCACGGGCTTGCCGGACTTGCGGAGCAGCTTGACGACCTGCTCGTCGGTCGAGGTCGGGCCGACGGTCGCGTCGACGACGAACATCACGGCGTCGGCGAGCGAGATGGCCACCTCGGCCTGCTCGGCGACGCGCGCCTCGATGCCGGCGACGTCGACCTCCCAGCCACCGGTGTCGACCACCATGAAACGGCGTCCGCCCCACTCGGCCGGGTAGCTGACGCGGTCACGCGTCACGCCGGGCTTGTCTTCGACGACAGCCTCGCGGCGCCCGATGATCCGGTTGACGAGTGTGGACTTGCCGACGTTCGGGCGTCCGACGATCGCGAGGACCGGCAGCGGCACCCCGGCGTACTCGCCGGTGCCGTCGTCGAACTCGCCGCCGAGGAGCGCGATGTCCTCGTCGCCGAGCTCGTAGTCCTCGAGGCCGACACGGAGCGCGTGCTCGCGCTGGGCGTCGTCGCCGTCGGACTCCGTACCGTCGCTCAGGGGCACCTGCGGCTGCGCCGTCTGGGCGGACTCCGCCTGTGCAGTCTCGGGGACGTCAGACGTCGGCTGTGGCGCTGATGTGGGGTCCGCGGTCGTCGCGGTGTCCTCTGAAAGGTTCTGCTCAGGCGTGCTCATACACCTATTCTCCCAGGAACGGCGGCGAATCGGTAACACGGTCGCTCACGACCGCATCACACCGCGCCGACGCGCGCTGGTGGGCCGTCAGCTGCGGACGACGGTGCGGTCGTAGCGGCGGTTGCGCAGACGGGCCCGCAGTGCGATCACCGGCATGGCCGGCTTGAGCAGCGAGAGCTCGCCGGTGCGGTGCTCCTGACCTCTGACCAGTCGGTCAGCGAGGTCCGGGCGTACTCGCGCCAGCATCGCCCGGGCGCGCGACGCGTGCGCTGCCGTCGAGACGATCATGATGCGGTCGGCACCTTCGAGCAGGGGCAGCACGTTCTGGATGTTCTGCCACGTCGAGCGGCTCTCGGCCTCGACGACCAGCCGTCCCCGATAGCCGAGGTCTCGGGCGTGCGCAGCCATCAGCAGCGCCTCCGGGACGTCTCCGGCGACTGCGCCGCCGGACATCACCAGCACTGTCGAGCGGGCCGAGTCGACCGACCGCACACCTGCGCGGACGCGCTGGCGGTTGACGACATTCGCCCGTCGCCCACGGTTGCGGTACCCGAGCACCACGACGACGTCGCGGTCGCCCGAACCAGGACTTCGGCCCAGGGCCCTGTGAGTCTCTCGCCAGTCGAGGTACTCCCCGGCCACGAGAGCTGCAGCGAAGGCGAGAGACCCGATCACCGCCAGGCGCACGCCCCCGCGCTCGACGCGTCCGTCAGGCACGCGTCTCCCGGTTCGGGTCGTCGAGAGGCAGTGCGATACCGCTGCGCTCGACAGCGCCGACCACCAGCGCCGACAGCGCGTCCCGGATCTCGCGGTTGGCAGCCTCGAGGGTCACCCGGCCGGAGACGCCTGGGGTCCGCTCGACCACGATCGGCTCGCCCACCTCGACGTAGAGGCGACGCCGGAACCCGGGGATCGCACCGACCTTCTGCCCGGTCCGTCGTGTCCCGAGCACAGCCACGGGCACGACAGGCGCACCCGAGGTCAGCGCGAGCCAAGCGACGCCGGCACGGACCTCCGCGAGGTCGCCACGGCCACGGTTGCCCTCGGGGAACACCCCGACCGCTCCCCCGCGCTTGAGCACGGCGAGAGCCGTCGTCAGCGCAGAGCGCCCGCCCTGCCGGTCCACGGGGATCTGGCCGGCGGCCCGCAGCACCGGGCCGAGCGGACCGCGGAACATCGAGTCCTTGACGAGGATGTGCAGCGGGCGCCGCGCGACGCCGAGCACCACGGGACCGTCCATGAGACCGGTGTGGTTCGCGGCGACGAGCACGGGGCCGTCGAGCGGCAGATTCGCGCCGTTGACGACGCGGGTGCTCCAGACGACCTTGGCGAGGAACCGCCCGACCCAGCGCGACCACGCGGGGCCTGAGGGCCCCGGGATCGTCGCGAGCGGCGGCTTCGTCACGTCCCGGCGCACGGCAGCCTTGCGGGAAGCATCACCCGATCGGACAGCGTCACTCGACGGCGCAGCGCCTCCCGTGCGGGCAGAGCCTTCCGTCCGGGCAGGCTCACCCGTCCGAGCAGCCTCGCTCGTCCGAGCAGCATCGTCGCCGCCCGGCGCACCCCCGGTGCTCTCGGTGCCCCCTGCACCAGCCATCAGTGCCGGCCTGAACGCTCGACGACCTCCAGGACGGCCTGGACGGTCTGCTCGAAGTCCAGGTCGGAGGAGTCGACGGTGACCACGCCGTCGGCGGCCACGAGGAACTGCGACACGGTCGAGTCGTCGCGGTCACGCCGGACCACCTGGTCGCGCGTCGCCTCGACCGAGGACGCGTCGGCGTCGCCGTGCACGTCGAGGGAGCGACGCGCCAGGCGCGCCTCTTCGCTCGCTGTCAGCAGCACGCGGACGTCGGCGTCGGGTGCGACGACGGTCGTGATGTCGCGCCCTTCGGCGACGACCCCCGACCCGCCGGAGAACCCTGCGGTCCGCTCGACGTCGATGATCTCGCGCTGACGGCGGCGCAGCTCGGCGCGCACGTCGAGGTTGGTCGCGACGGCGCTCACAGCGGTCGAGATCGCGGAGTCACGGATGGCTTCGGCGATGTCGACACCGTCGACGTGCACGGTCGGCCCGGCGGGGTCGACGCCGATGTCGAGAGGCATCGCGGCGACGAGCGCGGCCACGGCCGACTGGTCGGAGAGGTCGACCTCGTTGCTCACGCACCACCACGTGGCGGCGCGGTACATGGCACCCGTGTCGAGATACGCGAGGCCCAGACGGCTCGCGACCTGACGGGAGACGCTCGACTTGCCCGAGCCGGACGGCCCGTCGAGCGCGATCACCAGAGGACCCGACGCCTCGGCGACGGCGACAGCCACCGCCACGTCAGGGTCGGTCGTACCGACCAGAGAACCGCTCACAGTCCCACCTACCATCGCCGTCACTGGGCCAGATCCTTCCGCAGGGTCGTCGCGCCGTGCAGGTAGACGTGCTGGACGTCCCTGCGCGGCACCTCGAGGTTGACGTGCGCCATGAGCCTGACCACACGCGGCAGCGCGTGCGGCACAGCGATCTCGGTCGCGCACATGAGCGGCACGTCGCCGAGGCCCATCTCGCGCGCCGCGGCCGCTGGGAAGTCCGACACGAGGTCGGGCGTGCACGTGAAGATGATCGAGATGAGCGCCTCGGTGTCGAGGTCGTTGGCCCGCAGGACCTCCTTGACGAGCTCGGTCGTCCGCTCGAAGAGGTGCTCGCGTCCGTCGACGTCGAGCTGCGTGGCACCGCGGATCGCGCGCACCGTCATGGTGACTCCGTTCGGTCAGGCGGGTTCGGGGCTGTGATGCACCGACGGCCGCCGGTCTCCCGGCGGCCGTCTGGATGGTCCTGCTACAGGCCGACCTCGGCCATGAGCGTGCCGAGCTCGGTCTGCCCGATGACGCGCACGCGTCCGGGGCGCAGGTCCCCGAGGCGGATCGGGCCGATCTTCGTGCGGACCAGCTGGGTCACGGGGTATCCGGCGGACTCGAACATGCGACGGATGATGCGGTTGCGGCCCTCGTGCAGCTCGACCTCGACGAGGCTCGCCTGCGGGGTCGCGTCGATCAGCCTGTACTTGTCGACGGTCGCGACGCCGTCCTCGAGCTCGATGCCCTTGACCAGCTGGGCACCGAGGTTCGCGGGCACGCGGCCCTCGACCTGGACGGTGTACGTCTTGGTGATCTTGTACTTGGGGTGCGTCAGACGGTTCGCGAGCTCACCGTCGTTCGTCAGGAGCAGCAGGCCCTCGGAGTCGGCGTCGAGACGGCCGACGTGGAACAGGCGCTCCGGGCGGTCCGCGACGAACTGCGCGAGCGTCGGGCGGCCCTCGGGGTCGTGCATGGTCGAGACCACGCCGAGCGGCTTGTTGAGCGCCAGCGTGAGGAGAGACATGTCGAGCTGGATGCGCAGACCGTCCACGTGCACGACGTTCTTGTCGGGGTCGATGCGGACGCCGAGCTCGTGCACGGGCACGTCGTCGACCGTCACGCGACCGGCCGTGATGAGGTTCTCGCACGCGCGGCGAGAACCCAGCCCTGCCGTCGCGAGGACCTTCTGCAGGCGCACACCGTCAGGGACGTGGACGTCGCGGGGTGCTTCCTGCGGGCGGGCTTTCTTGCGTCCGCCACGGGTGTTGCTCATGTACTCAATCCTCCAGTTGTGCCACTGCGGGCTGTTCTGCCGCCTCGGCGGTCTGACCCTGCGCCCAGCGACCTGTCAGCTGACCACGACCGGGGTCGTCGGGCAGCTCCAGGGCGTCGATCTCGGGCAGGTGCGGAGCCAGTGCGGGCAGCTCGTCGAGTGACGACAGGCCCATTCGCTCCATGAAGTATCCCGTAGTCCGGTACAAGAGCGCACCACTGGACTCGTCGGAGCCGTCTTCGACGATCAGACCACGCATGGTCAGCGTGCGCACCACGCCGTCGACGTTCACGCCGCGCACGGCCGAGACCTGACCACGCGTGACCGGCTGACGGTACGCGATCACGGCCAGGGTCTCCAGCGCGGCCTGCGACAACCGGGCCGACTGCCCCTCCGTGACGAACTGCCCGACGACGTCCGCGAAGTCCGGCGCGGAGTAGATCCGCCACCCGCCGCCGGCCTCGCGCAGCTCGAAACCCGGACGGCGCTCGGCAGCCCTGTACTCGCTCTCGAGCCGCCACAGGTGATCGGCCGCGCGGTCGACGGGGATGCCGAGGGCCGCAGCCAGGCGCACGACCGAGACGGGCTCGTCGGCGACCATGAGGATCGCCTCGATCGCCGCGAGGACACCGCCGGGGCGGTCTTCGAAGGGGACGTGCTCGACGTCGACGGTCATGAGGTCGCTCCGTCGTCGGATGGGCTCGCAGCGAGGTCGAGGGAGGTCTCGGCTGACTCGCTCGTCGCTCCTCGAGCAACCGGTCCGGACCTCCCCGCGGCCAGCTGGGCGATGGTCTCGTCCGTCACACTCTCGGCAGCCACCATCTCGGGCTCGTCGACGGGCTCGGGCTCGTCGAAGTCGCCGCGGACCTCGACGTCGCTGTCGTCGTCGCCCGTCCAGCGGACCGTGAGCTCGGC
>Ga0247813_10001510_pt1 | contig 17569 bp, 21 predicted proteins | sample UWRJL169409C1_FD_180719 | JGI IMG/M metagenome (GOLD analysis project Ga0247813, IMG submission 180719) | Plant litter microbial communities from Arlington Agricultural Research Station in Wisconsin, United States - UWRJ-L169-409C-1 | ecosystem: Environmental > Terrestrial > Plant litter >... | reverse complement strand
GGCTCGCGTGTTCATCAGAACCGGGGCACCGAAATTCGAAGCCTGGAGTAGATAATGCGCCTGACGAAGCAAACGAACTACGCAGTCCGCATGCTCATGTATTGCGCTGCCAATGACGGCCACCTCAGCCGCATCCCGGAAATTGCCAAGGCCTATGGAGTGTCGGAACTCTTCCTTTTCAAGATCCTGCAGCCGCTCAACAAGGCCGGTCTCGTTGAGACTGTGCGCGGCCGCAACGGTGGTGTGCGCCTGCCCAAGCCGGCCGCTGACATCAGTCTCTTCGATATCGTCACGGTCACCGAAGACAGTTTCGCCATGGCGGAATGTTTCGAGGCTGGCGAGATCGACTGCCCGCTCGTCGACAGCTGTGGTCTGAACGCAGCCTTGCGCAAAGCGCTCAATGCGTTTTTCGAAGTGCTGCAGCAATATTCGATCGACGACCTGGTCAAGGCCCGGCCGCAGATCAATTTCCTGCTCGGCCTCGACCAGCTGACCCATCCGAAAACAGCGGCGGCCTGATGCCGCTTCAATAAACAGGAAGCCCGGCTCGTCCGGGCTTTTTGTTGTCTATGACTTGGTCACATATTCCCGAAGGATGAATTCGATCGCCGTCGGATCGAGTTCCGCCTTGTCGATGCGGAAATCGGCGCCATACTCCTCGAATTTCTGGAAATAGGGGTCGGCGAGCGACGAAGAGATCACCCCGATCGGGCCGATGAAACCGTGCTGGCGCATGGCAGGGACGGTTTCGCGAAAATCGCATTGCGGCTGCAGGCGGTTATCCATCAGCACCATTGCGACCGGCGTTCCGGATTTGATGAAATCGAGTGCTGCGTCGATCGTTTCGCAATAATGCAGATGGATCTCGATACTCGATACCTTTTTCATCAAACCACGCATGATCAGGTTTTCGGCCGGATCGTCGTCAACAAGGAGGATGTGGACCGGGTGTGTCATCTGGCAATTTCGCTTGGTGAATAGCTGACAATAAGACTTGTGATATGCCGTTTGTGATGCGCTGCCGCATCATTGTATGATCTGTTCCCGAATAGCCTTGGCCACCATCTGGGTTCTGTTGACGACGTCGAGTTTCTTCAGGATTGTCGCGGTGTGCGAATTGACGGTGTGTTCGGAGACCGAAACGATCAGGGCGATCTCACTTGCTGTCTTACCGTGGGAGATCCAGCGCAATATCTCTCTCTCCCGTGGTGTCAGACCGAGGCCCGCTTTGTTCGACAGGACGAGGCGGTAGAAATAGTCGAAGGCGCAAATGGCATCGTAGCAAAGCGCGAAATGGGCTTGCTGTTCCATCATCTCGCCGTCGCCGAGGAACAGGACAGCGTAGCGCGCGCCGTTCATGCCGGTCACCGGAACGCACATCAAGATGTCGAAGCCGAGTTGCCCGAGAAGATTGCCGCCATTGCCCAGATGCAGGTCATCGGATTTCCAAACCGACGGTATGGAAGACGTATGCAGGCTTTTGAAGACGATCGAATCGCCGAAGCGGTGGCGCTTGTCATATTCCTCGGCAAGCCCGGAGGGCAGATCGTGCAAGGCCAGCCGGTTTGTCAGCGTGCAGGCGTCGCCCTCGTTGCCAAGCTGTAGAATGCCGAAATGGTCGAAGCCGTAGCGAAGCGTCATCGTGTGGAATATACGAAAGAAATCGACCCGATTGAGAGCTTTCTCCAAATCGCTGTCAAAATAGTATTGCCGGTGGTTTTTCTGATAGTTTGCCACGACGCGGCCGTCCCCAAGTGTTCCGCAGACACCAGTTTAACGCGCAGTTCACTATAAGCAACTGGCATCTCAATCGAAAAGGGGAGTTATCGGCAGTTTTAAACCGTTCGGTTCATGCCGGTAAGGTTGCAACGAGAGGGAGGACCGTGTGTAGTTGCCTTCGTCTATCCCCGCCTGGCAGACAAAGGCTGGACAGTCCTCCCCGCCCCGCAGGGTGTTTATGGCATGTGAGCTGCCCTGGCGCTATCAGTGCAATTTGGGATTGACTTTAACGGTAAAACGAAAGTGATTCGGACGGCGATGCTGGTGGCGATAAGAAAGTCGTGTATAGCCTCCGGCCTTGTCGCATCTGGGAGAATTTTCCAATTGGACAAATTTTTCGGGTCGCTTATTGCATTGCCCGATCAAATGTCGTTCCATCCGGCCTTGACCGGAAACAACGGCTTCTGCGTCAGAAAAATACGAGAACAAGAACAAAGCTGGGAAGCAAACTCATGAAAAAGCTCTCTACTCTCCTTGCAGCAACCGCAATTGCCACTTTGATGGCCGGTTCTGCATGGTCGAAGACCTTCGTCTACTGCTCGGAAGCGTCGCCGGAAGGCTTCGACCCCGGTCTGTACACGGGCGGTCAGACCTTCGACGCGGCTGCGCACACGGTCTACAACCGGCTGGTGGAATTCAAGCGCGGCACGACTGAAATCGAGCCTGCGCTGGCCGAAAGCTGGGAAATTTCCGCTGATGGCAAGGAATATACCTTCAAGTTGCGTCCGGGCGTAAAGTTCCAGACGACCGAATACTTCACGCCGACGCGCGAACTGAACGCCGATGACGTGATCTTCTCCTTCGAGCGCCAGTACAAGGCCGACAATGCCTGGAACAAATATGTTCCGGGTGCGTCCTGGGAATATTTCTCCGGCATGGGCCTGCCGGATCTTCTCGAAAAGGTTGAAAAGGTTGACGACCTGACGGTCAAGATCGTGCTGAAGCGCCCGGAAGCGCCGTTGCTGGCCAACCTCGGCATGCCCTTCATCTCGATCCTGTCGAAGGAATATGCCGACAAGCTGCAGGCTGACGGCAAAATGGAACTGATGAACCAGCAGCCACTCGGCACCGGTCCGTTCACGTTCGTCGCCTACCAGCCGGATGCTGCCATCCGCTACAAGGCCAACCCTGATTATTGGGGTGGCAAGCAAAAGATCGATGACCTGGTGTTCGCGATCACCACAGATGCTGCAGTACGCGCGCAGAAGCTGAAGGCCGGCGAATGCCACCTGATGTCCTATCCGAACGCAGCGGACGTTGCCGAACTGAAGGCCGATCCGAACCTGAACATCTCCGAGCAGGCCGGCCTCAACGTTTCCTACCTCGCCTACAATACGCTCGTTCCGCCGTTCGACAAGGTTGAAGTCCGCAAGGCCCTCAACATGGCGGTCAACAAGCAGGCCATCGTCGATGCCGTGTTCCAGGGTGCCGCAACGGTTGCCAAGAACCCGATCCCGCCGACAATGTGGTCCTATAACGACAAGGTCGAAGACGACAAGTACGACCCGGAAGTCGCCAAGAAGATGCTTGAAGACGCTGGCGTCAAGGATCTCAAGATGAAGATCTGGGCAATGCCGGTTGCACGTCCGTACATGCTGAACGCCCGCCGTGCAGCTGAACTGATGCAGTCCGACCTCGCCAAGATCGGTGTCACCGCCGAAATCGTCTCCTACGAATGGGCCGAGTACCTGAAGCTCTCGTCTGCCAAGGACCGCGACGGTGCGGCCATCCTCGGCTGGACCGGCGACAATGGCGATCCGGACAACTTCCTTGACACCCTGCTCGGCTGCGACGCTGTCGGCGGCAACAACCGTGCGCAGTGGTGCAACAAGGAGTTCGACGACCTGGTAACGAAGGCGAAGGAAACCTCCGACGTTGCCGAGCGCACGAAGCTGTATGAAGAAGCACAGATCGTCTTCAAGAAGGAAGCGCCCTGGAACACGCTCGACCACTCGCTCGCCGTCGTTCCGATGAGCAAGAAGGTCTCGGGCTTCGTCCAGTCTCCGCTTGGCGACTTCGTATTCGAAGGCGTTGACATCGCCGAATAAGATCGGCTGAGATAAAGAAAGGCACGCCGCAAAGAGCGTGCAATGGCCGACGGCTCGAAGACATTCGGGCCGTCGGTTTTTCAAAGAAAGAAGGGATTGGCTCCCATGTTGCGCTTTATCTTCGGACGTCTTGCCGTCCTGATACCCACGTTCCTCGGGGTATCGCTGATCGCGTTCTCCTTCATTCGACTTCTGCCGGGCGATCCGGTCATGTTGATGTCGGGTGAGCGCGTCATGGCGCCGGAACGGCACACCGAACTCATGCACCAGCTCGGTCTCGACCGGCCGATGTATGTTCAGTATTTCGATTATCTTGGCGGTCTCGTGACGGGCGATTTCGGTTCGTCCATCGTCACCAAGCGGCCGGTTCTCGATGATTTCATGAACCTCTTCCCGGCAACGCTGGAACTGTCGCTGTGCGCCATCATCGTTGCGGTGCTGCTCGGCATTCCGGCCGGTGTGATCGCCGCGGTGAAGCGGGGTACCTGGCTCGACCAGTCGCTCATGGGTGTCGCCCTCGTCGGCTATTCGATGCCGATCTTCTGGTGGGGCTTGTTGCTCATCATCTTCTTCTCCGGCTATCTCGGCTGGACGCCGGTCTCGGGGCGCATCTCGATGATGTACTTCTTCCCGCAGGTCACCGGCTTCATGCTGATCGACAGTCTGATCTCGGGACAGGCGGGCGCCTTCAAATCGGCGGTCAGCTACCTGATCCTGCCAACTGTCGTGCTGGCGACCATCCCGCTCGCGGTCATCGCCCGCCAGACACGCTCGGCGATGCTCGAAGTGCTCGGCGAGGATTATGTCCGCACCGCCCGCTCCAAGGGTCTGTCGCCGTTCCGGGTCATCGGTGTGCACGCGTTGCGCAATGCGCTGATCCCGGTCATCACCACCATCGGCCTGCAGGTTGGTGTGTTGCTTGCCGGCGCGATCCTGACGGAAACGATCTTCTCCTGGCCGGGCATCGGCAAATGGATGGTCGATTCCGTGTTCAAGCGTGACTATCAGGTCGTGCAGGGCGGGCTGATGCTGATCGCCGCCATGATCATGATCATCAACCTCATCGTTGATGTGCTTTACGGCTTCATCAACCCGCGTATCCGGCATTAGGAGGGTCTGATGGCTGTCGCTGAAATCAAAACTACCAAGCCGCAGACCGGTTTTGCCGAGTTCTGGTTCTATTTCTCGCGCAACAAGGGCGCGGTGATGGGGCTTGTTTTCTTCCTGATCATCCTGTTCGTCGCGGTCTTTGCGGCTTTCGTCGCGCCACATAGCCCAAGCGTGCAGAACCGCGATGTTCTTCTGTTGCCGCCCGGCTGGACGCAAGGCGGGCAGTGGACCTATCTTCTCGGCACCGACGCCGTCGGCCGCGATATTCTATCCCGTCTAATCTACGGCGCCCGTTTCTCGCTGTTCATCGGCCTTGTGGTCGTGACGCTTTCGGTCATCTCCGGCGTTCTCGTCGGCCTGATTGCCGGTTATTTCCGCGGCCGCACCGATACGATCATCATGCGCGTCATGGATATCATCCTGGCCTTTCCGTCGTTGCTTCTGGCACTCGTGCTGGTGGCAGTCCTCGGACCGGGACTGGTCAATGCGATGATCGCGATCTCGCTGGTCAACCTGCCGCACTTCGTACGGTTGACGCGCGCCGCCGTGATGTCGGAGCGCACCAAGGACTATGTTATCGCTTCAAGGGTTGCCGGTGCCGGCACAATGCGGCTGATGTTCCTGACCATCCTGCCCAATTGCCTCGCACCGTTGATCGTCCAGGCAACGCTCGCCTTCTCAGCGGCCATCCTCGATGCGGCAGCACTCGGCTTCCTCGGCATGGGCGCACAGCCGCCGACACCGGAATGGGGCACGATGCTGGCCGAAGCCCGCGAGTTCATCCAGCGCGCCTGGTGGGTCGTCACGTTCCCCGGCGTTGCCATTCTTGTCACCGTCATTGCCATCAACCTGATGGGCGACGGCCTGCGCGATGCGCTTGATCCGAAGTTGAAGAGGTCATGATGTCGCTTTTCGAAATCGAAAATCTCGTCGTTGAGTTCCAGACGGCTGCCGGTCCTTTCCGCGCGGTCGATGGCGTCTCGATGAAGGTCAATGCCGGCGAAGTGCTGGCGATCGTCGGTGAATCCGGTTCCGGCAAGTCGGTCTCGATGCTGGCGGCCATGGGCCTGTTGCCCTGGACGGCCAAGGTCACCGCCGACAAGCTGCTGTTCAACGGTATCGATCTGCTCGGCCTGTCGCCGTCGGATCGGCGCAAGATCGTCGGCAAGGACATTGCCATGATCTTCCAGGAGCCGGTTGCCAGCCTCAACCCCTGCTTCACCGTCGGGTTCCAGATCGAGGAAGTGCTGCGCATACACCTCGGTCTCGACAAGAAAGCCCGCCGGGCGCGGGCCATTGAACTGTTCGATCTGGTCGGCATTCCCAATCCCGCCGAGCGGCTTGGGCATTTCCCGCACCAGATGTCGGGTGGCCAGTGCCAGCGCGTGATGATCGCAATCGCGCTGTCGTGCAATCCGAAGCTGCTGATTGCCGACGAACCGACCACGGCGCTCGACGTCACCATCCAGAAGCAGATCCTCGACCTCCTGATGCGGCTGCAGGCCGAACATGGCATGGGCCTGATCATCATCACTCATAACATGGGTGTGGTGGCGGAAACCGCCGACCGCGTCATCGTCCAGTACAAGGGCCGCAAGATCGAGGAGGCCGACGTGCTGTCGCTGTTTGAATCACCCAAGAGCGAATACACGCGCGCGCTTCTGTCGGCACTGCCGGACAATGCCACTGGCGACCGGCTGCCGACGATCGCGGAATTCCTCAGCGACGACCAGATCTTTGCAGGAGCTGTTCGATGACCCATGTTCTCGAAGCCAGAAACCTCACCCGTGATTATCACATCCCGGGCAGCCTTTTCAAAAAGGCCAAGACCGTTCACGCCGTCAAGGGCGTCAGCTTTTCGGTCGACCAGGGCAAGACGCTGGCGATCGTTGGCGAAAGCGGCTGCGGAAAATCGACGCTTGCCCGTATTGTTACCATGATCGATCCGGCGACGTCGGGCGACATGCTGATCGATGGTAACAAGGTCGATATCGCCAAGGAACGTCTGACGCCCGAAATGCGGCAGAAGGTGCAGATTGTTTTCCAGAACCCCTATGGCACGCTGAACCCGCGCAAGAAGATCGGCGAAATCCTCACCGAACCGCTGATCATCAACACCAACATGAAGGCCGACGACCGCCGCGACAAGGCGATGGCCATGCTGAAAAAGGTCGGGCTTGAGGAAAAGCATTACGGCCGCTATCCGCACATGTTCTCGGGCGGCCAGCGCCAGCGTGTGGCGATTGCCCGTGCGCTGATGCTCAATCCACGGCTTCTGGTGCTGGACGAGCCGGTTTCGGCGCTCGATCTGTCGGTACAGGCCCAGGTTCTCAACCTGCTCGCCGACCTGCAGGACGAATTCCAGCTGACCTATGTGTTTATCAGCCACGATCTGTCGGTGGTGCGCTACATCGCCGACGACGTGATGGTGATGTATTACGGCGAGGCAGTCGAATACGGTAGCCGTGAAGAGGTCTTCAGCGACCCCAAGCACAACTACACCAAGACGCTTTTCGCCGCGACGCCGCGCGCCGATGTCGAAAGCATCAAGGCGCGGCTTGCCCGCAAAAACGCGGCCTGAAGAGGGCGTATCGATTGCAGGTTTGCGCAATCACGGTTCCACTGACCGGGAATCTGCGATAAAGCGCCTGCGTCAACTCAATTCATATGCGGCTCGCCGCATCTTACGAGGAATATGAAGATGGAAATCAAACGCTTCGAAACCGGTCCGCGCATGAGCCAGGCCGTAGTGCACAATGGTACCGTCTATCTCGCTGGCCAAGTCGGCGAGGCCGGCTCTGATGTGACCGAGCAGACCAAGCAGGCGCTCGCTTCGGTCGATCGCCTGCTGGCTGAAGCTGGAACCGACAAGACCCGTATTCTGTCGGCAACCATCTGGCTGGCCGACATGGTTGACTTCCCGAAGATGAACGCCGTCTGGGACGGCTGGGCCTCGCAGGGCAACACGCCGGCCCGTGCGACCGGCGAAGCCAAGCTCGCAACCCCGGACTATCTCGTCGAAGTCATCGTCATCGCTGCTCTTTAAGAGCTGCCACTGATCGCGAAAGAGCCGGCGCCTTTGAAGGGGGCCGGCTCTTTCGGTTCTGATGGTCAGTTTCCGATGCGTGCCGTGCCGGTTTCGCCGTTGTCACGTACCCATTTGACCTTGCCCTCACCGGTCTCCGTCAGATCGAAACACATGGGCGATCCGTCGTACCAGACCTTGAATTGCTGGCAGAGCTTGTCGGACTGGATCCACCAACGGCCCTTGTCGGTCGGCTGAATGAATTTTCCGAGACCCAGCGCCTTGCCGCTGCCATCGACTTCGCCGGAAGGATGGTAGTTGAGCGGGAATTCGCCGCCCATCGGCGCCGCCAGATAGATCGTCTTGCCGATGATCTGGCTGCGGATATCCGCTTCCTTCAACTGCGTGGCTTCCGCCGCCGCCGCAGGGCTGGAGAGCGTGACGATCAGAAGGATGATTGCAATTTTCCGCATGGCAGTCTCCATCGCATTGCACTCGATACGCTGCGCTTGGCAATTGGATCACTCAGCAATTGGATGAGCAGGGCCTACTCCAAATGTTTCGCCTGGATCAACGCAAGGCTATGGAACCAATCGGCGTGAGCTGCGTTAAACTCGGTATTCCAAGGGAATGCTCTCCAACACAAAGGAATGTGCCATGCTGTACTGGTTGCCAAGGCTATGCCTGTTCCTGCTTGCCGCTGCGATTGTGGGCTTGGGTATCCTGCCCGCAACGTCGGAAGACATCGCCAATACGTTGATCGTCGTGATCTTGGGCCTCGGCCTGTTCTCCCTGACGTTGCATGTTTTTCCTCCGGAACGCTACTGAAGCGTACCGTTGAGACGCATCATCAAAACAGTTTTATTTTCCGGCGAACGCTGTAGGTTCGTAATGGGAGCTGCTTCTCAGGATTGATGATTGTTTTCATTCTCGCCAAGGATGTGGCGAGAAGGCGGCTCGGTTGAGGAGAACTTGGCCGTGATACGTGCTATCAAACCGTTGTATGGTGCCCGGGAATGCTGATCGGTAGATCTGTATTTTCCCGATTTGTGCCGCTCTTGCTGTTCGCAGGCGCCGTTCTGTTGCTGGCTCTTGTGCTCGCCTCGCTCCGTTTCGCCACGCTGACCCGGCAGAGTTCGCATGAAGCTCTCGATGCTGCCCGCTTGAACAATCGCGCGATGCAGCTGCTGACCCTGGTGCAGGACGCAGAAACCAGCCAGCGTGGATACCTGATCACCGGCGAAGAGAAATATCTCGGTCCCTTCAAGCGTGCGCAAGCACTCATTGCCCTTCATTTCCTCAGCGTGAGTGGTGATATGATGAAGGCCGGGATCAGCCACGTGACTGTTGAAAGACTTAAGCGTCTGGTCGACGATAAGCTGGGGGAGATGCGCGATACCATCGGCTTGAAGAAAGCTGGCCGGGATGCCGAAGCGATAGCTGTTGTCCAGACCGATTCGGGCAAGCGGGTGATGGATGAAATCCGTGAGATCATGACCAGGATCGATGCCATTACGGGCAATATCGGGTTTCAGCGTGAGGAAACGATGGCCAATGCGGCGAAGTGGCTGCTGATTTCCATCACTGGCGGTGCGGTGTTGCTTGTCATCCTGGTTGGCGGCGCGATCTTTCTTGCCGTCGTCCACGCAAGGCAACTTGAGGTAGCGCGCCAAGCCTTGGCCGAACAGAACGACATGTTAGAGGTGAGAATAAAGCAGCGCACCCAGTTTCTGGAGCGCGCCAATCGGGAATTGCAAAGCTATTCCTATATAGTCGGCCATGACCTGCGGGCTCCCCTCGTCAACATCATGGGCTTCACGTCAGAGCTTGAGCGGGCTGCGGCGATATTCGCCGATTATATGAAGAGATCGCCAGACACCCGTGATGACCTTACCGAAAAGCTCGCGCGCGAAGCTGTTGGTGGCGACATTCCCGAAGCATTGGGATTTATCCGCTCTTCCATGAAGCGGATGGATGACCTTATCAACGAGATACTCAGGCTGGCGCGCGCCGGAAGCCGGCAGTTGAACGCCGAGCCGTTAAACTTTGTAGAGCTTCTTTCAGAAACTGTCGCCAGTCTACAGCACAGGCTGGATGAGACGGGTTCGAGCGTCGTGCTTTCGCCGGGCCTGCCGCCTGTTGTTTCGGACCGGCTTGCCTTGCAGCAGATTTTTGGCAACCTTCTGGACAATGCGGTAAAGTATGCCGATCCATCACGCAGGGCAGTGATTCATGTCTCGGGAACGATTGCCAACGGGTTTGCGGTGATCGACGTCGCTGACAATGGCCGCGGCATTGCGGAGCGGGACCGGGAGCGGATTTTCGAACTTTTCCGGCGTTCCGGACCACAGGACAGGCCAGGCGACGGCATCGGTCTCGCGCATGTGCGTGCGCTGGTTCGCCGCCTGGGGGGAGATGTAGCCGTGAAATCGGTTCTGGGGGAAGGAACGACGTTCGTCGTCACCCTCGCAGCTGATGTGCGGTCAGCCAGAGACAGGGGGGAACCATGAACCAAGGACTACATCCGGTCGTCATCATCATGATCGAGGACGATCAGGGCCATGCCCGGCTGATCGAGAAGAATATTCGGCGAGCGGGCGTAACCAACGACATCGTGCCGTTTGAAACAGGCCTTGCGGCACTCTCCTACCTTCTCGGCCCGGACGGCAGCGGCAAGGTTCACGAGGGCAAGCCACTTCTTATCCTTTTGGATCTCAATTTACCGGATATGACCGGAATGGACATCCTGGCCCGAGTTCGTGAAAGCACCCATCTTCACCACATCATGGTGATCGTACTGACGACCACTGATGATCCGGTGGAGGTGCATCGCTGTTATGATCTCGGCGCGAATGTCTATGTCGCCAAGCCCATGGAATACGAAAAATTCGTCAATGCCATCCAGCAGCTCGGCTTGTTCCTGTTGGTCGTCACCGTACCGGAGGTATCATGATGAACCTGGGTGTGCCCGGTGCAGAGACGGACATCACCATACTCTACATTGACGATGACGAGGCGCTCGGTGTTCTCTTGCGCAAGAACCTTGCACGCCGAGGGTTTACGGTCGTCAATGCGCTCGACAGGCAGGCGGGCCTCTCGAAACTGGCTGCCGGCGGGGTCGATGTCATCGTCCTTGACCATTACCTGCTTGGCGAAACGGGTCTGGACATTCTGCCCGCCATCGTCAGCTTGGCAGATAGGCCGCCGGTCATTTATGTAACGGGCGCCGGAGATGCGAGCATCGCAGTTGAGGCCTTGAAACGCGGTGCTGACGACTATGTGGCAAAAAGCGTTTCGACTGAGTTCTTCGATCTTCTGACGGCGGCCGTCAGGCAGTCCCTGGAACGGGCTCGGTTTCGCCGCGAAGCAGCCGTGGCGCAGGAGGAGATGCGCAAAGCGCGCGATCGTGCCGAACTCCTGTTGCGCGAAGTCAATCACAGGGTCGCCAACAGCCTCAGTCTGGCCGCTTCCCTCGTGCGCATGCAGGCGTCGTTGATTACGGATCCCGTCGCCCTTGGTGCCCTTCAGGAAACTCAGGTCCGCATTCATGCGATCGGCAATGTGCACCGCCATCTCTATGCCAAAAACCAGATAGGTGTGGTCGATCTCGACGATTATCTGGAGAGCCTTCTTGGCGAGTTGCAGTCATCGATGCATGACGATGCACGCCCGCACACGATTGTCCGTCTGATCGAGCCGGTGCAGCTGCCAACCGACAAGGTCGTGCCGCTAGGGCTGATCGTCAGTGAGCTCGTCACCAATGCCTTTAAATACGCTTATGCCAACGGCGATGCCGGCGAAATCCGTGTCAGCGTCTCCCGCAGCAGCGGCGATATCATCGAGCTCGTGGTAGAAGATGATGGCGATGGTTTTGATCTGGACGCCCCGGCCAAGGGCACGGGGCTCGGGACCAAAATTCTGGGGGCCATGGCGGCAACGATGGGTGCGGAGCTCGCCTACGACCGCAGCTATTCCACGGGAACACGCGCGCACATCACATTTCCACTCTGAAGCGCAGTGGAAAACGGCAATGCACGCAGCTTCTCGCCGAAGGAAGGTGCCGCGGAACTTTTCCGCTACTCGCGAGTTTACGGCCAACATGCCGGTGTAGCCTATGCGCCGGCGTTTTCCTGACATCGATCACATTTGTCCGCCGGCAGAAACCGTACCGCACCGGACATCCTGGAGAATTGGACAATGAACGCTGCCTTCTCGGCGAGTGGGGTTTTCAAGAAAAGAAAACAGGCAGAAATAGAGGCGCAGGTGGCTGAGGCCGCCAACCCGGAACCGTCGCCGAAAACCGGGCTGGATCTGGTCGTCGCCTGGAGCATCATCGGAACGTTCATCATCTTTGCTTCCGGGGTGATATATACGATGGAATCGATCCTGATGCCGGTGACCCTCGCCATTGTCATCGGCATGGTATTGGGGCTCGCTGCGGACCGGCTCGCGAAATTCGGAGTACCACCCGCGCTTGGCGGATTGTTTCTGGCGATCGTCTTCGTCATCGGCCTGTTCTTTCTGATCAACGCGCTGATCGACCCGCTGACATCTCTGGCGGGACAGGCGCCTGGCATTCTGGAGCGGGCGATCGAACGCGTTCTTCCCCTCATCCAGCGCTTTGAATGGGCAAAGAACGCAATCGCCGGCACGGATGAAAAGGCTGTCACGGATGTGGCCATCCAGAATGCCGGCGCCATGCTCGGGCTTGTCGCCTCGGGGGTAACGCCTGCCTTCATCCAGACGATGATTTTCATGGCCGCACTCGGGTTGTTCCTTGTCGGGCGCGGGCATCTACGCAAGACGATCATCCTTGCCTTCGCTACGCGCGAACGGCGGCTGGCAGCGATCCGGATCATGAATGCGACAGAAAATGCGGTCGGGTTCTATTTCTCGACCGCCAGCATCATCTACATGGTGCTGGGGCTGATCACGATGGCCATCGCCTTCCTCGGCGGACTGACGGTGGCTCCGCTTTGGGGACTGTTCGCCTTCGTTTCAAGCTTCATTCCCTATCTCGGCGTCACCATCATGACGGTTGCGCTTCTCTGCGCTGGCCTGATGACCCATGATGCCCTGCTTCTGGCGCTTGCACCGGCCGCTGCATTTTTTCTTTTGCATCTGGTGATGGAAAACCTGATAACGCCGGCGATCCTTGGACACCGGTTGGAGATCAACCCATTTCTGATTTTCCTGGCGATCATCTTCTGGACCTGGATGTGGGGCGCTGTCGGCGCCATGCTTGCCCTGCCGCTCTCCCTGATCGCAATGACGATCTTCAATGAAGTCCGCACCCAACCGCCGGAGCGGCAGTTGCCGGGTTGAAATCTGGCGGCTGGCGGAGCTTGCCGCGATCATATGCACGAACAGAAAGACTGATGCATGTCCCAGATGCTTGATGCCCTTGATACTGCCCAGGCCGATCTTCACGGAGGCAGGGCGCCATGGGGAAGGGGACTTCGCCCGCCGCGGCATGGCAGCCTGAAGCAAAGTATAAAGACGGAGGTGCTGGTCGTCGGTGGCGGTATTACTGGATCACTGGCGGCCCAGCATCTGGCGGCGCGGGGAGTGGATGTCGTGATTGTCGATCGCGAGCAACCCGGTCTCGGCAGTACCGCTGCAAGTACGGCGATGCTGCAATGGGAGATCGACTGCACGCTTGGCGAACTGACCAACTTCTACGGTTTTGATCGGGCAGCAACCCTTTATCAGCGCAGCGCTGGTGCTGTTCACGGCTTGTCGAGTCTGGTTGGTGCGCTTGGTATCGATTGTTCTTTCCGGCCGCGATCAACCCTCTATCTCTCGGCCGGCGAGGCGGGTCCGTCGGCCCTGCGTGACGAGCATCTACTGCGGCAACGCGCGGGTTTGCCGGGCACGCTGCTTGATCATGCAGAGCTCCTGTCCGGCTTCGGTATCGATCGGGCTGCCGCCATTCTGTCGCCCGGATCTGCCGAGGCCGATCCCGTGCTACTCTCCTGGGGACTGTTGCACGATGCCGAAGCGCGGGGTGCGCGGCTTTTCGATGCGATGGTGACGGAGTATCACGACGCGCCGGGTTCGGTAACCGTGGAAACGGACGGCACTTTCGTCATCGAAGCGCGGCATGTCATTCTTGCCACGGGATATCTCATGCCGGATTTCGTCCGCTGCGGCATCCATCAAACGGCATCGAGCTGGGCATTGGCAACCGTGCCGCAGGCTCCGGGCAGCCTTTGGCGGGATGGCGCGCTGATCTGGGAGGCTTCGCAGGCCTACAATTATGCGCGGACAACGGCGGATGGGCGGATCATCATCGGTGGCGAAGACGACGGCACAATCGATCCGGCCGTGCGTGACGGCAAGATGCCGCAGAAAACGGCAGCACTGGTCGAAAGTCTCGTCAGGCTCTGGCCCGCTGCCAACCCGGTGGTCGATTTCAGCTGGTCCGGTGCGTTTGGCGAGACGGAAGATGGACTGCCGCTGATCGGCGCCGTTCCCGGAATGCCCCGCATCCTTGCTGCCTATGGATATGGCGGCAATGGCATTACCTTCAGTTTCATGGCGTCGCGGATGCTGGCCGAATTGTGTGCCGGCAGGAGGGAAAGCTGGTTCGACGCTTTCGCCATCGACCGGCCGCCGCCTGCCGGCTGATAGCTTAGCGCTTGCCCGAGCGCGCGTTCTCGTCGAAGAACAGAGCCTGGCTGATCAGCGCCTTGACCATTTCCGGATTGAACGGCTTGGTCACCAGGAAGGCAGGCTCGGGCTTCGTTCCCGTCAGCAGCCGTTCCGGGAAGGCGGTGATGAAGATTACCGGAATCGTGGCGCTCTTGAGGATCTCATTGACGGCGTCGATGCCCGAGCTTCCGTCGGCAAGCTGGATGTCGGCGAGGATCATCTTCGGCGCGGTCTTTTCAAACAGCGTGATGGCTTCGCCATGGGTTCTGGCTACGCCCGAAACCTTGTGTCCGAGGCTGCTGACCATGTCCTCGATATCCATCGCGATCAGCGGTTCGTCTTCGATGATCAGGATTTCGGTGGCAACCTGCCTGGAAATATCTTCCGAAGCCTCGCGCAGCAATGCCGCGGTTTCCGCTTCGCTCACGCCGAGAATTTCGGCTGTTTCCGCCTGTGTAAAACCTTCGACTGACACCAGCAGGAAGGCTTTGCGGGCCGCTGGCGGAATAAGCGAGAGGTTCGCTGCTGCCCTGGCTTCCCAGCCGAAGGGCGAAGCCGTTTCCGGCAAATCGATGCTGAGCGTGTCGAACAACGTGGAGAACAGCTTGAAGATGTTTACACGGTCGTTGGCACCCTGCGGAAAGATCGTGATGTCGGCAATCAGTGCCTCAAGGACGGCGGCAACGTAGGCGTCGCCGGAGGCTTGCGATCCCGTGACCGCGCGGGTGAAACGCCGCAGATAAGGAAGATGGGCTGCGATCCGCATGGAAAGTGACATTTATGACTTCCTTCAGTATGATGGCGCCGGAATTTGCCGTCGTACGACGCTATATTGAGTCGAAACATGGCATTGGTTTGAACATGTTTTGTGGTTTATGGGAAGTTTCCAGACGGACCCGATCGGATACGGGCAGAAACCAAACCCCAATAAATTTGCGATATCGCAACGTTTTCGGTGTATCAGAAGGACGCGTGTCAGCGTCGCAGTCTGGCAATCGGCGTTGCGGCGTAAGGAGTGAAACGGTCGATGAGTGACATCCCGGAAAATCAGCGGCGGGCAGGTGGTAACATCGCGGACCCCAACAACCAGATCGCCCACAAGCTGAAAGCACTTTATAGCTCTGTCGAGCGGGAACCCATCCCCGACATGTTTCTCGATCTACTTGAGAAGCTTGACAGGGCGGAACGGCTTGACAAGCCGCAATTGTAACGGCGTGTGCTGCGCCCGCCTGATGCCCAGCCGATTTCATCCCTTCGCATTCACATGAAAAACGGGCCGAGGCCCGTTTTCCTTTTTAAGCGCTGCAAGCCGTGCGATCAGCAGGATGCGGTGTAACGGCGGCCGTAACGGTCGCGGTAGACGCAGCGGCCAGGCTCATTGGCATTACCAATCAGCGCGCCGGCGACACCACCGACCGCAGCGCCAACTGCCGCACCGCGAACATTACCCGTTGCTACGCCGCCGATGATGGCGCCGGAAGCAGCGCCGATGCCGGCGCCCTTTTCCGTCTGGGAGCAAGCGGCCAGCGGTAAGATGAGAACGGCTGCGAGAAGGATCTTTTTCATGGATGGGTTCCTTTTGAAGGCGTTGATGGACAAGGGTTGGTGGACAAGGACGGTAGCATGACAGCCGATCAGATTCGGCCCATCAGCACAAGGATGAGGAGAATTACGACAACCAGCCCGAGGCCACCCGAGGGTCCATAGCCCCAGTTGCGGCTGTGGCCCCAGCTGGGGAGCGCACCGATCAGCAACAGCACCAAGACAATCAGGAGAATTGTACCGAGCATGATATTTCCTCTTTGGGTTCAAGCCCCTTCGGGTCGAGGGGATTATGCTGCGGTAACGTCTGTCACACAATTTTGTTCCCGCGCCGGGTTCTCATTTAATTCCGGCAGGCATGGCATTCACAAGAGGGTGCGATATCGCCCGATTGGTAAGCGCTTGTTTACGGGGTTGCGTCAAAGGGCCGAACAACAGAAAGGTGCTGATGAGGCGGTCCACCTTGTCGCGCGCTTCCGCCATGGGCAGATGGCCGACCTTGTCGAGGATGACGGTTTGAACCCGCGGCAGGCGGCCGGAGAGATGAATCTGATGCAGTGGCGGCACGATCGCATCACGAGCGCCGATAATGTTGAGGACGGGCACATCGACGAAAGGTAATCCGTCGATGACCGATGTCCGTGACATCCAGGAAACGAAACTGGCGATTTCGTTGGCCTCGGATTTCAGCAGATGTTCGCGAACCTGCTCCATTGCAGCGATTGTCTCTTCCGTTTCCCAGTCTGCGGACTTGTCGAATACACAGTCCAGCGATCCCCACCGAAAGGTTTCGCGCGTCGCAATCCAGCGGGCAAAGAGCCGGATGAAGAGATGGCGGCCGAGGAGCGGCAGCCGCAGAATGCGGGATGCCAATCGTTCCTGCCCTTCGAAACGGCCGCATGCGAAAGCGCCCATGAGAATGACGCTGCTGACCAGGTCCGGCCGGTGGCGGGCGAGCAATAACGAAATGAAGCCGCCGGTTGAATGGCCAATCAGCGTCACCGGTTCGCCGTTAAAGTCACGCTCGATCGCCTCTGCATAGGCATGGACGATATCCGCTGTATCGAGGCCATGGGGAGATCCATCCAGTGTCCACGGGCTATGGCCCGGAAGCGGATAGGCCACAGCTTGTCCTTCGCGCACGATGCTAGGCGCAAAACAGCTCCAGAACGCTGGCGACATCACCATTCCATGGATGAGCACCGTTTTCATGCCTGGGTCTTGAGAAAGCCAATGAGGTGGTGGGGCGCGCAACATTGCCGGCATTCCTTAGTATGCGCGTCAGCACCGCGCCCGTCAGAGTTTGGTTGTGTCTGGGGCAGGCGCAGCCATGAAGACCGCGGGTATCCGGGTTTACCAAATCACGCCAGGCATTGTTTGACGCGTTGGCAGAACGCATTCAGCGTAAAGG
>Ga0247813_10001509_pt1 | contig 17588 bp, 16 predicted proteins | sample UWRJL169409C1_FD_180719 | JGI IMG/M metagenome (GOLD analysis project Ga0247813, IMG submission 180719) | Plant litter microbial communities from Arlington Agricultural Research Station in Wisconsin, United States - UWRJ-L169-409C-1 | ecosystem: Environmental > Terrestrial > Plant litter >... | reverse complement strand
CATGGTCGCGCGAGCGAAGCCCGACGTGCCCGTGGTGTGGATGGACAACGGCTACAACACCGAAGCCACTTACCGTTTCGCCGACGAGGTGACGCGGCAATTGGGCCTGAACCTGCACATCTACCTCCCGCGCCGCTCGCGTGCGCATCGCGAAGCCGTCGAAGGGCCGACGCCGGCGCTGGACGACCCGCGCCACGCCGCCTTCACCGAAGAGGTCAAGTTGGAGCCGTTCGCGCGCGCCCTGCGCGAGACGGCGCCCAAGGTGTGGTTCACGGCACTGCGCGCGACCGACACCGCCGTGCGTGCGCAGATGGAGCCGGTCAGCATCAACCCCGACGGCCTGATCAAGGTCGCGCCGCTGCTGCACTGGTCGTCCAAGGACCTGCACGCGTACTGCCAGGCGCACGGCCTGCCCAACAACTTCGACTACGTGGACCCGACCAAGGGAGAGGACAACCGCGAGTGCGGCCTGCACATTGCGCACTGAGCGCGCACCGCCCTCGAATCCCCATTCTCTCGAACGCCTTCCGATGAACGCCCGAACCCCAGCCGAACGCCTGCTGCCCGACATGCACTCTCCCGCGCGCCTCTCCAACACGCACCTCGATGCCCTCGAGGAAGAAGCCATCTTCATCCTGCGCGAGGTCGCTGCGGCCTTCGAGCGGCCCACGCTGTTGTTCTCGGGCGGCAAGGACTCGCTGGTGCTGCTCAAGTGCGCTGAAAAAGCCTTCGGCACCGGCCGCATTCCGTACCCGCTGCTGATGATCGACACCGGCCACAACTTCCCTGAAGTGACCGACTTCCGCGACCTGCGCGCCAAGGAACTGGGCGCGGAGCTCATCGTGCGCAGCGTCGAGGATTCGATGGCGCGCGGCACGGTGCGACTCGCGCATGCCGGCGAATCGCGCAATGCGCACCAGTCGGTCACGCTGCTGGAGGCGATCGAGGAGTTCCGCTTCGACGCGCTGATCGGCGGCGCGCGTCGCGACGAGGAAAAGGCGCGCGCCAAGGAACGCATCTTTTCGCACCGCGACGCCTTCGGCCAATGGCAGCCCAAGGACCAGCGCCCCGAACTGTGGACGCTGTTCAACACACGCCTCGCACCCGGCGAACACTTTCGCGTGTTCCCGATTTCCAACTGGACCGAACTCGACGTCTGGCAGTACATCGAGCGCGAGAACATTGCGCTGCCGTCGATCTACTACACGCACAAGCGCGAAGTGGTCGAGCGCCGCGGCCTGCTGGTGCCGGTCTCGCCGCTGACGCCTGCGCGCGACGGCGAGCAGATCCAGGTGCGCGACGTGCGTTTTCGCACCGTGGGTGACATCACGACCACCTGCCCGGTGGAGAGCCTGGCCGCCGATGCCGGCGACGTGGTGATCGAGACGCTGACGGTCGACGTGAGCGAGCGCGGCGCCACCCGCATGGACGACATGACGTCCGAAGCCTCCATGGAAAAACGCAAAAAGGACGGGTACTTCTGATGACCGCCACCACCCTCGAATCCAACGTGGCCGCCGACACCGGCGCCGCCCTGCGCTTCATCACCTGCGGCTCGGTCGACGACGGCAAGAGCACGCTCATCGGCCGGCTGCTGGTCGACAGCAAGACCGTGCTGCAGGACCAGCTGGCCGGCGTGCAGCGCGGCGGTGAGACCGACCTGGCCCTGCTGACGGATGGCCTGTCGGCCGAGCGCGAGCAGGGCATCACCATCGACGTGGCGTACCGCTACTTCGCCACCGCACAACGCAAGTTCATCATCGGCGACGCGCCGGGCCATGAGCAGTACACGCGCAACATGGTCACCGCCGCTTCGAGCGCCGACGCGGCCGTGGTGCTGGTCGATGCAACCAAGCTGCCGTGGGCCGCCGAAGTCGGCGACGGCGAAGTGGTGCGCCGCGAACTGCTCGCGCAGACGCGTCGCCACACGCTGCTGTGCAGCCTGCTGCGCGTGCAGTCGATCGTCTTCGCGGTCAACAAGCTCGACGCCATCGACGACGCTGCACTGGCGTTCGAGCGCATCTCGACGGCGCTGAACGACTTTGCCGAGGCCGCGGGCGTCCACGTCGCGGCGATCGTGCCGCTGTCCGCCCTCAAGGGGTGGAACGTGGTCACGCGCCACGCCGACTGGTGCGGCTATGAGGGCCCGAGCCTGCTCGAACTGCTCGAAACGCTGCCGGTGACCGCGCAGGACCAGGCCGTGCCCTTCGCATTTCCGGTGCAGTGGGTGGAAAAGTTCTCCGCCTCCGCCGACACCTCGCAAGGTCGGCGCGTGTTCTGGGGCCGCGTGGCAGCGGGCCAGGTCGCGCCGGGTCAGACCGTGACGGTCATGCCCAGCGGCAAGACCGCGACGGTGGCACAGGTACTCGACCACGTCCGGCAACCCACGGCGGTGCATGCAGGCCACAGTGCTGGCATCGTGCTCGACCGCGAACTGGACGTGTCGCGCGGCGACTGGCTGCTCGCGCCCGACGCATTCCAACAGGTGCGCGAGATCACGGCCACGGTCGCCTGGCTCGACGACGAACCGCTGGTCGCCGGCCGCGTGTACTGGGCGCTGCAGGGCCACCGCTGGGTCAAGGCCAAGGTCGCGCGCATCGTCGACCGCGTCAACATCACGACGCTGGCATCCGAACCGGCGACGCAACTCGAGGCCAATTCAATCGGCGACGTGGTGCTCGCGCTGCAGCAGCCGCTGGCCGTGCTGCCCTTCGCGCAATCGCGCACGCTGGGCTCGTTGGTGCTGGTCGATACGGCCTCGCACAGGACCGCGGCGGCCGTGCTCGTGCGTCCCGCCGCCTGAAGCCTTAAAATACAGGGTTTCCCCTCTTCGATTCACTCACTCTGCGTCCGCGCACCTCGGCCTCAAGAAAATGACCCACGTCGTCTCCGATTCCTGCATCCGCTGCAAATACACCGATTGCGTCGACGTGTGCCCCGTGGACTGCTTCCGCGAAGGTCCGAACATGCTGGTGATCGATCCGGACGAGTGCATCGACTGCGCCGTCTGCATCCCCGAGTGCCCGGTCAACGCGATCTACGCCGAAGAAGACCTGCCGGCCGACCAGCTGGTGTTCATCAAGCTCAACGCCGAGCTCGCGCTGGCCGACGGCTGGAAGAGCATCACCAAGCGCAAGCCCGCACTGCCGGACCACGAAGAGTGGAAGGACAAGACCGGCAAGCTGTCGGAGCTGGTGCGCTGAACCCAGACGCCGACGCCCCCATCCAGACCGACGCGCTGATCATCGGCGCCGGTCCGGTCGGGCTGTTCCAGGCCTTCCAGCTGGGCCTGCTCGAGATCTCCAGCCACATCGTCGACGCCCTGCCCCACGCGGGCGGCCAATGCGTCGAGCTGTATGGCGACAAACCCATCTACGACATTCCGGGCGTGCCTGTGACCACCGGTCGCGGGCTGGTGGCGTCGTTGCGGCAGCAGCTCGCGCCGTTCAAGCCGCAGTTCCACCTCGGCCAACAGATCGCCACGCTCGCGCCGCGGGACGATGGCCAGTGGGCCGTGGGCACCACCCGGGGCGCGCAGTTCGTCGCGCGCACGGTGTTCATCGCGGCCGGCGTCGGCGCCTTTGTGCCGCGACGCCTGACCCTTGCCGGGATCGAGGCGCTCGAAGGCCAAAGCCTTTTCTATCACCCTGAATCGCTCGACCGATTCCGCGGTCAGGCGGTGGTCGTGAATGGCGGAGACGACGCGGCCATCGATACGGCGATGGCGCTGGTGGACATCGCCGCGCACGTCACGCTGCTGCATCGGCGGGATGTCTTCCAGGTCGACGACGAGCGCAAGGTCAGCGCGATGCGCGAGCAGGCCGCAGCGGACAGGTTGACGCTGCTGATCGGCCAGCCCACCGCCTTCGATGGCGGCCGGTTGACGGTGGCAGTGTCCGACGGCAGCACCGCGACGCCCACCATCGATGCCCTCATCGTCTGCAACGGCATCTCGCCGCGGCTCGGCCCCATCGCCGACTGGGGCCTGGCGCTGGAGCGCAAGCAGATCCCGGTCGACACAGAGAAGTTCGAAACGCAGCTGCCGGGCGTCTATGCCGTCGGCGACATCAACACCTATCCGGGCAAGCGCAAGCTCATCCTCTGCGGCTTCCACGAAGCCACCCTGGCCGCCTGGGGTGCCACGGCGCGCGTGTTCCCCGGCAAGGCCGTGCCGCTGCAGTACACGACCACCAGCCCGCGGCTGCATGCGCTGTTGAAGGTCGGCTGAGCGACTGGCTCGGTGCCAGACAGGCGCTGCAGCGCCTAGAATGATGACTCGCTAGGGGTGTTGGGCCGGTTTCCTCCGGTCCGACTGAGAAAGTCCCTTTGAACCTGATTGAGGTAATCCTCGCGCAGGGAAGCTGGTCCAGCAGCCTCGACCCACCACGCCGTTCGCGCGTGCATCGGTTCCATGGCCGGGCCCCGCCCACCTGCCAAACAATTTGCATGGAGCAAATGGATGGCAACGACAAACCGTGAACTTCCCGTCGCCAACGAGGCGCTGACCCCGCTGGTGGATTCGCAGCGCGTGTTCCGCTGGAACGACCATGCATCGCTGTGGTTCAGCCTGGGCGTGGGGCTGCTGGTGATGCAGATCGGCGCCTACCTGGTGCCGGCGGTCGGCACGCGCGACGCGGTGCTGGCCATCGTTTTCGGCTCGTGCATCGGCGCGGGGCTGCTGGCCTGGACGGCGCGGCTGGGCTGCGAGAGCGGCCTGTCGAGCGCGGGCCTCATGCATGCGACCTACGGCAGCGCCTTCGCGCGCCTGCCGGTGCTGCTCAACATCGTGCAGCTGATCGGCTGGACCACCTTCGAGATCGTCGTCATGCGCGAGGCCACGCAGGCCATCGGCAAGCAGGCCTTTGGCGTGTCCCTCGACGGTACCGCAGGCACGGTGCTGACGACCCTGCTCTGGGGCGCGGTGCTGCTGGCGCTGCTGGCCGGCTCCATGGTCACACTGGTACGGCGCTTCGTCAGCCGCTTCGGCCTGCCGCTGGTGGTGCTGTCGCTGCTGTGGCTGACCTGGCAGTTCGCCAGCCAGCTGAGCGCCAACGGCCTCGCGGCCTTCTGGTCGCGCGAAGGCAACGGCAGCATGGGCACCTTCAGTGCACTCGACCTGGTCATTGCGATGCCGGTGTCGTGGCTGCCGCTGGTGGCCGACTACGCCCGGCATGGCCGGCGCGGCGGGGTGGGTGCGGGCAGCGCGTTCAGCGGCACCTGGCTGGGCTATGTGCTGGCCAACATCTGGTGCTACGCGCTGGGCGTGATGGTGGTGAGCGTGGCGGCGCCGGGCACCCCGCTCGTCGCGGCGCTGCTGCTTGCCCAAGGCGGACTGTTGGCGCTCGGGCTCATCCTGATCGACGAGCTCGACAACGCGTATGGCGACGTCTATTCGGGCGCGGTGTCCACGCACAGTCTCGTGCCGCGCTGGAGCGTGCGCCGTTGGGGCCTGTGCCTGGGCGTGGTCTGCATCGCGCTGGCCATGGTGCTGCCCATGCATTCGCTGGAACCGTTCCTGCTCATGCTGAGCTCCGTGTTCGTGCCGCTCTATGGCGTGATCCTGGGCCGGCTGGGCACTGGCCGCAGCGTGGCGCGCTTGGGCGCGCGGCGCATCGACCCGGTGGCCGCGGCGCTGTGGATCGCCGGCATTGCCATGTACCACGCCTGCGCCACATGGGCGCCGCAGTTCGGCGCCGCGCTGCCGACGCTGGCGTCGACCTTTGCGCTGGCCTGGCTCACACGCCCTGCGGCGGGGCCTTCAGGCGATGCATCGGCACTGGCGCGAAGCCGTGGTTGAGCGGTCCATGACCGTGGCCCGTGCGCACGTCGGCGCCGCTGCGCAAGGCGCCGAGCACGAAGGCGCGCGCCTGCGCCACGGCCTCGGGCAGTGCATGCCCGAGCGCCAGGTGTGCGGCAATGGCCGACGACAGCGTGCAGCCCGTGCCGTGCGAATTGGCCGTGACGATGCGCTGCGCGCCGTAGCGATGCCGCGCGCCGTCGCGCGACAGCAGCACATCGACCACCTCGTCGCCCGGCAGGTGCCCGCCCTTGAGCAGCACCGCTTGCGCGCCCAGCGCCAGCAAGGCGTCGGTGGCCCCGTCGAGCGCGTCGATGCCGCCGATCGCATGGCCGATCAGCAGCGCCGCCTCGTCCAGGTTGGGCGTGACCACCACGGCGCGCGGAAACAGTTCGCGCACCAGCACGGCCACGGTCTCCGCGGCGATCAGCCGATCGCCGCTGGTGGCGACCATCACCGGGTCGAGCACGACGTTCGGCAGGCGGTAGTGGTCGATCGCCCAGGCGACGACTTCCACGACCTCCGGGCCATGCAGCATGCCGAGCTTGACCGCATCGACGCCGATGTCTTCCACCACGGCCTGGATCTGCGCCTTCAAGAACGCCGGCGGCACCGGGTGAATGCCCGAGACGCCGCGCGTGTTCTGTGCGGTGAGTGCCGCGATGGCCGTCATGCCGTAGCAGCCGAGCGCGCCGAAGGTCTTCAGGTCGGCCTGGATGCCTGCGCCGCCGCCGCTGTCGGAGCCGGCGATGGAAAGCACGCGCGCATAGCGCAAGGAAGCATCGGGCGCGGAAGTGATGGATTCGATCATTCCGAAAATTATGGGCGATGCCGCGCGCTGCCGCGCACGCATCGAGGGCGCGCACGATGAATCGGCTGCCTTTCGACGCGGCCACCGTGCTCGGCGCCGGCCTCATGGGCCGGTTGATGGCGGTGCGGCTCGCGCAGGCGGGTTGCCGCGTCGACCTGCATGAGGCGGGCGGCGCAGAGGCCGAAGGCGCGGCGGCGCGTGTGGCCGCCGCGATGCTGGCGCCGCTGGCCGAATCGGCCGTGGCGCCCGCCAGCGTGGTGCGCATGGGCCACCATGCGCTGTCGCGCTGGCCCGCACTGCTCGCGACGCTGGCAGCGCCGGTGTTCTTTCAGCGCGAAGGCACGCTGGTGCTGTGGCACCGGCAGGACGCGAACGAGGCGGCCCGCCTGGCGCGCGTGCTGGCGCGCACCGGCGACGCCGTGCCGGAACTGCCTGCCATGCAGCGGCTCGACGGCCCGGCCATTGCCGCGCTCGAGCCCGCGCTCGGCCAGCGCTTCGCGCAAGGCCTGTGGCTGCCCGACGAGGGCCAGCTCGACAACCGGGGGCTGTTGGCCGCCTTGCTGCAGACGTTGCAGCAGCACCCCGACGTACGCCTGCACTGGCATAGCGCCCGCACGCCGCAGGACTTCGTGCCCGGTGCGCGCGAACGCGTGATCGACTGCCGCGGCCTGGGCGCGCGTGCCGACTGGCAGGGCCTGCGCGGCGTGCGGGGCGAGGTGATCCGCGTGCATGCGCCCGACGTCCGGCTGGTGCGGCCCACCCGCCTGGTGCATCCGCGCTACCCGATCTACATCGCACCCAAGCCCGACGGGCTCTTCGTGATCGGCGCGACCGAGATCGAGTCCGACGACATGTCGCCCGCCAGCGTGCGATCGACGCTTGAACTGCTGAGTGCGGCCTACGCGGTGCACAGCGGTTTTGCCGAAGCGCGCATCGTCGAGATCGCCACGCACTGCCGCCCGACGCTCGCCGACAACCTGCCTGCCATCCACCAGCCGCGCCCGCGCGTGCTGCAGATCAATGGCCTGTACCGCCATGGCTTCATGATCGCGCCCGCGATGCTGGACGCGGCCATGGAGCTGCTGCAGACGGGCGCATCGCCGCTCGCGCAGCGCTTCGACCTGGAGACCGGGACATGAACGTCCTCATCAACGACACCGCGCACGCGCTGCCCGACAGCGCCGTGCTGGCCGACGCGCTGCGCGCCATCGACGCCACGCCGCCGTTCGCGGTGGCCGTCAATCGCGCCTTCGTGCCGCGCTCGGCCTACGCGTCGCACGCATTGGCCGCCGACGACCGCATCGAAGTGATCCGCCCCGTGACGGGCGGCTGAAGGAGACCCCATGACGACTGTTGCCTCGCCCGATCCGCTGGTGCTCTATGGCCAGACCTTCCAGAGCCGCCTGCTGCTGGGCACGGCGCGCTACCCCTCGCCCGACGTGCTCGAAGCCGCCGTTGCGCGGGCCCGCCCCGCCATGTTGACCGCTTCGCTGCGCCGTCAGACCGCCGCGCCGGGTGGCCAGCACCGCCAGAACGGCCAGAGCGCAGACGGCAACGCCAATGGCTTCTGGTCGCTGCTGCGCAAGCTGGGCGTGCCCGTGTTGCCCAACACCGCGGGCTGCCACGGCGTGCAGGAAGTGATCGCGACCGCGCAGATGGCGCGCGAGCTCTTCGACACACCGTGGATCAAGCTGGAGCTCATCGGCGACGACTACACGCTGCAGCCCGACACGCTGAACCTGGTCGAGGCCGCATCGGCGCTTGTGCGCGACGGCTTCTGGGTGCTGCCGTACTGCACCGAGGACCTGGTGCTGTGCCAGCGCCTGGTCGATGTCGGATGCCAGGCGGTGATGCCGTGGGCCGCGCCCATCGGTACGGGCAAGGGGCCGATGAATCCCTATGCGCTGCAACTGCTGCGCGAACGGCTCGAAGTCCCGCTGCTGGTCGACGCCGGCCTGGGCCTGCCTTCGCATGCCTGCCAGGTCATGGAATGGGGCTACGACGGCGTGCTGTTGAACACGGCCGTGGCGCTGGCCACCGACCCGGTCGCCATGGCCGGCGCCTTCGCCGACGCCGTGCATGCGGGACGCACCGCCTACCGCGCCGGCGCCATGGCGGCGCAGGAATCCGCTCAGCCGAGCACGCCCGTGCTGGGCACGCCTTTCTGGCACCACGACACCCCATGAACCACCACCTGCACGCGCCTGCCGCACTGGCCGACGCCATTTTCCAGGCCCACGCTCCACGCTGGAACGCACCTGCGAGCGACGCGACACCGATGCACTTCACCTCGGACGACCCGGTGTACCGCGCGGCCAAGATCGCCTGCCTGCGGCTCGGCTTCATCGAGATCGACGCGCAATGCCTCGCGCTGGCCTGGCAGGCGCAGACCGCGCGCACCGGCGCCTTCGACGCCATGGCCTGGCCCACTGCCCCGGTCGATTTCGGCCTCGGCAGCTTTCCGCCGGCGTCCCGCGCCTCGGCATTCGCACCCTGCCCCGAACGCCTCGGCCTCTACGCCGTGCTGCCTGATGCCCAGTGGGTCGGCCGCATGGCGCGCGCCGGGGTACCGACGGTGCAACTGCGCTTCAAGTCCGACGATGCAGACGCAATTGCACGCGAGGTGCAGGCGGCGGTCGATGCGGTGCGCGGCACGCCTGCCCTGCTCTTCATCAACGACCACTGGCAGGCAGCGATCGACGCACAGGCCTACGGCGTGCATCTGGGCCAGGAAGACCTCGATGCGCTGGCGCACGACGACGTGCAACGCATTCGCACCGCTGGCCTGCGATTGGGCGTGAGCACACACGGCTACGCGGAAATGGCGCGCGCCGATGCCGTGAGCCCGAGCTACATCGCTCTGGGCGCCGTGTACCCGACCACGCTCAAGCGGATGGCGACCGAACCCCAGGGCGTGGCGCGCCTGGCGGCGTATGCGCAGTTGCTGCGCGGTTATCCGCTGGTCGCCATCGGCGGCATCGACGCGGCGCGCATGCCCGAGGTGCTCGCGACCGGCGTGGGTTCGGTCGGCGTGGTGCGTGCGCTGGTCGCGGCCGACGACCCCGAAGCGCAAGCGTCTGCGCTCACCGCAATTCTCAACTCCGGCCTTTCCGAATCCGCCTCCTCCTGAGACCTCCATGACCACGACCCGCAGCTTCCTCTCCCGCCGCCAACCGATGCCGCCCTTCGCCACGCGCGCGCCCATCGCTCATGCCGTCGCCGTCGCGCTTGCCTGCCTTGCCGCAACCTCTGCGCATGCGCAGGACGCCACGCTGACCACGGTGACGGTCGACGAACGCAGCGCACCACGCCAGGCCGACGTCACCGGTTTCGGCGACCTGCCGCTCAGCCAGGTGCCGGTGTCGGCCACGGTGATCGACAGCCGCCAGATGCAGGACCGCGGCGCGCGCCGGCTGTCGGACCTGACGCAGTTCGACGCATCGGTGAGCGACGCCTACAACTCGGCCGGTTACATCGACTACCTGACGGTGCGCGGCTTCGTGCTGGACAACCGCTTCAACTACCGGCGCGAGGGCCTGCCGATCAACGCTGAGACGTCGATCGCGCTGGACAACAAGGAACGCGTGGAAATCCTGCGTGGCACCAGCGGCATCCAGGCCGGCACCAGCGCGCCCGGCGGGCTGGTCAACTACGTCGTCAAGCGACCGACCGAGCAGGACCTGCGCGAGGTCCGCATGGAAGTGTCGGGCCGCGGCGGCGTGCTGGGCGCGGTCGACCTGGGCGGCCGCTTCGGCGAGAACCGGGCCTTCGGCTACCGCCTGAACGTGGCGAGCGAGGACATCAAGCCCCGCGCCTTCGACCTCGACGGCCATCGGCAATTGTTTTCGCTGGCCACCGACTGGCGCCTCACGCGCGACTCGGTCATCGAGGCCGAGTTCGAGTACAGCAAGAAGACGCAGCCGAGCCAGAACGGCTTCAGCCTGTTGGGCAACGCGCTGCCCGCGCCCGTGGACCCGCGCATCAACCTCAACAACCAGCCGTGGTCGCAACCTTCGGTCTTCGAAGGACTCACGGGCACCTTGCGCTTCACGCAGGCCATCGACGACAACTGGCGCTGGAGCGCACAGATCGGCCAGCAGCGCCTGAAGACCGATGACCGGCTGGCCTATGCATTCGGCTGCAGCGCAGAAGACACCTACGACCGGTATTGCTCGGACGGCACCTTCGACTTCTACGACTTCCGCAGCGAGAACGAGCGCCGTGTGCAGACCGCCGGCAGCCTGAACCTGAAGGGCAAGGTCATGACGGGCAGCGTGCAGCATGACCTGGGCGTGGGCCTCATGGAAAGCCGCGTGCGCAACCGCTTCCAGGACCAGGCGTACAACTACGTGGGCACAGGCAACGTGGCGGGCACGGCCATCGTGCCTGCCGACCCGGCGCTGACCGACGTCAACACCAACCGCGACGAGCGATCGACCGAGCTGTCGGTGCAGGACGCGATCCGCTGGAACAGCCGACTCACCACGTGGCTGGGTGCACGCTACACCTGGCTGGACCGCGACAGCGAGCGCACCGACGGCTCGCGGCCGACCGGCTACAGCGACGGCCTGCTCACGCCGTGGGCGGCCGTGAGCTATGCGCTGCAACCCGGACTCATGGCGTATGCCAGCTGGGGCGAAGGCGTGGAATCGGAGGTCGTGCCGAACAAGAGCTCGCAGTACAGCAACGCCGGCGTGGCATTGCCGTCGCTCAAGTCGCGGCAGTGGGAGATCGGCCTGAAGGGCGGCGCGGATGCTTTGACCTGGCAACTCGCCTGGTTCGACATCACACGGCCGATGACCAACCTCGACGCCTGCAGCCGCCTGGGCACCACGCCGTGCGAAGGCCGCTACGACGGCAGCGCCAAACACCGCGGGCTGGAAGCCAATGCGCAATGGAGCCAAGGCGCGTGGCGACTGGGCGGCGGCCTGACCTTGATCGATGCCAAGCGCCAGGGCAGCAGCGACGAACCCGCGACCAACGGCCAGCGAGCCACCAACGTCCCCAAGGAAGTGCTGCGCGCGCAGGTCGCCTACCGCGTCGCCGCCATGCCGGGCCTGGAGATGCAGACGCAGATGTCGTACGAAGGACGGCGCAACGTGCTGCCCGACGGCACCATCACCCTGCCCGCCTGGACCCGCTTCGACGCTGCGCTGCGCTACGACACCAAGATCAATGGCGTGGCCACGCGCTGGACGCTCGGTGTCGAGAACCTGTTCGACCGCCGCTACTGGAAAGAGTCTCCCTACAAGTACGGCCACGTGTACCTGTTCCCAGGCGCACCGCGCACGCTGCGCCTGGCGGTGACGGCCGCTTTGTGACATCTCCGTCACACCTGTTGGCAGAAACCGAAAAAATGACGCTATAATCGAAGGCTTGTTCCTCGATAGCTCAGTTGGTAGAGCGCCGGACTGTTAATCCGTAGGTCCCTGGTTCGAGCCCAGGTCGAGGAGCCACTGACAAGGCGCTTTGCGCTCAATAAAAGCCCGCTATTCAATCGATAGCGGGCTTTTTGCTTTTTGATCGGCCCGACCAAGGCCCGTCGCCCGTCGGTCAAGCGGGAATCCATCGCGGCAGCTGTTCCAACAAGAACTCGTGGAGGCATTTGGCAGCTGGCGGCAATTCGCGCTCCGCACGCTCCAGCCATATCTCCGACGGTGGCAGCCCAGGAAAGCCCTCTTCCGAAGTCAGGCGTCGGATGTCCGCGACCCCGTCGAGCGTCGCCTCATGGAACACGCCAACGGCCAACCCGGCGAGAACGGAGGCCTTGAGGACCTCGACGCTGGAACTCTCCTGCACCACGACCCAGCGCTGACCTGCCTTGGACAACGCCGCTTCGGCCCAACGGCGCAGGAGCGAGCCCTGCGGAAGCAATGCCAAGGGCACAGGCTGCTTGCGATGAGGCGAGGCCCTGTTCGACACGGCCCACACGGCCTGATCCTTTCGCAGCAGCACGCCTTGGCCCTTGCCGCCCTGGAAGGCGTTGATCGTGAGGTCGAATGTCGGCCCCAGCTTTCTTCGCATCTCCTCCGCCACGCCAACCTGCAGATCGATGTGGATCGCAGGATAGAGGTCTGAGAATTCGGCCAGGAGCGCGGGAAGCACCGTGGTCGCATAGAAGTTCGTCGCACCCATGCGGACCGTGCCGCTCACGATGCCGGGCCGGAAGTTGTCCATCGCCTCATGGTTCAGGGCAAGCAGGCGGCGGGCATAGCTCAGCATGACTTCACCCTGCGCTGTCATCTTCAACTGCCGCGTCGGCTTTTCGAACAGGTCGACGCCGATGCAATCTTCGAGCCTAGAAATCTGCTGACTGATCGCCGCCTGTGTGCGATGCAGGTAGTGGGCCGCTGGCGTGTAGCCGTTGCAGTCGACCACCGCCACAAGCGCACGCAGCAGTTCGGGGTCCAGCAAACGCCCTCGAAGCATGTGCCTCTGGCCCGAGAGATTGTCGTGCTCCGTCGACCGCGCCCCCGAGGCCAGCTGGACATCCTGCTTCATCAATTTACCCCGGTTGCTGTTTCACTCAGCCAATCAGTTTACGTGACCTCGATGTCCAAATCCGATGGTTTAACGAGTGGCGATACCCCCTGCGTGGAAGGTGATATCTGAATCACAAATGGTTATGCAATGCATAAGACTTGTTTTCTTGCGGCCATCGGGTCTCCCAAATAAGATCAAAAAAAACAAATACTCAATGCTCAGGGACTGTGCTCAGTAGAAAAATGCCTAAAGGGTTCGTTATCTGGATCATCGGTGTCTGTGTGGCCGCAAATACGTCTGCAACTCCGAACTCCCCTGTGGACCGTTTCATTATCGACAAGGAATTCTGCGCCTATATGGCGTCTCCGCCCGAGAACGACAGTGAAGAATTCCTGGCGCGCTACGAGGCTGCAATGCACACAGCGGTTGCGTTCATTCTTCAGCGCGATCCTGAATCGACGGAGACGAAAGCCCTGTTTCTAATGAAGAAAAAGTGCGATATGGCGTTGAATGATTTGGTGCATTACCGATGAATCGTCAACCAGGAGCAAGATGAAATGGCGCACGGTACGGGACAGCAATTTCACCAGGTCGCAGTCGAAAACGTTGTCCCGGTTGCGGGTGCGCTAGGCGCCGAGCTGCGCGATGTGGTCATCCGCAGCGGAATGCCGCAAGAAGAAATCGACTTCATTCATCGAATGCTGCTGAGGTACCGGGTGCTGTTTTTCAGGAACCAGCATGGACTCACCGATCAGGTTCATCAGGAATTCGGACGCAGATTCGGCGAGATCGTCGCGCACCCCACGGTTGCCGCTCGAGAAGAACCTGCGATTCTCGAGCTGCATTCGCACAAGGGAGGGCGCGCGAATTCATGGCACACCGATGTCACCTTCGATCTGCGGCCTCCCAAGCTCTCCATCCTTCGCGCAGTCACGCTTCCGGCCTTTGGCGGGGACACCGTGTGGGCCAACACCGTGGCCGCCTACGACCACCTTCCCAACCAGCTCAAGGTTCTGGCCGAGCAGCTCTGGGCCGTGCATGGCAATGACTTCGACTACGCCGCAAGCAGAGTCGAGCTGTTGCACGACGAGACCGCCAGGAAGTACCGCCGGCAGTACGCCGCACAGGTCATCAAGAGCGAGCATCCGGTCGTGCGCGTGCATCCCGACACGGGTGAGAAGAGTCTGCTGCTGGGCCACTACGCACAGCGATTCGTCGACTGCAACACCTACGAGTCGGACCGTCTCTACGAGATCGTTCAGGCGCATGTCACCCGCCTGGAAAACACCATCCGGTGGCAGTGGTCCCCGGGCGACGTGGCGATGTGGGACAACTGCGCGACGCAGCACTACGCGATCAACGACTACGGTGCCGGCGAGCGTGTGATGAGGCGCGTCACGCTCGTCGGAGATGTGCCAGTCGCGGTGGACGGATCCCCCAGCCGTGTGCACGCGCCCTGAACGGGCGCCGTTGCGTGAGATGGGTAAAGCCACAGGTCACAACGCACCGGACACCAAGGCGGTTCGCGGCTTTCTGCAAGGGCTGATCGCGCTGTCGTTGCTGATGGGCCTGAGCATCGGCTACTCCAGGGTGATCACGACGCTCTATGCGGTGGAACTGGGGGCGACGGGCTGGATGCTCGCGGCACTGGCTGCAGCCCAAAGCATCGGCATGCTGATACTCGCGACTTCGGCTGCGCGATGGGTCGAGCGCTACGGCGTCCACGCCGTGTTCGTGCTGGGCTCTGCCTGGGGCATGGTCATTTGCCTGTTCACCCCCGTCGTCCCGACCTTCCCAGCCTTGCTGCTGTTCACTGCGGCTGCAAGCCTGGCCATGCCACTGCGCTTCGTGTCGATCAACACCATCTTCATGCGCCGGCTGAAGGCGCTTGGCAAGCAGCGCGCGGGTTGGTTTCGTGCGGCCCACGTCATAGGGATGAGCTTCTTGGGCGCAGTGCTCGCGACGACGCTGTTTCCGATCTACGGACCCAACCTGGCTTTCTGGGTGGCTGCGGCCATCTTCGGCCTGAACATCATGGTGTTCATGGTGGGCATAGGCCGCCACAGGCCACCGGCAAGTGACGAGCAACCGGTGATCAGGCGGAGCTCCCTGGCCGAGCTGTTCAGGACTGCGCTTGCCAGAAGTGTCGCTTTCAGGGAGTTTTCGATCCAGTCTTTGAATGCCTACTTTGCGTTCTACAGCGTGATCATCGTTCTTCGTTATCTGCATCTGCCGGAGCGCACGGCGGGGTTCGTGGTCGCTGCACAAGGCGTGGTGTTCGTTCTCACGCTCGTGACTGCCGGACGTACGGCTGTCGTACATCCGCAGGCCAGCCGCCTGATCGCGGTGGGCATGGTCGTGGTCTCGCTGCTCGGGCTCACCATGTCTCAAACAGCGGTCCAAATGTGCGCAGGTGCAGCGGTGCTCGGCTGTGGCCTGGGCCTGTTGCAGATCATCAACCTCACGGCATTCGCAACGCTCGGCGAGAAAATCGGCTTCAGTCAGGCCGCGTCGATCAACGCGCTGGCGGGCCCTTGCGGCGGCGTGTTCGGAGGGCTGGTGGGTGGTTTGGTCGAGCCGTGGATATCACCGCAGGTTCTCTTCGTGGCCTTTATCCCGCTTTTTGCCGTGCTTGCACGAACCCAGGCCCGTCCGGACGCCCGCGATGCTTGAGGTGCGACGCATTCTTTCAATTGCGCCCATCCCAAAATCAGATCGTGGTGCAGTCGCTCGGTGGCGTTTCCCCACGTGCGCGAACAGAACGCTTTTCAGCTCCCGACACCGTCGAACACGATCACGCTGCGGGCGACCTCCCCGCGCGTCATCGCGGCAAAGCCTTCATTGATGTCTTCCAGCTTGATGCGGCGCGAGACGAGATCGTCGAGATTCAACCGACCTTGCAGATAGTGCTCGACGAGGCGCGGTATGTCGTCGCGTATCCGGGCCGAGCCCAAGGCAGACCCGCGGATTCTCTTTTCCAGGAAGAAGTCGCCGGCATCGATGGACGCCTTCACGCCTGGGGCGAACAGTCCGACGATGGTGGCAGTGCCGCCGGGCTGGAGCATCTTGAAGCACTGCTCCACGGTTGCTGCAATGCCGATGCACTCGAACGAGAACTCGACGCCACCCTGGGTGAGTTCCACCACCTTGGCCACCACGTCGCCGTCGGTGGCGAGAAGCGTGTCCGTCGCACCGAATTTACGCGCCAGCTCGAGTTTGGATGGCACGTTGTCGATCGCGATGATCTGCGACGCTCCAGCGATTCTTGCGCCGTTGATGGCCGCCAGGCCCACGCCGCCGCAGCCGACGACGGCAACGGATGAGCCGGGCGTCACCTGTGCATTGCGGAAAACCGCGCCGGTCCCGGTGATCACCGCGCAACCCAGCAAGGCCGCACGGTCCAGGGGCATATCCTTGCGAATTTTCACCAATGCGTTGCGATGCACCAGCATCTGCTCGGCAAAGCCTGAAAGGTTGAAGACCTGGCTGACCGATTGCATGTTGTCGGAAAGTCGCTTCGCCTGGCCAGGCGGCTGCTTGATCGACGTGTCCTGGCACAGCGCGAACCGCTGCCCAAGACACTGCTTGCAAAGGCCGCAGAACACCGAAAGCGCACCCACCACGTGGTCTCCTGGCGCCAGATCCCTGACGTTGGCACCCACCGCAGCCACCACGCCAGAAACTTCATGGCCCAGCACACCGGGCAATGGAATGTTTCGCATGCCTTGCATGTAGTGCAGGTCGCTATGGCACAAGCCGACGGCAGCTGTATGGAGCAACACCTCGTCAGGGCCTGGATTGGCAATCGCAAGATCTCGAATCACGAGCGGTTGGCAAAATTCTTCGAGAACGGCGGCCTTCATGAGAGTTTCCTTTTTCCAAAGAATGGGTACTGCGGTCGAAGTGTAGAAGCAGGCTTTTGGCGCAAGTGTTCGGTTTTCCGCAAAGCTGCTTTGCACTGCTCGATGCGCCGAAATCCCGTGAACAACTAGATTTCAGCTCGAATCGCATCGCAAAAAAAGCGACGCATCCACAAGAAAACCAACGGAGACATATGAACCATCGAAGACTTTTTCTTGGTGCCTTGATGGCTGCAGCAATGGCCAGCCCAGCCATTGCTCAACAGCAGCAGCTGATCAAATTCGTGGTGCCATTCGCAGCGGGCGGCGGCACCGATTCATACGTCCGCATGCTCGCCGACGAAATGACAAAGCGCGGGACCCGCGTGATCGTCGAGAACAAGCCCGGTGGCAGCGCCGTGATAGCGGCCGACTACGTCGCCAAGTCTCGCCCGGACGGACAGACCCTGGTCATGTCTTTCGTCGGAATGCTGGGAACGAACACCCTGCTTTTCGACAAATTGCCTTACGACCCGGTGAAAGACTTCACCGCCGTTTCGCAGATCGCCTACCAGCCAACCATCATCGTCGGTCGCACAGAGTTGCCCTACACGAACATCAAGGAGATGGTGGACTACGCCACGGCAAACCCAGCTCG
>Ga0247813_10001506_pt1 | contig 17612 bp, 10 predicted proteins | sample UWRJL169409C1_FD_180719 | JGI IMG/M metagenome (GOLD analysis project Ga0247813, IMG submission 180719) | Plant litter microbial communities from Arlington Agricultural Research Station in Wisconsin, United States - UWRJ-L169-409C-1 | ecosystem: Environmental > Terrestrial > Plant litter >... | reverse complement strand
CGCCCGATTTGCAAAAAACAAATCCGTTTAAAAGTAATCCAAATGCCATTTTGTATTTGAATACACGCCTTAGCGGAAAAATAAAAGATCTGAATATTCCGCAGTTTGAAATGAGCGGCATTGGAACTACAAAAGTTTCCCTTTCGGGGAAAATTACCGGTTTGCCCGATGCTCAAAAAGCGTATTATGACTTAAATATTAAAAAGTTATCAAGCACTTCAAAAGATGTTTATTCTTTTATACCGGCAGGAACAATTCCGAAAAATATTCAATTGCCAACTCAATTTAATCTGCAGGGAAAATTTAAAGGTTCTGTACAGAATTTCAAAACAAATCTGGCATTAAACAGCAGTTTCGGAAATGCAAAAGTCGACGCTTTGTTTGATCAGCGCATTAAAAAACAAGAGAAATATGATGCAACGGTTTATTTGCTTGATTTTGATTTGGGCAGACTGATCAAAAACGATTCGATTGGAAAAATTACGCTTAAAGCTAAAGTAAAAGGCAAAGGTTTAGACCCAAAAACGGCTCAGGCAGAATTAGACGGTTTAGTTCAAAAAGCGGTTTTTAATAAATATACATACAGAGATTTAGCTTTAAAAGGAAATATCAAAAACGGAACTTTTGCCGTAAAATCAGAAATGAATGATCCGAATTTGAATTTTAATTTGGATGCAACCGGAAACACAAAAGACAAATATCCATCGATTAAATTAAAATTAAACCTGGATATTGCTGATCTTGAAAAACTAAACCTTCACGCCGGACCAATGAAACTGCGTGGAAATATCGATGCCGATGTTGCCAATAGTAATCCGGATTTTTTAAACGGAAAAGTGTTTCTTTCAAATGTTCAAATTTTACAGGATGCAGAACCAATTGTTTTGGACTCTGTTCGTATCATTGCGTTTTCAGACGATAGCCGAAATAATATTAAAATAGCATCACAGTTTTTAAAAGCTGAAGTGGATGGAAAATACAAACTGACAACCTTAACGGCGGCTATAAAAAAATCATTATCAAAATATCTTGATTTAAAAAATCCCAAGGTTAACGGAGAATCAGACGAGCAAAGACTGGCTTTTACATTAACGGTCGACAATGATCCGCTAATTTTTAAATTAATTCCGAAATTAACCGGTTTAGAGCCAATTAAAATTACCGGAAAATACAATAATGTAACCGATTCTTTAGAAATAAAAGGAACGATTCCGCGAATTGTGTACGCAAATAATACCATTGCCGACGGGAAAATAAACATTGAAGCCAAAGAAAATGCGTTAGAATATCAAATTTCTGTAGCAACAATTGAAAGCGGTTCGATGAAAATTCCGTTTACCAGTTTATCCGGAAATGTGCAAAATAATATATTGACTTATGCTCTTGAAGTGCAAGATGCAAAAGAAAAACAGCAGTATTATATTGCCGGAAATCTAAATCGTGACGACAGTAAAAACATCTTTAAAATCGATGCTGAAAACTTCGTTTTAAATTATGATAAATGGAATATTGATCCTGAAAATTCTGTTGAATTTGGAGGAAAACGTCTCTATATCAATAAATTTTATCTTGATAATGCCGGAAACCAATTAAAAATTCAGTCGCAGGGAACTCAGGATAATGCGCCATTGCAGGTCGATTTTGTAAACTTCAAAATTGAAACTGTTTTGAATATGGTAAAAAAAGACGAGTTGTTGATGCAGGGATTGATAAATGGAAATGCTGTTGCAGAGAATGTAATGACAAACCCAACTTTTACATCGGATATAAAAATTACTGATTTTGCTTTTAGAGCAGAGCCTGTTGGCGATATTGAAATAAAAGTAGACAATAAAACGAATAATGTTCTGGCTGCAAACGTAAATTTAACCGGACAGGATAATGACCTGAAATTGACCGGAAATTACACGATAAAGGGTGGGGATTTAGATTTTAATGTGGATATCAATAAACTGAATATTAAAAGTATTCAGGGATTTACAATGGGTAATATTACTGAAGGAAAAGGATTTTTATCAGGAAATTTTAAAATTACCGGAAATTCTTCTGCTCCCAAGATTGGCGGGGAGTTAAATTTTAACGATACCGCATTTAGAGTTACTCAGCTTAATTCTTATTTTAAAACAGATCAGGAAAAAATCACTTTTGCAAACGATGTTATTTCGTTTGATAAGTTTACGCTTATTGATGAAAATGATAATGAATTATCGCTAGACGGAACAATTCAATCTCCGGATTTTAGAAATTATAATTTTGGTTTAACTGTTGTGGCCAACGATTTCAGAGCGATTCACTCAAAAGCGGCAGATAACGATTTGTTTTATGGTGATTTGTTTTTGGATACCGAATTAAATGTAAAAGGAACGCTGGAAAGCCCGGTCATTGGCGGAAATATCAAGATCAATAAAGAAACAAAATTCTCTGTTGTTTTACCGCAATCTGACCCTTCGATTGCTGACAGAGAGGGAATTGTAGAATTTGTTAATGAAGATAATCTGTATTTAAAACATACTGCCGAAATGCAGGAAAAACTCAATCAGTCGGAGTTAAAAGGTATGGATGTAAGTGTGGATATTACGATTGATAAAGAAGCAGAACTTACATTAGTAATCGATAAAGGAAACGGAGATTATCTGAATCTTAAAGGAGAGGCACAGCTTACAGGAGGAATTGACCCTTCTGGAAAAACGACTTTAACGGGTAAATATGAGTTTTCTGAAGGTGCTTATGAAATGAATTTCAACATGATTCGTCGAAAATTTGATATTCAAAAAGGAAGTTCAATTACCTGGAATGGAGAGCCAACAATGGCCACCTTGAATATAACAGCTATTTACAAAGTTGAAACTGCACCAATCGATTTATTAGGAAATCAATTAGCGGTAAGTCCGGCAATTAGAAATACATACAAACAGAAAATTCCGTTTGAGACACATTTGAAGATGAAAGGCGAATTATTAAAACCGGAAATTAGTTTTGATATTATTTTGCCAGACGGAAATTACGATGTTTCATCAGATATTGTTTCGGCTTCTCAGGCAAAACTAGAACAGCTTCGACAAGAACCGGCAGAGTTAAACAAACAGGTTTTTGCTCTTTTATTATTGAACAGATTTATTGGCGAAAATCCTTTTGCGAGCGAAAGCGGCGGTACAAGTGCAGAATCTTTGGCAAGACAAAGTGTAAGTAAAATTCTTTCTCAGCAATTAAATGACCTCGCGGGAGAATTAATCAAAGGTGTTGAATTAGAATTTGACTTAGAATCTACAGACGATTACACATCAGGAACAAGAGAAAACAGAACAGACTTAAATGTGGGTGTTTCTAAAAAACTGCTTGATGACAGATTAAAAGTGACTGTTGGAAGTAGTTTTGGAGTGGAAGGCCAGGAGCGCGCAAACGAAGAAAGTACAAACATTGCCGGAGATGTTGCCTTAGATTATCAACTTACAAAAGATGGCCGATATATGGTTCGTGCTTATCGTAAAAATGAATATCAGGTTGCGGTAGAAGGCCAGGTTGTAGAAACCGGAGTTGCTTTTATTATCACGATGAGTTACAATAAATTCAGAGAACTTTTTCATCGTTCTGCAGAAGAAAAAGAAATGCTTAAAGAAGAAAAACTTCGCAAAGAAAAAAAGAAACAGAAGGACGAAGAAGAAAAGAAAAAAGAAGAAAATCAGGAAAATGAATCAATTGAAGGAAATGAGCAAAAAACATAGTGATATGAATATTAGATATATAAAATATTTGATGATGCTGGTATCCTTGTTTTTTGTTTTGGGATGCAGCAATACAAAATACCTGCCTGAAGGCGATTTACTATACATAGGAGCAAATGTAACCGTGAAGGATTCTGTTCTTAAAAAGAAACAAAGAAAAGAACTTGAAAAAGAATTAAAAGACTTATTGCGACCAAAACCCAACAAGCAAATTTTCGGTTTAAGACCAAAATTGTGGATTTACAATATTGCCGGTGAACCTAAAAAAGAAAAGGGAATCAGATATTGGCTAAGAAACAAAGTTGGAGAAGAACCTGTACTTTTCAGTAAAGTCGATTTAGATTATAATGCTTCGGTTTTAAGAAATTATACAGAGAATCGAGGTTATTTTAAAACCCGCGTCAGCGCAGATTCTACAGCTAAAAATAAAAGAGCTACAGCAGATTATACGGTTATACCTAAAAAACAATACATCATTAAAAGTGTCACTTTTCCGGATGACTCTTTAGCGATGTCAAGAATAATTGGAAGATCAAGCCGAAGAAGTTTATTAAAAGTAGGAAGACCTTATGATTTGGATATCATCAAATCTGAACGTGAACGCATCGACGCAAGATTAAAAGAAAAAGGTTATTATTATTTTAATCCGGATTATATTTTGGCTCAGGTCGACAGCAGCAAAGGAGATCATGAGGTGAAAATTAGACTTGTAATTAAAGCAGATGCACCGCCAAAAGCACTTACAGCCTATAAAATCGATAAAATTGTGGTATATCCTAATTTTTCCATTTCAAAAGACAGCATAAAATACACCGAAAAAGATATTGTTCAATACAAGGATTTTACCATTATTGATACGGCAAATACGTTTAATCCGAGAGTTTTTGACAGAACAATTTATTTTAAAAAAGGAGATCTTTACAACAGAAAAGATCATAACCTGACTTTAAACCGATTTGTGAATCTGGGCGTTTTTAATTTTGTGAAGAATGAATTCAGGCTATCCGATAGTTTACCAAAAACGTTAAACTCATATTATTATCTCACGCTTTTACCGAAAAAATTTATTCGTGTGGAGGTTTTAGGAAAAACAAATTCGGCAAGTTATACCGGAACAGAAGTGAATTTAAACTGGAATAACAGAAATTTATTTCGTGGCGCCGAATTGCTTACCGTATCTGTTTTTGGCGGTGCCGATTTTCAGCTTTCAGGAACAAACAATGGAAAAAACATTTACAAATTGGGAGCAGAAACCAGTTTGACTTGGCCACGATTTATTGCACCATTTAAAATTGGAGGTTCAAGTGAATTTGTACCCAGAACAAAAGCCACACTTCGATATGAATTTCAAAACAGGACACAACTTTATGCATTGAATTCTTTTAATGCTTCATTTGGTTATTTATGGAAAGAAAATGCCCGCAAAGAGCATCAATTGAATGTTTTGGATGTAACTTATGTGAGTCCGAATAATGTAACGGAAGAATATTTGCAAGATATTAATGACGATCCGGCTCTTGGAAAAGTAATCGAAAAGCAATTGATTTTTGGGCCAACGTATCAATATACGTACACGAATACAATGCAAAAGCGCCGAAAAAACACGTTTTATTTTAATGGAGAATTGGATTTGGCAGGAAACATAACTGGTTTAGCAACCGGAGCAAATGTTAAAGAAGGCAACCAAAAAAGCATTTTTGATGTTCCGTTTAGTCAGTACGTAAAACTGAAAGCTGATTTCAGACATTATTTGAAATTAAGTAAAGAAAGCGAATTGGCGACCAGAATTATTGTTGGTGCCGGAATTCCTTACGGAAATTCACTGGCATTGCCAACATCCAAACAATTTGTAGTGGGTGGAACTAATAGTATTCGTGCCTTTAGAGCGAGAACTTTAGGACCAGGAAGTTATCAAAATACAGAAACATCTAATAATTATTTGCCGGATCAGTCTGGAGATTTAAAATTAGAATTTAGTACAGAATACAGAGCAAAACTTTTTAGCATTGTTAGAGGCGCATTGTTTCTGGATGCCGGAAATATTTGGTTGGTAAACGAAGATCCAAATAAAGCAGGAGCGAAATTTTCTAAAGATTTCATGAAAGAAATGGCTGTTGGAGCCGGAGCCGGATTGCGTTTTGATTTGTCTTTCCTGATTTTAAGAACCGATTTGGCATTCCCGCTACGAAAACCATTTTTGCCTGAAAACGAACGTTGGGTAATAAAAGACATCGATTTTGGTAGCGGTCCATGGCGAAAAGAAAACCTGATTCTGAATATTGCTATTGGATATCCTTTCTAGTTTTTTGCCACAAACTCACGAATTGGCACGAATTAATTAGCTAAATTCAATTTGAAAATTTTTAATATGCACAAAACTATTAATTAATGAAAATTTGCGTAATTCTTGGCAAACTTAAATTCACATTTTGTAAATTGCTCTAATAAATTAATAGAATGCAAAATATACTCAAAAGGATTTTAGTTATAGCTTTAATTGTATTGGCAATTGCTTTGGCTTTTAAATATTGTGAATTCAAAAAAGAAGATGATTCTGCAATTGAATATAATACCAATCTAATTCAGCAGCAAATTCTTAACGTTGGAAAGTTGGTTGTCACCGAGGGACATTTCTCAGAAGTTATTACCTATAAAAACCAGCAGAAATATTTGATGGATATGGTTTCTTTTGAGAAGAAAGCATTAGTTGTCGTTAATGCAAATGTGACAGTTGCTTACGATTTGCATAAAATGAAATACGACATCGACGAAAAAAATAAAACAATTACCATTTTAAATATTCCAAAAGAAGAAATTACCATCAATCCCGATATTCAGTTTTATGATGTTGAACAAAGTAAGCTTAATCCATTTACAGGTGATGATTACAATAAAATCAACAAATCCGTAAAGGCAAATCTGGCAAAGAAAATTGATAAATCTTCACTTAAAAGTAATGCCCAAAATCGATTAATTAGTGAATTATCTAAGATCTTAATTCTAACTAATTCAATGGGATGGAAACTACAATACAAAGGTAAAACGATTGAATCTGATACAGATTTGAATGAAGATTTGAAACTGTAATTTGATTTGCCACGAAGGCACTATTTTTTGTTTCAAGCGAATTTGGCAAATTTAAGCAGATTTTTTCAATCATTAATTACTCAATCTCTGGCTAAAAATTTTAAAAAAGCTTTGCGACTTCACGGCTTTGCGAGATTAAAAAATCTGCGTGAAATAAATTCATTACAATCAACATAAAACTTAGAGCCTTAGTGTCTTTGTGGCAATGAATTATCAAAAATCAAATCCAAACCACCTGCAATTAAATGCGCAACTTCCGGACGTTTTTCTTTCTGTTGATCAAGATAAACCAACACTTCCTGTAAAAGTTGTTTCGCTTCAGAATCTTTTAAAAGTTCTGCAATTTCAATAGAAAGCAGCCAATCGTTTTTATGATTGTTTTTCAGTTTTTCAAAAACAGATTTTAATTCGGATTTAGAATCTTTATTTTCTCTGATCATACGAACTGTCTGATATAAAATTTCTAAATCGTCACGTTCCTCTGTATGTTTTGCTTTGATCGTAGTTGTTGTTGGAACAGAACTTATGAGGTCAAAACTATTTACATCTGCCGGACCGGAAAAAGCAGAAACCACTTTTTTACCAATTGCCATATCGTAATTTCCCCAATCAGGCTGAAACAAAATCGTTTCGCCATGTGTCACGGTACAATTTCTAAAACTAATTAAAATAATTTCTCCGTGTAAATTTCTTGAACCCGTAATAATTTCTCCTTCAACAATAATATTACCTTCAAATTCCAGTTTTACGGTTTCACTTTCCACAATGCTGTAAGCTTGCAAATCTTTCGGGCTCATATCTTCAATCGCTAAATTGAATCCTTTTAATTTCCCAATAGGGCTTCCAAATCCGTCAGGATGCGTTAAAGTTCCGTGCCCAACCAGTTCTTTTTCACGATAGGACAACGCTGTTTTTCCAGTTGTCTGAATATAAACCGGTTTTCCTTCTTCTTCCAAAACATTGGTAAAAACGCCCGAAATCTGTAAACCTGTACTTAATTCAATTGTTCCCAAGGCATTCGATTGCACTAGCTTTTTAATCCCCGAAATTCCTCCGGTTCTTAAAGCCATTTTATTTGCAAATTCTTCCAGAATCAAACTTAAATGAGAGAAATTTGGTGTAACATAAAGTTGAGGCTGTAACTGCGTAATATCAAAATTTTGATTTGCAGCCGAAATATCGTAAGGGATTTTTTTTACATTATCTGTCATACACCAGGCACTTTCTCCTATAGAAGAAAGTAATCCGGCGCCGTATATTTTTGGGTTTTCTACAGTACCAATCAAACCGTATTCGACTGTCCACCAATGTAGGTTTCTAATTTGGGCCATTTCAGACAATTCGCCCATATTGTTTTGTAAATCGGCAACTGCTTTTTCGGCTTCGTCTATTTTTTTCTGGGGCGTATTTTCGGCTTCTTTTAGAATAGAAAGCAAACGAATTGCTTCGTACATCTGGTAATCTTTGTTAGATGAAATGGCTTTGCATCCAATTTCGCCAAAACGACGCAAATATTCTGCATATTCAGGATTTGCAATAATAGGAGCGTGGCCGGCACCTTCGTGAATGATATCCGGTGCGGGTGTATATTCGATGTGTTCTAACTGGCGAATATCTGAAGCAATAACCAAAACATTATAAGCCTGAAATTCCATAAAAGCATTTGGTGGAATAAACCCGTCGACAGCAACTGCAGCCCATCCAATTTCAGTCAGGATTCGATTCATGCCGTACATACTTGGAATAGAATCAATTTCGATACCGGTTTTTTTCAAGCCATCCAAATAAGAATGATGTGCAACTTTTGATAAATAATCTACGTTTTTGCGCATAACATAGCGCCAAACCGCCTGATTAATTGGCGTATAATCGCTATAATCCTGGGGTTTAATAAATTGCTTTAAATGTTTAGGCAATCTTTCTAATAACGGATTTGTCTCAATAGATGCATTCATATTCGAAAACGTTGTAGATTAAGAATGTAAAATTACGAATTTGAATAGCTATTTCCTGCGATTAATTAAAATATTTTAGTTTAAAAGAATCTTTTGTTACAGTTTTATTGAAGTTGTATTATTGTATGATTTAAAAAGAAAGAATGTTTATTAGGAAGAAATTCACGAATTTTCTTTTAATAATTCGTGAATTCTGAGCTTACTTTTATTTATGGTTTTCAGCATTTCTGAAATATTCAATTTTATGATTGAACATAAAAGCCATATTGGTTGCTCTCATTTTTGCCTCTTCAGTAAGTGGTCCCCAAAAAAGGTTGTCAATTGATGAATTGAAAATTTCAATCCAACGGTCAAAATGTGTTTTATTTACAGGTAACTGCTTGTGTGGCGGAAAAGGAGTTCCGGAATAAGCGCGAACATCAAACAAAATGGTCTGCCAAAAACCATACATTTTTTGTAAATGTATCGGCCAGCGGTCCTGCAGTTTGTCATTAAAAATTGGGCCAAGTAAATCGTCTTTTCTTATGTTTTCATAAAAAGTATCGACCATTAATTTTATGTCTTCTATGTTTGAAATATCTTTAAGCGTCGCCATGATTTCTTTATAAAATGAATTGCAAAAATACAATATAAGGTTTCTTGTAGTTTCTGATATTTATCATTTTTGTTTTATTAATTTGAAAATACACTTTTCAAATTAATAAAATCAGCTTTAATATAGATTTTTAAATCATTATGCTTTTTAAAATTATTTAAGTAAGATTTTTTTACTCTTTAATTTTTATAAAATACTTTATATTAATAAGTTATAAAATTTTTAGATAGGTTTTTGTAAGGTTTAAATTTCAAAATGATGTGTATTTGTAGTATTGTAAAAATATCATTTTAATGAAATTTATCTTAATATTGATGTGAATTAATAAAATTAATCTTAAAAAATGAGAAAAATTTAATTATCTAAAACCTCAAAGCTATGAACAAAATTACCCAAAAACCACAAAACCGAATGAGACTTATACTAATGTTTTGCTTTATTATAATGTCATCTCTTACTAAGACAAACGCGCAAACAGTAACGCCCTGGATAACTTCTGGTGATCAAACGAGATTATTGCAGCAACAAGGCACCATAAATTTCGGTACAAATTCAGGATCCAATCCCTCTACTGTAACTGTAAATTCAGGAACTACTTACCAAACTATGGATGGATTTGGTTACACACTTACAGAAGGAAGCTGTGAAGTGATCAGTGGGATGGCAGCAACACAGCAAAATCAATTGCTAAATGATTTGTATAATCCCACTACAGGTTTAAACGCAAGTGTAGTTCGTATTAGTATTGCGGCATCTGATTTAAGCAGTTCTTCTTATAGTTACAACGAAACTTCTGGTGATGTCAATATGAATAATTTTAGCCTAAACGGGCCAGACTTAACGTATTTAATTCCGATTTTAAAGAAGATAAAATTAATCAATCCCAACATTAAAATATTGGCAACTCCGTGGTCAGCTCCACGTTGGATGAAAACAAATAATTCATGGATTGGCGGAAGTTTGCAAACACAATATTATGCGGCTTACGCAAGATATTTTATAAAGTATTTTGATGCGATGCAGGCTCAGGGAATTTCAATTTGGGGAATCACACCTCAAAACGAACCTGAAAATCCACATAATGAACCTAGTATGCTGATGAATTCTACAGAACAAAAGAATTTTATCAATCAACAACTTGGGCCTCAAATGGCTGCAGCTGGATATGGAAATATAAAAATTATAGCTTTTGATCATAATTGCGATAATACAGCATATCCTATTGATGTTTTAAATAACAGCAGTTATGTTGATGGAGCCGCTTTTCATTTGTATTTAGGGAATATTTCTGCAATGTCTACTGTTCGTAATGCAACCAATAAAAATGTCTATTTTACAGAGCAATACACAGGATCAGGAGGTAGTTTTAGCGGAGACTTTGGCTGGCACATGCAGAATGTAGTTATTGGAAGTACAAATAATTGGTCAAAAACAGTTCTGGAATGGAATGCTGCTAATAATTCGGGTTTAGGACCGCGTACTCCCGGCGGATGCAATACTTGTCTTGGAGCAATTACAGTTAATAATAGTACTAGTTATACTAAAAATGTGGCATTTTATATTATTGGTCAGATTTCAAAATTTGTAAAACCAGGCGCTGTGCGAATAGGTTCTTCAAGTACAAACGGCAGTATTTTTTCGGTTGGATTTAAAAATCCCGATGGATCAATTTCACTTGTAGTTTATAACTCAGGAGGATCAAATAGCATAAAAGTAGTTTCAGGATCATCAGCGTTTAATTATACTGTTCCGGCTTCATCAGCGGTTACTTTTAATTGGGGTGCAGGAACACCGCCGGTTACAGGTCTACCGGGATATTATAATATTATTTCAAGAAACAGTAACAAAGGTTTAGATGTTGCGGATAATGCCACAACAAGCGGAAGTCGTATTCAGCAATACGATATTACAAACGGAGGCGGCAATAACCAACGCTGGAAATTTGTTCCTGATGGAAGTGGAAATTATTACATCGTTGTAAAATCGACAGGAATGTATCTTGCAGTTGAAACTAACGGAACTGCCGATGGATTAAAAGTGCAGCAAAGAACAGCATCAACTTCAAACGAATTTAAATGGACTGTTACAAGTCTTGGAGGAGGTTATTACAAAATCATAAATGTAAATAGCGGAAAATCTCTTGACGTTGAAAATGTTTCAACAGCAAACGGAGCCAATATTCAGGTTTGGAGTTATACAGGTGGACTAAACCAACAATGGCAGCTTGCTCAGGTCGAATCAACGGCTAAAAAAGCTGCTGTAACAGAAGTTACTTCTGAATCTGATTTGTCTATTTATATCAATTCGACAAATGATTACTTAAAAATAAATACACCAAATTCAGGATCTGGTCAGGTTGAAATTTATTCAGTTACAGGTCAAAACCTTTTAAAAAGAACAGTTGATTTTGTAAATGGAAATGAAGCTGAAATCGAAATCTCAAAATTACCAAAAGGTGTTTACGTTGTAAGAGTGAATGATAATAAAGGATCTTACTCTAAAAAAGTAATTAAAAAATAGTGATTGCGAATTCAATTAGTAATTTTATATTGAGTTTAAAGGCTGTCTGATATTATTTCAGGCAGCCTTTTGTTTCTAGCCAATTAATTGCGTAAACAAATCCTGATTGTCGTTTAGATATTGAAATTCAAATCCATTTTTGGTCATATTTAATTTAATATTCAAAATGTCATTTTTATTTTTCAATTCTAATCCAACCACTACAGATCCAACTTCGCGACTATTTTTTTTCGCAAACTGAAAATAAGTAATGTCGTCATCTGGACCTAGAATATTATTTACAAATTCCTTTAGCGCTCCCGGGCGTTGTGGAAACTGAATCATAAAATAATGCATTAAACCTTCATATAATAACGAGCGTTCTTTTATTTCGGCGGTTCTTTCAATATCATTATTGCTTCCGCTAACGATGCAAACTACATTTTTGCCTTTTATCTTATCTTTATAAAAATCCAGAGCAGCTATAGTCAAAGCTCCCGCCGGTTCAACAACCATTGCTTCTTCATTATACAAACGCAAAATTGTTGTGCAGACTTTTCCTTCCGGAACCAGAATAATATCTTCAAGATTATAACGGCAAATTTCAAAAGTTTTATCGCCAACCTGTTTTACTGCTGCACCATCGACAAATTTATCAATAGTACTTAAAGCTGTGTTTTTATTTTCTTCAATAGAATTTTTCATTGAAGGAGCACCTTTTGGTTCAACACCAATAATTTTAGTAGTAGGGCTCAAATGTTTAAAAACTTCAGATAAACCAGAAGCCAACCCGCCACCGCCAATGGGAACAAAAACATAATCTATTGGTTCTTTAAAACTTTCGAGGATTTCTAAACCAACAGTTCCCTGGCCGGCAATTACTTTTTCATCGTCAAATGGGTGAATGAATATTTTATGATTTTTTATGGCATCGGCTGTAGCCGAAGCATAAGCATCATCAAAAGTATCTCCGGTTAGAACAATTTCCACAAAGGCTTTCCCAAATAACTGAACCTGTTTTACTTTTTGTTTTGGAGTGGTTTTTGGCATGTAAATTTTTCCTTGTATCTGCAAAAGGTTACAGGAATATGCAACACCTTGTGCGTGATTCCCGGCGCTTGCACAAACAATTCCGATTGCTTTTTCTTTTTCATTTAACGAAGAAATTTTGTTGTAAGCGCCTCTAATTTTGTATGACCGTACAATTTGTAAATCTTCCCGTTTCAATAAAATAGTCGATTGAAACTCTTCTGAAAGATTTAAATTTTGTGTGAGTGGCGTAGCGGCAACTACATTTTCGAGTTGCTTTTTAGCGGCAAGTACTTCGTTAAATAGATTCATGTCATTTTGTTTTTTTGCCACGAATTCCGCAAATTTTCGCTAATTTTTATTGAACAGAAGCTAATATTAATTCGTGAAATTCGTTTGTATTTTAAATTCATTAAATAAAAAAACCTCCCGATTGGGAGGTTTCATAAAATTGTATTGTTTACTTATTTATATAACACCTCGCCATTATTGCTCAATTGCAATAATGTTAATAATAGCGATAATAATGTTATTTAAATTTGTCATTTTTCTCTGTTGAGAAACAAATGTATTAATTATTTTTTAACCGGAGGATATTGTGCCAAAACTTTGCTTACAATTTCCTGAACTCTTGCGTCTTTTTTATCAACGTTTTTAGTTAAGGTTCCGATACCTTCACCTTGCCAGATCATTTCTTTCTTTTTTGCATCGATTAAATCAATAAATAAAGTTCCTTCTGTAGAGGTAGAAACTGTAGTTTGGTTTCCTCCATACATCATATACGGATTCCATCCCCAACCCCAACCGTAGCCCCATCCGGCGCTAAACTGGTTTACGTTTACCTGTTCTCTCGATTTAGTAAAAATGTTAACTAATAAATCAGGGTTTTCACTTTTGGTAAAACCTTTGGCTTGCAATTCAGTCTCTATGGCGTGAAGAATTCTTCTTTTATCCAAATCAGAAATTTCGACTTTATCAATTCCCGGCTTAAAAAAAGCATATGTTTTATAAGGCGTAAAATCTACGCTTTTGTCATAATCAGAATAAACACTAACAGTGCTGCAAGAGGCTAGTATCAAAAGCAAAAAAACGGGTACTAATTTGAATGTTTTCATATTTATAAAAATTTATTTGTTCTCAATTTTCTATTCTTAAAGTACGCTATAAATTGTCAGGCTGAGCGAAGTCGCAGTTCATTCCCCAAAATAAACCTCGGCTTCACTCAGGATGACTATTTTTATCTAAAATAAACTTTCGTCTACCATATTAGGTAAAGTTACTTTTAATAAAGGCTGAACTTCCATTGCTCTTTTTATAGCAAAAACAGCTTCGTTATTTCTAGCCCAGCTTCTTCTTGAAATCCCGTTGTTAACATCCCAGAAAAGCATTGATGCTAAACGTTTTGAAGCCTCTTTAGAACCATCAAGAACCATACCAAAGCCACCGTTTATAACCTCTCCCCAGCCCACTCCGCCACCGTTATGAATCGAAACCCAGGTTGCGCCTCTAAAACTGTCACCAATTACATTTTGAATTGCCATATCGGCCGTAAAACGAGAACCATCATAAATGTTGGAAGTTTCTCTGTACGGAGAATCCGTTCCGGAAACATCATGGTGATCGCGGCCTAAAACCACAGTTCCAATTTCGCCTTTTGCGATCGCTTGGTTAAATGCTTCGGCAATTTTAATTCGGCCTTCAGCATCAGCATATAAAATACGAGCCTGAGATCCTACAACCAATTTGTTTTCCTGCGCACCTTTTATCCATTTAATGTTATCCTGCATTTGCTGCTGAATTTCATTTGGAGCCGTTTTTGCCAATTCTTCTAAAACCTGACTTGCAATCGTATCTGTTTTCTGTAAATCTTCCGGTTTTCCCGAAGTACAAACCCATCTAAAAGGTCCAAAGCCGTAATCAAAACACATTGGTCCCATGATATCCTGAACGTAACTCGGATATTTAAAATCGATATTATTTTCAGCCATTACATCTGCACCGGCGCGGGAAGCTTCTAATAAAAAAGCGTTTCCGTAATCAAAAAAGTAAGTTCCTTTTGCGGTGTGTTTATTAATTGCTTTTGCTTGTCGGCGTAAAGATTCCTGAACTTTTTCTTTGAATAAATCAGGATTATTGGCCATCATTTCATTGGCTTCTTCAAAAGAAATCCCAACCGGATAATAACCGCCCGCCCAAGGATTATGCAATGAAGTTTGATCTGAACCCAAATCAATTTTGATATTTTCTTTATCGAAACATTCCCAAACATCAACCACATTTCCTAAATAGGCAATCGAAACGACTTCTTTATTGGCTTTCGCCGAATTGACTCTTGCAACCAATTCTTCTGTTGAAGTTACGATTTCATTAATCCAGCCTTGTTCGTGACGGATTTTGGTAATCTTTGGATTTACTTCAGCGCAAACTGTTATGCAACCCGCAATATTTCCTGCTTTTGGCTGCGCTCCGGACATTCCGCCAAGACCTGACGTTACAAAAAGATTTCCCTCAGGATTTAATTTTATTTTTCTAAAACCATTTAAAACCGTAATAGTTGTTCCGTGCACAATTCCTTGCGGGCCAATATACATATAACTTCCGGCTGTCATTTGTCCGTATTGCGAAACGCCTAAAGCATTCATTTTTTCCCAATCGTCCGGTTTTGAGTAATTTGGGATTACCATTCCGTTTGTAACGACAACTCTTGGAGCTTCAGAATGCGAAGGAAATAATCCCATTGGATGTCCTGAATACATCGTTAAAGTCTGTTCGTCTGTCATTTCAGACAAATACTGCATTGTCAATAAATATTGTGCCCAATTCTGAAAAACAGCTCCGTTTCCACCATACGTAATCAATTCGTGCGGGTGCTGCGCCACAGCATAATCCAGATTGTTCTGAATCATGTGCATAATCGCTTTTGCCTGAATAGATTTTCCGGGATATTCATCGATTGGGCGGGCGTACATTTTATAATCCGGACGAAGACGATACATATATATACGACCGTATTTTTCTAATTCTTCTGAAAATTCTTTGATTAATTCAGCATGATGTTGAGGTTCAAAATAACGTAATGCATTTTTTAAAGCCAGTTTTTTTTCTTCTGCCGAAAGAATATCTTTTCGTTTTGGCGCATGATTAATTGCTAAATCATATTGTTTTTTTGGAGGAAGTATTGATGGAATTCCTTGCTGTATTTCTTGTTTGAAAGTCATTTTTTAAGGTGCTAAGTTGCTAAAATTCTAAGTTGCTAAGGTTTTCATATTTCGATGAAAGAGAATAGCTGCTAATTTGGTTAAAAAATGAACTAGGGATAACGAATATCCGACCTGTGATAGGATTTGTGGATTTTAATCCTAAATTTTCTTGAGCGAATATCCATTTACAATTTTAGATTTTAGATTCTGGATTTTAGATTTTTTCAATCTAATTTTTATTGAAATATGCTTTTAATTTGTCTACAACTAAAAAAAAATAACGATCTAAGAAGTCTAAATATAAACTTCTTCATTTACACAAAACGGCATTTTTTTATTTTCAAAAAGAGCAATTATATTTTGTGCAGCACAAACTGCCATTCCGTTTCTGGCTTCGTAAGTTGCTGAGCCAATGTGTGGCAAAACACAACAATTTGGCAATGATAATAATGGATTATCCTGCTTCATTGGTTCTGGGTTAGTAACGTCAAGTCCGGCGCCCCAGATTACATCATTCGTCAAGGCATAAAACAAATCATCTTCGTTATGAAATTTTCCTCTTGCTGTGTTTATGAAAATAGCATTGCGTTTCATTTTAGCGAAAGTATCTTTATTGAAAAGTTCATTATTTTCTTCGCTAAAATTAGAATGAATGCTTAAAACATCACTTTGTGAAAGTAAAGTTTCAAAATCTACAAAGGTAGCGTCAAGTTCTTTTTCGGCATTTTCATTTTGAGAACGGTTGTGATAAATGATATTCATTCCAAATGCTGCTTTGCACTTCTGGGCCATTTCAAAACCAATTCTTCCTAAACCGAAAATCCCCAGTGTTTTGCCGTAGAGTTCCTGTCCTAAATTTTCTAAGGCATTAAAAGTATCCCATTCTCCGCTTATAATTTTTTTATGATTATAAAAGGACTTTCTGGCAACGCTTTGCATCAATAAAAAAGCAATATCTGATGTGGCTCTGCTTAAAACATCGGGCGTATTTCCAACAGGGATTTTCCGACTATTAGCCGATGGAATGTGGACGGAATCAAATCCCACAGAAAATAAAGCAATACCTTTTAAATTAGGACATTGCTGAAAAAAATCTTCATCTAAATTATTAGCACCAACATTAAGAAGAGCATCGTTTTCCTGACAGATTTTGATAAACTCATCTCTTGATAATACATTCTCTGTTGGATTCACGGTAAGATTGATGCCTTTTTTCTGAAGTAATAAAATGCCGGCTTCAGGTATATTTTTATTTATAAAAACGTTCATTTGTGTTTGTTTTTATTATATTGATTTGTTTATGCGTCCTGTTTTTTTATCAAATCCATACGGACAATGACGACAGCCGCTTTTGCAGCAATAACCACGTTTTAAATGGTGCTTTTCGGTAAAGCATTTGTAACCTTCCGGCGTATAGTAAAAATCTTCGCCTTCGATTAATTTATTTTCATTACTTTGCTCTTTCATAAATCTGCTTCGGTCGTGTTTTTATTTCTTTAAAAATCAAAAATAAATAATTGATTGT
>Ga0247813_10001505_pt1 | contig 17618 bp, 18 predicted proteins | sample UWRJL169409C1_FD_180719 | JGI IMG/M metagenome (GOLD analysis project Ga0247813, IMG submission 180719) | Plant litter microbial communities from Arlington Agricultural Research Station in Wisconsin, United States - UWRJ-L169-409C-1 | ecosystem: Environmental > Terrestrial > Plant litter >... | reverse complement strand
AAGGAGTTCGAACCCAAATGAGCCGCCCGACCTTCTTCCGGCCCCTGCTGCCGATCGCCCTGATCGCCGCGCTCGGCGGCTGCTCGCTGCTGGGCAGCAACGAACGCAGTGCGGTGACCATCTATTCGCCCGTGGTCCGCATCCAGGCTGACCCGAGCTGGCCGACCGTCGACTGGCAGCTGGTACTGGTCAAGCCCAGCGCCGCGCGCGTGGTCGACAGCCCGCGCATCAACGTGCGCCCGACCCCCTCCGAACTGGAAGTCTACAAGGGCGTGAGCTGGGCCCAGCCGGCCACCGACATGCTGGATGACGCGCTGGTGCGCGGCTTCGAGGACTCGCGCCGCATCAACGGGGTGGCCCGCGTCACTACCGGCATCCGCGCCGACTACAAACTGGCGATGGACGTGCGTCGCTTCGAAGCCGATTACCGTGGCCAGGCCACACCGACCGCGCTGATCGAGGTCAACGCCAAGCTGATTCACGTGATCGACCAGCGCGTGGTTGCCGATCGCACCTTCCGCCAGGAAAACCCGGTGGGCAGCACCGACGTCGCGCAGGTCACCGCCGCGCTGGAACAGGGGCTGCAGACGCTGACCACGAACGTGGTGGGCTGGACGCTGGTCACCGGCGAGCAGGACCACGCCCGCAGCGCGGTCACCCCTGCCCGGGTGCGTTGATCCAGCGGAAGGTCAGATTGAGGCGCTCGGCCAGCGGCCGGGCGCTCTTCGGCAGGGAATGCTGGTAAAGGCGCTGGGTCTGCCCGCCCATCACCAGCAGATCGCCATGGTCCAGCAGCACCTCGGCCTTCTTCGCATGGTCGTCCCGACGCCTTAGCAGGAACCGCCGCGGCGCGCCCAGACTCACTGACGCGATCACCGGGGCCGGCCCCAGTTCGGGCTCGTTGTCGCTGTGCCAGCCCATCCCGTCATCGCCATCGCGGTAGCGATTGAGCAGCACACTGTTGAACGCGTGGCCGCAGAAGGCCGCCAGCTGATCGCGCAGCGGCAGCAACGCCGGATGCCAGGGCTGCGGCACGAACTCAGTGCCGGAATAGCGATAGCGCGCGGCCGGGTCGCCCATCCAGCAGCTCAGCCGCGGGGAATCGACCTGGCGGCCGAACATGCGGATCTTGTGCACCTCCCACGGGACGTCGTCGCGGAGGGTGCGTTGGAGGGTGTCGGCGGCGGCGTGGGGCAGCCAGTGGCGGTGCCAATGCACCTCGGCGTCGGGGAGGTGGAGATCCATGGGGTGACGCTAGCACGCGAGGATTTGCCCGTGCGCAGGCAAACCCCGAGAATGGCGACCAACCCGTTGTACCACTGGAGCCTGCATGCCTGCTGTTGTTTTCCCGTCGATCGAGGTCCGTCGCGCGTGAGCACGATCAAGGCCAGGCTGCGCCAAGCGGTCTTCGTCGCGCTGCGCGCCGGATTCCGGGTACTGCCGCTGTCCGATGGCCAGCGTGATCGGCTTCGCGCACGCTTCCTGCGCGACCACGGCGACTGGGTCCCACCACCGCCCCGCGGCCGCATCGCCGCTGCGGCCGCTACCGTCCATCGTCTGCTGCAGCGCGCCGATGAGGCTGCGATCGGCCACGTACCGCATCGGGTGGAGGCCTTGCCCGCGCAGCTGCCCGCCACACTCGTGGCGTTCTACCTGCCGCAGTTCCATCCGTTCGCCGAAAACGATGCGTGGTGGGGCAAGGGCTTCACCGAATGGCGCAATGTCACCCGCGCCCTGCCCCAGTTCGAGGGCCACCTCCAGCCGCGCCTGCCTGCCGACCTGGGGTTCTATGATCTGCGCAACCCGCAGATCATGCGCGACCAGGCGCAGCTGGCCAGCGAATACGGCATCGGCGCGTTCTGCTTCTACTACTATTGGTTCAGCGGCACCACGTTGATGGAAGACCCGCTGCGCCAGTGGCTGGCCGATGACAGCATCGACCTGCCGTTCTGCCTGTGTTGGGCCAACGAAAACTGGGCACGGCGCTGGGATGGTCGCGACGAAGACATCCTGATCGGGCAGCAGCACAGCGCCGAAGATGACTTGGCCTTCATCGCCCACGTCGCCGACTATCTGCGTGACCGCCGTGCATTGAAGGTCGACGGTAAGCCCATGCTGCTGGTCTACCGTCCGCACCTGCTGCCCGATGCACGCGCCACCGCCCAGCGCTGGCGCCAGTGGTGCCTGGACAACGGCATCGGTGAGATCCACCTGGCGTATGTACAGGGCTTTGAACGCCCGGATCCGCGCGACATCGGCTTCGATGCGGCTGTCGAGTTCCCGCCGAACATGAGCAACCCGCGCTCGCTCACCGCCGACCAGTATCTGATCAATCCAGATTTCGAAGGGGATGTGCGCGACTGGCGCGAGCTGGCCGCAGAGATCGCCGCGCGTCCGCTGCCACCCTACACGCTTTACCCCGGGGTCAATCCAGGCTGGGATAACGAAGCGCGCCGCTCCGGCAAAGGGCGCGTCTATCTGCATGCCTCACCGCGCGGTTATGGTGACTGGTTGTCGACCACTGTGCACACGCGCCTGGCCGCGGTACCGGCCGACCAGCGCATAGTGTTCATCAACGCGTGGAATGAGTGGGCCGAGGGCGCGGTGCTGGAGCCCGATGCGCGGCTGGGGCATGCATATCTGGATGCAACACGGCGCGCATTGAGAGAGCCGCAAGCGCCTGTTGCAACCGAGGCCTATGCAGTAATTGAGACGACCAACCCCGCTCGGCTTTCAAGCGCATTGGAGCAGTTGGGCGAGAGCCTGAGCATCCGGCGGATCTTCGTCGTCACCACGCGGGCAGCAAGCCCGGCCTTGGCATCTATCCTCGCTGGAAAGCAGCCTCAGGGGAGAATCGAACTGGTGGTTTCGGACGCGGTGCCACTGGTGTCGTTCCTGCAGATCGTGGATCACCTGCCTGGGCAGCAGCGCGCCTCGGTGCTCCGGCTGCAGTTGGACAGGGAAATATCGGCGCAGGACGGCGCACTGCAGGGTACGTTCACCGCGTTGTCAGGGTCTGCGACCGAGCGCGCTTTGGCTGCACTCGCCAGCGATACCTCTCTCGGCATGGTGTGGGTCGGCTCGAGCAACGCCGGGCAACCGCACGGGGAGGGCATTGAATGGTCGCGTGTCCGCGCACGCCTTGGGATCACGGCCACGCCTCCCAGCCAGGTACGTACCCCTGCGCCACTGCATTACTGGATCAGGCTGCAGGCCTTGCGGCCGATCCTGGACGCGCATCTGCTGCCGAGCGAACTTCAAGCGGTTCGGACAGGCTCACCTGCCGTGTTCGCCCAGGTTCTGGAGGTCATGCTGCACGAGGTGGTGGCCGATGCAGGGTTCACCTGCCTGGCCCAGCAGAGCTAGTCCACCGGGCAGGGCGATCCTGGCTGATTGCCAGGATCGCCCACGGGGTTACACGCCCTGGAACACCACGCCGGTCTTCGCCTTCAGCTCATCGATACCCACGCCCGGAGCAGACTCGACCAGCACCAAACCCTTATCAGTGATATCGAACACGGCCAGGTCGGTGATGATGCGATCGACCACGCCCACACCGGTCAACGGCAGATTGCACTCGGGCAGAATCTTGTGCTCGCCGCTCTTGGCGGTGTGCTCCATCAGCACCACCACGCGCTGCACGCCGGCGACCAGATCCATCGCCCCGCCCATGCCCTTGACCATCTTGCCCGGCACCATCCAGTTGGCCAGGTCGCCCTTGTCGGTGACCTGCATCGCGCCGAGGATGGCCAGATTGATGTGGCCGCCACGGATCATCGCGAAGCTGTCGTGGCTGCCGAAGTAGCTGGCACCCGCGCGTGCGGTCACCGTCTGCTTGCCGGCATTGATCAGGTCTGCGTCGACCTCGGCCTCGGTCGGGAACGGACCGATGCCCAGCAGACCATTCTCGGACTGCAGCCAGACATCCACGCCGTCGGGGATGTGGTTGGCGACCAGGGTCGGCAGGCCGATGCCCAGGTTCACGTAGGCGCCGTCGGTCAGTTCGCGCGCGGCGCGTTGTGCCATTTCATCGCGGGTCCAGGCCATCTCAGTTCGCCTCCTGGCGCACGGTTCGCTGTTCGATACGCTTCTCGGGATGCGGGTTGTGCACGATGCGGTGCACGTAGATGCCCGGCAGATGCACCTGATCCGGATCGATGCTGCCCACCGGCACCACCTCTTCCACTTCCACGATGCACAGCTTGCCGGCCATCGCGCAGGCCGGGTTGAAGTTGCGCGCGGTCTTGCGGAACACCAGGTTGCCGGCCTCGTCGGCCTTCCACGCCTTGACCAGTGCGATGTCCGCGCGCAGCGCGGTCTCCATCACGTAGTGCTTGCCGTCGAACTCGCGGGTCTCCTTGCCCTCTGCCACCACCGTGCCGTAGCCGGTGGCAGTGAAAAACGCCGGGATGCCGGCGCCACCGGCGCGCAGCCGCTCGGCCAGGGTGCCCTGCGGGTTGAACTCCAGCTCCAGCTCGCCAGCCAGGTACTGGCGTTCGAATTCCTTGTTCTCACCCACATAGGACGAGATCATTTTCCGGATCTGGCGGGTGGTCAGCAGCTGGCCGAGGCCAAAGCCATCCACGCCCGCATTGTTGGAGATCACGGTCAGATCCTTGGCACCGGTATCGCGCAGCGCGGCGATCAGTGCCTCGGGGATACCGCACAGGCCGAACCCGCCGACCGCCAGGGTCTGACCATCGGCGACCGCGCCCTGCAGCGCTTCGGCTGCGCTGGCGTAACGCTTGCCGCCCGAACTGGACTTGTCCATTGCTCTGCTACCCAAACGATAAAGGTACCCGCATTCTAGCGGCACGTTGGACATCCGCTGGGATGCGGCGCAGCATCAAGCTTGAGCAGTGCAGTGACGACCTGCAGCACCAGGCCGTCATCGCGCCCGGTCAGGCCACCGACCCCGACCTGTTCTGGGCCGTGCGTCGGTCCATCAGCACGACCAAGGCATACACCAGCAACAGCATCACGGGCATCAGGGTACGGCTGACACTGGTGCGCAGGTGCCAGTTCAAGTCATGCGGCGTGCCCAGATACACCAAGTACAGAACGACGCCATAGGCCAGCGCCGCCAGGATCGCAACGACCACGGTCGGCTGCCGCACGCTGCGCCGCCACATCACGGCCATCACGAGCAACGGCAGCAACACCCACTCAGGTACCAGCAGCCGCTTGAGAATCAGCGCGCTTCCCCCCTGCTCACTCAGCCGGGCCCAGGCCTGCGCCTTCATGTCGGTCGTGGCCAGATCGTTGCCGACCCCGGCGCTGCTGACAGCAAACATCCATGCCAGCAGCGGCAGCACCGCAACGACGAAAGCAAGTGCCACCTTCCAGTACAGACGCCGCTCCCGCACCAACGCTTCAAACAACACAAAGCCGACCACAACGCCTGCGACGACCACGCCCTCGTTCTTCAGGAGCGACAGCACTGCGATCACCAGCGCGAAAGCAAGCAGGTCGACCCCACGCGGTGCGACTCGCGCCTCCCGCAACCGCATGGCCGTGGCCAGCGCGGCAACCGCATACACTGCGACCGCGACGTCCAGGTAGCCGTTGACAAGCATCTCCCCGCCCATCAACAGCAGACCCAGCACAAACAGCGCGAGCCACTGCCGCGAACGCAGGCTTGACCCGATCAGCAGCAGTGCCGGCAACAGCAACAGGGGAGCAATGGCCTTGGGGAACAACTCATTCGACTGTCCGACCAGTTTCGCCGCTGATGCCATGAGAAGCGGAACCAGCACCGGATAGTCATTGTGGCTCCACGGCGCATAGTCATCCAGCTGGGCATACAGTGTGCCCTCCAGATAGATGCGCTTGGCATGGAAGAGCCAGATCGAGCGCGGGTCCCAGTCATCCCCGGGGCTGCCCAATGAGATCACCACCAACACGGCAACGATCGACACGACAATGGCGACGCGTCCGTCACGCAGGGCAGCAAGGGAAAGCAGTCCACAGCCGAGGAAGGCCGCGAACAGGACCACCAGCGGCCAGCCCATCAAGCCCAGCGCTGCGGCGCCATAGCACAGCAGCGCGCTGGCAAGCATGCCAAGTGCCGCACGGCCAGCAAGATCAGGCGCAGTCGGCAAGGATGACATCCCCACTCCTTTCGATGAGCGTGCAGGTCGCTGCCACAGGATCGGCTGCCCTCAGAATCCGCATACGGGCGTCGGCATCGCTGAACCGTTGGGGGAACAGCGCTTCCCACATGCGCTGCTGCAGCAACGTATCGTCCCTCAGCCCCTGCCCCAGTGAAAGCACACTTCCTTCGTCCAGCGGATGCCTCTGCAGCAGTGCACGGGCGTCAACCACCTCCTGCGGCAGCGACGCATTGATGCCGGCATCGGCGACGAAGGCATCGCGCAGCAACGCGACATCGAAATCAGACTTTCGCGCTGCATTGGCCAGCGTTCCGGAGATGAGCAGTGCGATAAGCACTGCACCTATCAGGCGACCGCGGGAAAACCGGGTGACGGGAGGTGAGGGAGTCATGTCCATGAGGGGCAGCGGGCAGAGGGGGCGGAGCGACGGGAGCCGCGCGCAGCGCGCATCTGCCCTCCGTGGCGGATCAGTAGAATACCGGACACCGAACGAATCTGCGCTGCCGCCGACGGCACCAGCCAGATACCTATCACAGCAGCACAGTCTCCATCCAACCCCATACACGGTCTTCATGAGGCACAGGGTTTGCCGCCCGCGGTCTACTACTGCTCATCGCCTATCCCGACGTGTCACTGGCAGCGATAGTCGTAAGGCATCTGGCTACCGCGGAACGGATCAGTCAACGCATCGGTGTACTGCCCCATCAACAGCCGGTGGGTCGGCAGCAGGTTCTGTCGGTAAAAACGGCTGAACGAAGCAAGCCGCTCTCCCCGGGCCGTCAGCTTTACGCAGCCATCTTTGATCTCAATGGTGCCCGACTGCAGCTGCTCGGTCAGGCGAACCTCAACCAGATGGTGCTCGCGCACATACTCGTCAGTGAACACTTGGCGAAACGCATCATCGCGGATACCCCCTCCACGTTGCTGGAGCTTCTCCAGGATGTAGAACGACAGCGAACGATCAATCACGGTCGGCACCGAGATCGCGAACACATACCCTCCCAGCAACCAGATCAGCGCCAGTTGAATCAACTCGAGCCTGCTGAAGTCGCGGAACCATCCCAGTACATAGACGCCACCCAGGACGACCACCAAAGCGACACCTGCATCGAAGATGCTGGCATAAAGCACCACGTCCACGCGGAAGTAGCGCATGTGCAGGTAGTAGATCAGCAGAAGTCCGGCGATGAACGCCAACGTGGCAAGGAAGGCTCGCAGGTATTTGTTCACTTGAACACCAGGAATTTGTTGGCGAGGAAACTGAAGGCCATCTGCAGTGCCGTGGCCAGCAGAAAACCAACGCGGTAGTCGTGGCCAAGACGGTCGGTCCAGGCATACATGACCAGGGCGTGCAGCATGGCGATGCCGACATACACCATCAGAAATAAAGCACCCTGCCTGGTGACACTGCCTTCGCTGCCCCGGAACACGAAGTAACGGCTGCCCAAGAACGAAACGGCGATACCGAAGACCGCAGCGATCGCGTTCGCCACGCCCGCCAACGGCAAATGCAGCACCTCGATGTTGAACCACAGAACGCCATAGTGGATGGCCGTGGCGACCAGGCCGTTGATCAGGTAGCGGAGCAGCTGACCGCCGAGCGCATCACGCGCTGCGGCGGGCGGCATGCTGGACCTCTTCAACGTACTCACGATAACTACCCAAGCCAAGTACGCCGCCACCGCGCATCATGCCCGATAGCATCAGGATGATCAGCGTGAGCGCAGCGGTCTGAAGGAACACCAGCACCAGGATGCCGAATGCCAGCGAAAACCAACCTGGCGTGGCAAATCCGAGCATCTTCAATGCGATGGCAATAAAGCCACCCGTCACCGAAAGTGACGCGACGATCGTGCAGGCGATGCCGACACGTACCAGGACGTCTTCAGCGAAAACCATAAGGGCACGGAAACCATGAAGTGCCAGACCGACGAAGTTCATCTTGCTGCGACCGGCGTACCGCGGCCCGCGATCAAGCGCGCAGCTCTGCACACGCAGCTTGGACGCCAGCACACTGGCAGCCACGTGAATCCACATTTCAGGCATCGCGGCCATCCGCCGCACCCCCGACATCTTGGCTGCCATGAAGTTTCCGAAACTGATCCTGCGACCGCTCAGCACCGAAAAAAGGAGCTTGTAAACGATGTAGAAGCTCTTGAAACGCAGCGACTCGACACGGCTACGACGCGCTGCAACGACCACGTCGACATCGTCAGCGTCCAGACCAGCCACGAGCTCGGCAATGGTCTGCGGCATGTCTTCACCGTCGGAGTCCATTACGACCACGACGACGTCGTTACCGAAGTGCTCGGCGGCGTAACTCAAGCCGATGGCAATGGCCCGCTGATGGCCCACATTACGGCGCAGCTTGATGACAACACCCTCCAAACCGGACGCCTCGATGGCTGAGGCGGTCAGCGGCTGCCGAACGGAACCATCGTCGACGGCGATGACATAGGTATCCGCCGCTTGGGTGCGCGCGAGTTCCATGAAAAGCCGCGAGGAGGCTTCCAGATCCTCATAAACCGGCATGACCACTACCGTTCGCATCATCCCCACCTCACGCCCTTAACCGATGACGAAAATAGGCAATGGTCTCCTGCAGACCATCGTCCAGGGAAACCGTGGGTTCCCAGTCCAGGTGGGTCTTGGCCAAGCTGATGTCTGGTTGGCGTTGACGTGGATCGTCAGATGGCAGCGGCTGGAAGATGATCTTCGAGTTCCCGCCTACCAGTCGCAATACGGTCTCGGCCAACTGCAGCATGGTGTACTCGGCCGGATTGCCGATATTGATCGGGCCGGTGAACTCCGCCGGCGTCTCCATCAGCCTCAGCATGCCTTCAATGAGATCGTCCACGTAGCAGAAGCTACGGGTCTGGCTGCCATCACCGTAGATGGTCAGCGGGTCGCCCTGGAGCGCCTGTACGATGAAATTGCTGACCACGCGCCCATCGTTGGGGTGCATGCGCGGGCCATAGGTATTGAAGATGCGCATGACCTTGATCTCCAGCTGATGCTGGCGCCAATAGTCGAAGAAGAGCGTCTCCGCACAGCGCTTGCCCTCGTCATAGCAGCTGCGGATCCCGATCGGGTTGACGCGCCCCCAGTAGCCTTCGACCTGCGGATGGATCTCCGGATCACCATAGACCTCGCTGGTGCTGGCCTGGAGGATACGCGCTCGCACCCGCTTGGCCAGACCCAACATATTGATTGCGCCATGCACGCTGGTCTTGGTGGTCTGTACGGGATCTTGCTGGTAATGGATGGGCGAAGCCGGACATGCCAGATTGAAGATTCGGTCCACTTCCACATAAAGCGGGAAGGTCACGTCATGGCGCATCAACTCAAAACGTGGGTGCCCCAGCAGACCTTCGACGTTCGCTTTGCTACCGGTATAGAAATTATCAAGGCAAAGCACATCATGGCCCGCCTCGACAAGGCGATCGCACAGATGCGAACCCAGAAATCCGGCACCGCCGGTCACCAGTACGCGTTGCTGGTCGTGAGCGAATTTCAATGCAGTTCTCGCCATTCGGGACAGTAACGGGCTGGGCATTCACCCTTGGCAAGACGCGGCCCCGTACCGGCGTCCTCCTCCAATAGAGCGCGATTGTATGCGAAGAACTCCATCCACAGCAGACGGACGATCACGTGATGGGGATCTGCGCCATGACGCTGGACAGCCCTTCCTGCCAGGCAGGCAGCGCAATACCGAAATCGTGTTGTAGTTTGACGTTGTCCAGCACCGACCATGCCGGGCGGCGGGCAGGGGTCGGATATTCGGCACTCGATACCGGAATGACGGCCTGATTGCCGCCGGCAGCATCGAGGAGCGGATTGCCGAGCTGCAGCAACGCAAGGCGGCGCTGGCCGACGCCATCCTGGAGGGTGGCGGAAGCAGCGGACCACGCTTCAACGACGCGGATCTGGACGCGCTGCTGGCACCGTTGCCGGGCGTGGCGCCCAAGCGGGCCAGGACGAGGCGTACTGCCGGAAACGGCTGATTGCCGCCGGTCACGGGGCGTTGCGGCATGAAAACGAATCCCATACATGGCAGCCGCTAGACTAGGCCGCTGACTTCCTGAAGGACTGACGATGACCCTCCCCGCATTCAAGGCATACGACATCCGCGGCCGGGTGCCGGACGAGCTGAACGAAGACCTGGCGCGCCGGATCGGCGTGGCGCTGGCCGCGCAGCTGGAACCGGGCACCGTGGTCGTTGGCCATGACGTGCGCCTGACCAGCCCCGCCCTGCAGGACGCACTGGCCGCCGGGCTGCGCGGTGCCGGCCGCGAGGTGCTGGACATCGGGCTGTGCGGCACGGAAGAGGTCTACTTCCAGGTGGACCACCTCAACGCCGCCGGAGGCGTGATGGTCACGGCCAGTCACAACCCGATGGACTACAACGGCATGAAGCTGGTCAAGCAGCAGGCCCGTCCGATCAGTTCGGACACCGGCCTGTTCGCCATCTCCGACGCCGTGGAGGCCGATACCGCGCCTGCCGCGGAGCCGCGCGCCGGCATCCAGTCGCATCCGGACAAGAGCGCCTACATCGAGCACCTGCTGGGCTATGTCGACCGCGCCGCATTGAAGCCGCTGAAGCTGGTGGTCAACGCCGGCAACGGCGGCGCCGGCACCATCGTGGACCTGCTGGCGCCACACCTGCAGTTCGAGTTCGTACGCATCGCGCATGAGCCGGATGGAAGCTTCCCGAACGGCATTCCCAACCCGCTGCTGCAGGAAAACCGCGAACTCACCGCACAGGCCGTGCGCGAGCATGGCGCGGACTTCGGCATCGCCTGGGACGGCGACTTCGACCGCTGCTTCTTCTTCGACCACAATGGCCGCTTCATCGAAGGCTATTACCTGGTCGGCCTGCTGGCGCAGGCAGCCTTGGCGCGCAACCCGGGCGGCAAGATCGTGCACGATCCGCGCCTGACTTGGAATACCGTGGAGATGGTCGAGCAGGCCGGCGGCCAGCCGGTGCTGTGCAAGAGCGGCCATGCCTTCATCAAGGAGAAGATGCGCAGCGAAAACGCCGTGTATGGCGGCGAGATGAGCGCGCACCATTACTTCCGCGAGTTCGCCTACGCCGACTCGGGCATGATTCCCTGGTTGTTGATCGCCGCGCTGGTCTCCGAATCCGGCCGCTCGCTGGCCGATCTGGTCGAGGCACGCATGCAGAAATTCCCGTGCAGCGGCGAGATCAACTTCAAGGTGAGCGATGCCAAGGCAGCGGTCGCACGCGTGATGGACCACTACGCCGCGCAATCGCCGGCATTGGATCACACCGATGGCATCAGTGCCGACTTCGGCCAGTGGCGCTTCAACCTGCGCAGCTCCAACACCGAGCCGCTGTTGCGCCTGAACGTCGAAACGCGTGGCGACCAGGAACTGCTGCAGGCACGCACCGCCGAACTGTCTCGCCTGCTGCAGGGCGAATGAGGCCCAGCCAGCCTGCGTGTGTTTCCCCTTGCAAATAGCCCCGGCAATGCCGGGGTTATTTGCATCGGCGACGGCCCGCCTAGCCGCGCACGCGGCGGGACAGGCGGCGGGGCAGTACTTCAACCAGATAGAGGGCAATCATCATCAGGGTCGCTAGCACGAGCCAGTAACGATAGACCCCCATGGTCATCCACGGACCGACGCGCCCCATGTAGCTGTTCCAGAGCGGATGCTGCAGGCCTACATTGGTTACCACCGCCTGCGTGACCTCGTCGTTGAGTGTCCAGACGCCCCAGAACATGCAGACCGAGAACAGCATCAATGCAAGACGGGTACGCATGGACAGCGGAAGGAAACACAGCGCAAGCATCACCACGGGCAGCACAGCGATCCACTGTCGCGTTTCCGACCCCAATGCGAGCAGCGGCATGAAGCCAACCAGGCACAACAACACAGGCGCCGGCAGCACGGTCCTGCGGAACGCGACAAAGTAGTACGTCACCAGCACCGCCGGACCGAAATACGCTGCGTGCGCTGCCCATGTCTTGAGCGGCGCTGACAGCGCCTGCTTGGTCATGTTGTTGAACAGCTGGCCCGCGGAGAAGCCCTTGTCGAAATCGATGAGCAGGCGCATGACGGCGAATGATGCCAGTGCGACCAGCAAACCGACCACGACGCGCTTGGCATCCACGTGCCTGATGTGGCTTGTCAGGAACAGCACCGCTGAACGCACGCAGAGAAACACCATGGCAATCACCACGATGATGCTTACCGGCAGCAATCGCAGGCTGCCGGTCAACTCCCCGTCCGGGTTTCTCGGAAAATCGAATACATGGGTATCCACACCTTCCAGCAACGCGGGCCCCTTCCACATATAGACCGCAGCACAAATGGCGAGGGATGCAAGAAGGCAGGCCACGTTGATGCGCACCGGCACCGGCGGCCACCGCGTATCGCCTGGCTCGTCCTTCATGGCCAGCAATGCCAACGGAATCAGTGCCGCAGACGGCATGACCCAGACGCAGGCCAGCACGATCACGTAGAGCCCGCGCTTGCGGTCGGCAGCCCACAGCAGCAACGAGAGACTGGAGGTGAAGATCGCCAGATGGTCGGTCAGTACCGGCGTAAACACCGGAACAACGAGCACACACCACGCGGCAAAGAACGTGGCAACCGTCACCACCGCAGTGCTGCGTGCAACGCTTTTCAGGCGCGCCGAGGTATAAAGCATGCAGATTGAAGCAACCATCGACAGAATATTGACGTTGCGCTGCGCGTTGACAATGTTCGCTTCCGGGCGGAAGTATTCGATGTAATAGATGGCCGGAAACGCGACCGTACGAATCGCACGATACGGGTCGGAATTGCTGTAGGCGCCGGTCACAATCTCGTGGATGACGCGAACGAATACCGACCCATCCCATCCCTGCCCACCGGCAACGGCGATGACCCCTACCGTGTTCTGGACCCAGCCGAGCAGCAGGCATGTCACCAGTGCGATGCCAGCAACCATGGCGAAATCACGATCCAAACGCCTTTCCATCAACGGCTTCCCCTGTACTGGCTGCGGTGCACTCCCTAGCAGCGGTCCCTCCAGGTCGGCATATCCGTCTGGATTCAGGGACTTGAGTGACACGACGCTATAGGCCTAGTGTATCGGGGCTGAAAGCCAATTGCGAGAAAGGGGACTGCCGGCATGCGCCTGATTGCCGTTACCGCAGCGCGGTCATCTTTGGATGGCCAGGCGCCGCAGCTCTGCCAAGACATGGCGCATGCCTTCTTTCCAGTCAGGCAGTTGCACATTGAAATCGCGCTGGAGCTTTTCCGTATCCAATACAGACCAGGCAGGGCGCCGGGCTGCGGTGGCGAAGGCCGAACTGGTCACCGGGGTGACAACCGGCAGTTCGGCGAGGAGGCCGATGGCCTTTGCCTCGGCGAAAATCGCTTCGGCAAAGCCATACCACGATGTCTGCCCCGCCGAAGCAAGATGCCATGTACCGGCATGCCGGCCTGGATGCTGCAGGGCGCGGGCAGTGATGTCAGCCACCAGCGCGGCAGGGGTCGGCGCACCGACCTGGTCGGAAACAACCGTCAGGACCTCCTGGCGTGCCGCAAGCCGAAGCATGGTAAGCAGGAAATTGTTTCCGTGGGCCGAATGTACCCACGCGGTGCGGAAGATGAGATGGCGGCCGCCTGCCGCGCGAACGGCGTTCTCGCCATCACGCTTGCTGGCTCCATAGACGCCCAGAGGCGCGGTCGGCGCATCTTCACGGTACGGCGTCGTGGCCTGCCCGCCGAAAACATAGTCGGTGGAGTAGTGAACGAACGGTACGTCCCGCACCCCGCACCAACGGGCCATGACGCCAGGCGCCTCCGCGTTGACCCGGAAGGCCGCCTCGGGCTCTTCCTCGGCACGATCGACGGCCGTATACGCAGCCGCGTTGACCACGATGCCAGGTTGGCACCGGTCAAGCAGGGCACTCACTACCGCTGGCGCATCGAGATCAACGGCCTCGCAGCTGCGTCCGTCGTACAGCGTGCCGGTACGGGTGGCGGCAACCACGTCGCCCATGGCAGAAAGCGAGCGCAGCAGTTCGCGTCCAAGCTGGCCATTGGCCCCCAGCAGCAGGATTGTCACGGTGTATAGACCGGCAGACGGGCCTCGGGAACATCGGCAAGGAAAGGCGCTCGCTCGTCCTTCGCCGACAGGATCGGAGCGCCCACCGGCCAGTCAACCGCCACGTCGGCATCATCCCAGCGAATCCCGGCATCGCCTTCCTGGACATAGACGTCCGTGCACAGGTAGTTGAACAGCGCACTGTCGGACAGCACGGCGAAACCGTGCGCGAAGCCAGGCGGCAACCAGAGTTGACGACGATTGGCACTGCTGAGAATGAATGCCTCCCAGCGACCGAAGGTCGGCGAGCCGCGCCGTATGTCGACCGCCACGTCATATACTTCGCCTTCGAGCACGCTGACGAGCTTGCCCTGCGGCCGCGGCCACTGGTAGTGAAGCCCTCTCAGCACGCCTCGACTGGACCGCGATAGGTTGTTCTGCACGAACCGGCCCGGCAGCCCCATCCGCTCGAAGCGCTCGGCGTTCCAGGTTTCATAGAAAAAGCCGCGCCCGTCCTCGAAGACAGTTGGTTCGATGACCACGCATCCGGGGAGGCCTGTCTCCGTTACCTTCACTGCACCACGCCTCGATCCAGCAGCTTCTGTAGATACTGTCCATAGCCATTCTTCAGCAACGGCGCAGCCAACGCTTCGAGCTGGTCGGCACGGATCCAACCTTTGGCGAACGCGATTTCCTCAGGGCAGCAGACCTGGAGGCCCTGGCGTGTCTGGATCGTTTCGATGAAGTTGGACGCTTCGAGCAGGGACTGGTGCGTGCCGGTATCGAGCCAGGCATAGCCGCGGCCCAGCGCCTCAAGGTGCAGACTCCCCTCATCGAGGTAGCGCTGGTTGAGATCGGTGATCTCAAGCTCGCCTCGCGGCGAGGGCTTGAGCTCGGCAGCGTAGTCACTGGCGTTGCCGTCATAGAAGTAGAGACCCGTCACGGCGTAATTCGAACGCGGCTGCGCAGGCTTCTCCACCAGGCCGACAACCCGCCCGTCCTTGTCGAATTCGGCCACGCCGTATCGCTCGGGGTCATTGACCCAGTAACCGAAGACAGTGGCGCCGGCGTCCCGTGAATCGGCGCGCTTCAATACATCCTGGAATCCGGTGCCATGGAAAATGTTGTCACCCAGCACCAGACAGCTCGGCTTGCCACCCACGAAGTCGCGACCGATCAGATAGGCCTGCGCCAGGCCATCGGGACTGGGCTGCACGGCATACTGGATGTCCATGCCCCACTGAGAGCCGTCGCCAAGCAATTGCTGGAACAGCGCCTGTTCGTGCGGGGTATTGATGATCAGGACTTCGCGGATCCCGGCCAGCATCAGCACGCTGAGCGGGTAATAGATCATCGGCTTGTCGTACACGGGCAGCAGCTGCTTGCTGACGCCCTTGGTGATCGGATACAGGCGCGTACCCGAACCACCCGCGAGGATGATGCCCTTGCGTTGAGTCATGTCGTATTCCTCAGTCTGGTTGTGCCCCGCCCTCAGGCGGAGGTACCGATTCGCTGCAGGCGGTAGCTGCCGTCGAGCACGCCGTTGACCCATTCCTGGTTGTCCAGATACCAGTCAACCGTGAAACCGATTCCCTGCTCGAAGGTGTACTTCGGCTCCCAGCCCAGCTGGTCCTTGAGCTTGCTTGCGTCGATGGCATATCGCCGATCATGGCCGGGACGGTCGGCGACGTAGGTGATCTGGCTGCTGCGCGGCTGGCCATCCTCACGCGGGCGGCGAGCGTCGAGCAACGCGCAGACGGCGTGCACCACTTCGATGTTTTCTTTTTCCGAGTTGCCGCCGACGTTGTAGGTCTCGCCGACCTGGCCCTTGGCCAGCACGGTGCGGATTGCCTCGCAGTGATCACTCACGAACAGCCAGTCGCGTACCTGCTTGCCGTCGCCATACACTGGCAGCGGTTCGCCCGCCAAGGCCTTGGCGATCACCAGCGGGATCAGCTTCTCGGGGAAGTGATACGGGCCGTAGTTGTTGGAGCAGTTGGTGGTCAGCACCGGCAACCCGTAGGTGTGGTGGAACGCGCGCACCAGATGGTCCGAAGCCGCCTTGGACGCCGAGTACGGCGAATTGGGCGCGTACGGCGTGGTCTCGCTGAACTTGCCGGTCTCGCCGAGCGTGCCGTATACCTCATCGGTGGACACGTGCAGGAAGCGGAACGCCTGGCCCTTGTCGGCCGGCAGCGCTTTCCAGTAGTCGCGCACGGCTTCCAGAAGCGCCAAGGTGCCGACCACGTTGGTCTGGATGAACGCACCGGGGCCGTCGATGGAGCGGTCGACATGGCTTTCCGCGGCGAAGTTCAGCACAGCATCCGGCTGGTGTTCGGCCAGCAGACGGGCGACCAGCGCCTGATCGCCAATGTCGCCCTCGACGAACACGTGGTTCGGATTGCCGTCCAGCGAGGCCAGGGTCTTCAGATTGCCGGCGTAGGTCAGCGCATCAAGATTGATGACGCGCACGCCTTTGGCGACTGCTTCGAGGACAAAGTTACCGCCAATGAATCCGGCTCCGCCGGTGACAAGCCATGTGGGCACTACCCGTTCTCCTGTTCAATATGCGCGCAGGGGGCCTGCTGGCGCCCCGACTCAGCGCAACAGGATACATGGCGGCCGTCTTCACGACTGCCCGCTGAGCGTGAACGACCGGGCTTTTTGCTCGATTTCATGCGGCACTGCAGCACAACCATACGCATTCGCATGGTGGCCCCGTGCCAGTTAGAATCGCTGTCCCACCCCGAACCGGTTGCTGAGTACAGGACCGGACGTTTCCCCGTTATTGAAGGATCCAGCTCCAGATGAAAATCCTCGTCGCGTACAAGCGCGTGGTGGACTACAACGTCCGCATTCAGGTCAAGCCGGACGGTTCCGGCGTGGTCACCGATGGCGTCAAGCTGTCCCCAAATCCGTTCGATGAAATCGCGCTGGAAGAAGCGCTGCGCCTGCGTGACAAGGGCATCGCCACCGAGGTCGTGGTTGCCACCATCGCTCCCGCCGATGCCCAGGCCCACCTGCGTAACGGCCTGGCCATGGGCGCCAACCGCGCCATCCATGTCGTGACCGACCAGGCCATCCAGCCGCTCACCGCCGCGCGCACGCTGCTCAAGCTGGTCGAGAAGGAACAGCCGGACCTGGTGATCCTGGGCAAGCAGGCCATCGACGACGATGCCAACCAGACCGGCCAGATGCTGGCCACGCTGTGGGGCCGCCCGCAGGCGACCTTCGCCAGCAAGCTGGACATCGCCGATGGCAAGGCCACGGTCACCCGTGAAGTCGATGCCGGCCTGGAAACGCTGGAGGTGGATCTGCCAGCCGTGGTCACCACCGACCTGCGCCTGAACGAGCCGCGCTTCATCAAGCTGCCGGACATCATGAAGGCCAAGGCCAAGCCGCTGGAAACCCTGCAGCTGGGCGAGCTCGGAGTGGACGCCGCC
>Ga0247813_10001504_pt1 | contig 17622 bp, 17 predicted proteins | sample UWRJL169409C1_FD_180719 | JGI IMG/M metagenome (GOLD analysis project Ga0247813, IMG submission 180719) | Plant litter microbial communities from Arlington Agricultural Research Station in Wisconsin, United States - UWRJ-L169-409C-1 | ecosystem: Environmental > Terrestrial > Plant litter >... | reverse complement strand
CAGGAGCAAGACCCCGCGCCAGCCGGTGATGGCCGTTCCGGGCCGCGGGCTCGAGGTGCCGGTCTGGATCCTTGGCTCCAGCACCTTCGGCGCCCAACTGGCAGCGCATCTTGGCCTGCCGTATGCCTTCGCGTCGCACTTCGCGCCGCAGCAGATGATGCAGGCCATCCGCATCTACCGCGAGACCTTCAAGCCGTCGGCGCAGCTGGCCAAGCCCTACGTGATGCTCGGCTTCAACGCCTTCGCAGCAGAGACCGACGAGGAAGCGATCTTCCGCGCCAGCTCGTGGCAGCAGGCCTTCGTGAACCTGCGCAGCGGCCGCCCGGGCCGGTTGCCACCGCCGGTCAAGGACTACTACGCGAACGTTGGTTCATCGGAGCGCGCGTTGCTCGACTCCGTTCTGTCGTGCTCGGCCGTGGGGTCGCCCGAGACCGTGCGCGCCGGCCTGGCCGCCTTCATCGAACGCACCGGCGCCGACGAACTGATGATCACGTCGCAGGTGCACGACCATGCGGCGCGGCTGCGGTCGTATGAGATCGTGGCGTCGTTGAAGGACGAAGTGGCGGCGGTCAAGGTCTGAGGGGCTGGCCCGCGACGGGACCGCAGCGTTTTCGAGCAATTGGAATGCGCAATGAACTCAGCAAGCTTCGGTTAGGCGATACCCGTCCTCGCTTCACTCGATATGGAGCGCACCCTTGAGTTCTATGGGAACGTGCTTGGCTTTCGGACGCAGCATTTCGAGGGGTTGTCGTACGGCATGGCGGTGCGTGGCGACACGGAACTGCACTTCTGGGCCTGCGCCGACAGGCACATCGCAGAGAATACGTCGTGCTACATCCGCGTGGAGGACATCGCGGCCATCCATCGGGAACTCAGTCCAAAGCTTGCTTCCCTGCAGGCCGTGGTTCGGACGGCATGGGGCATGGATGAACTCTATGTGATCGACCCGGACGGAAACCTCATCAAATTCGGGCAGGAGTCGACGCAGCCTTAACTGGCAGCCGTCGTCCAGACAGAGACAAGATCGGGATCGGTTCGAACGCTGGATTCCCGCCTATTTTTCCCGGCCGCCGCTAGGATGCGTGCGGCGATTTCCACCGAGACTGCGCTGTAAGAAGTGATGGCCGCGACATCATCTGCCAGTTCTTTGCCCTCATGGCAAGGTCAAGTCCAAACCGAGCATCCTGCTAAGGCCGAAGGTGAGGAGCGAGAGGCCCAGGAGCAATAGCGCGAAGATTGCAACCGCCTTGCCGCCCGTGCGTAGCACCGCGCCTTGCTTCACCTTCTTGCCTTGATCATAGTGCCACTTGACGGCAAAGAACATGCCCGTGCCGAGCACAAGCACCTTGAACGCAATGAAGATTGCAGGGAACCAATCCATGATTTTCAGTATTCCAGGCTACTGCTTGACACATCTCTAACGTGAGAAGTACTAACTCCCGGCGGCTGCCCATGTCGCCAAGCTGGGAGTGACTTTCAGGTTGAACAATGGGATGAAGTCAGGGCTTGCGATGAAGAATACCCCATCTTTCGCTTGAACTTTCTGTAATTTCTGAAGCCCGATGCGACCTGACCCGATCAAGGCGCTCTGCGCTCAGGTAGGAGGCGCAGAGACCGACAACCATCAAACCGGAAACGTCCCCGGCAACAAGATCCGCTTGTCCACATTCCGGATGTCCGTGTGCCCGCAGAAGGCCATGGTCACGTCCAATTCCTTGTGGATGAGCTGCAGTGCCTTGGTCACGCCGGCCTCGCCCATCGCGCCCAGGCCGTAGGCCATCGCGCGGCCGATCATGGTGCCGCGGGCGCCGAGGGCCCAGGCCTTGAGCACGTCCTGGCCGCTGCGGATGCCGCCGTCCATCCAGACCTCGAGCTTGTCGCCCACCGCATCGACGATCGGTGGTAGCGCCTCGATGCTCGAGGGCGCGCCGTCGAGCTGACGGCCGCCATGGTTGCTCACGACGATGGCGTCGGCGCCGACGTCGACCGCCAGCCGCGCATCCTCTTCCACCATGATCCCCTTGAGGATCAGCTTGCCGCCCCATTGCTGCTTGACCCATGCGATGTCGGCCCACGACAGCGTCGGATCGAACTGCTCGTTGGTCCAGGCCGAGAGCGACTTCATGTCGCTCACGCCCTTCACATGGCCCACCAGATTGCCGAAGCTGCGGCGCTTGGTGCCCAGCATGCCCAGGCACCAGCCGGGCTTGGTGGCCAGGTTGATCATGTTGCGCAGCGTCGGCCGCGGCGGCGCGGTCAGGCCGTTCTTCAGGTCCTTGTGGCGCTGGCCGATCACCTGCAGGTCGAGCGTGAGCACCAGCGCGCTGCACTTGGCGACCCGGGCGCGCTCGATCATGCGGGCCATCGATTCGCGGTCGCGCATCATGTAGAGCTGGAACCAGAAGGGCGCGCTGGTGTTCGCCGCGATGTCCTCGATCGAGCAGATGCTCATGGTCGAGAGCGTGAACGGGATGCCGAACTTCTCGGCCGCGCGCGCGGCGTGGATCTCGCCGTCGGCGTGCTGCATGCCGGTCAGGCCCACCGGCGCGATCGCCACCGGCATCTTCACCGCCTGGCCGACCATCGTGGTGGCCAGCGAGCGGCCTTCCATGTTCACCGCCACGCGCTGGCGCAGCTTGATCTTCTTGAAGTCCTCGCTGTTGGCGCGGTAGGTGCTCTCGGTCCAGGAGCCGGAATCGGCGTAGTCGTAGAACATGCGCGGCACGCGCCGCTCAGCCAGGACGCGAAGGTCCTCGATGGTGGTGATAGGGGTGGTCATGGAGCAGGTCGGCGGTGGGCAGGGAGCGCGTCGGCGCGGCAAGGCTCGACTGTAGAACGAAAGCGCAGGTCACCCGGGCATGGCATTCCCGCACGGCATTCCCGCATGGCAGACATGCCGGCTGCAGGCTGGGACAATAGCGCCCCTATGGCAAAACAGCGCATCGTGGTGGGCTTGAGCGGCGGTGTCGATTCCGCCGTGACCGCGCACCTGTTGAAACAGCAGGGCCACGAGGTGGTCGGCATCTTCATGAAGAACTGGGAGGACGACGACGACAGCGAGTATTGTTCCTCGAACGTCGACTTCATCGACGCCGCCAGCGTGGCCGACGTGCTGGGCATCGAGATCGAGCACGTGAACTTCGCGGCCGACTACAAGGACCGCGTGTTCGCCGAGTTCCTGCGCGAATACCAGGCTGGCCGCACGCCCAACCCCGACGTGCTGTGCAACGCCGAAATCAAGTTCAAGGCCTTCCTCGACCACGCCATGCGCCTGGGCGCCGAGAAGATCGCCACCGGGCATTACGCCAGGGTGCGTCTGGACGACGCAACGCAGCGCCATCAACTGCTCAAGGGCCTCGACCCCGCCAAGGACCAGAGCTATTTCCTGCACAGGCTGAACCAGGCGCAGCTGTCGAAGACGCTTTTCCCGGTGGGCGAACTTCACAAGACCGAAGTGCGCCGCATCGCCGACGAGATCGGCCTGCCGAATGCGAAGAAGAAGGATTCGACGGGCATCTGCTTCATCGGCGAGCGCCCCTTCCGCGACTTCCTCAATCGCTACATCTCCAAGGCGCCCGGCCCGATCAAGGACGAGCGCGGACGGGTGCTGGGCGAGCATCAGGGCCTGAGTTTCTACACGCTGGGGCAGCGCCAGGGTCTGGGCATCGGTGGCGTGAAGGCACGTGGCGCGCAACGCGGCGCGGGCGACCACTCGCCTTGGTTTGTTGCTCGCAAGGACATGGCGGCCAACACGCTGTGGGTGGTGCAAGGGCACGACCATCCGTGGTTGCTGTCGTCCGAGCTCGAAGCCGACGACGTGAGCTGGACGTCGGGCGAGGCGCCGGCGCCGGGCGCGTATGGCGCCAAGTCGCGCTACCGGCAGGTCGATGCGCCCTGCGTGTTGTCGGCGGGCACGGCTGGCCAGGAGGACCCAGCGGGAGCGACTGACATGCCTCGTGCGGGCGACGTGTTTCGGCTGGCCTTCGCCCATGCCCAGTGGGCCGTCACGCCCGGGCAGTCGGCCGTGCTGTACGACGGCGAGGTCTGCCTGGGCGGCGGGGTCATCGCGAGCGCGACGCCGGCGGGCTGAGGCCCGGCGCTTTCAGTCAGGGCGCCGGTGGTGCGGCGGGTTGTGCCACCGAGGCGTCGAGATGGATCAGCGACAACGGATGACGCGTGCCCGCCAGATAGTCCTCGATGCACTTGAGCACCAGTGGGCTGCGATGCCGCGCCACGCTGTCGCGCACCTCGTCGGGCGTCATCCACAAGGTTCGGACGATGCCGGCATCGAGCGCCCGACCGGTTTCGTGCATGCCCAGCGTGCCGCTGAAGGCGAAGCGCAGGTAGGTCACGTCTTGGTCGGCCGGTGGCCGGCGTGGCCGCTGGAAGCGCGTCATGTACACGCCGACGAGCGCCGTGGGCGTGAAGTGGTGGGCCGTTTCTTCCAGCGCCTCGCGCGCGCACCCCTCGGCTGGCGATTCGCCCGGGTCGAGATGGCCGGCCGGCGTATTCAGACGCAGCCCGTCGGATGTTTCTTCCTCGATCAGCAGGAAGTAGCCCTCCCGCTCAATGATGGCAGCAACGGTCACGTGCGGTTTCCAGCGTGTCATGGCACTGTGTCCTTCGTGGCTTCGATGTCGTTGTGTTGCAGCACGCGCCGCTCCAAAGGAGCCCCGCACGGCGATGGTAAAGCGGGCTGCAACAGGTGCAACTGTAGCGCCGCGAGCGACGTCTTCGAGGTGTATATCCGTGCACCGTGCGACGCCACGCCGCCCGAAAAAAATCAGATGGCCTGGCCGATCCGCGGAAACTGGATCATGTCCATCGTCGCGCCATCGATCGATTCCAGCCGGTAACCCAGCCCATAGACCGCCGACAGCAAAAACCCGTTTCCTGGTCGCAGATCGAGCTTGGTGCGCAGGCGGGAGATGTGGGTGTCGAGCGACCGTGAGGGCTTGTCTGCGTTGATTCCCCACACCGCTTCACGCAGATGCTCGCGGGACAGCAGGCGGCCCATGTTCTGAAACAGGAAAAGGGCCAGCTCGTACTCGCGATGCTGAAGCTCGAGCGGCTTGCCGTCGACCTCCAGTGTTCTTGCCTGTGGACTGAAGCGATAGAGTCCGTAGACCAGTTCGGTTTCGTGCAGTGCCGGGTAAGCACGCCGCAGCAAGGCCTCTACGCGAGCCGCCAGCTCGGCCACGCGAACCGGCTTGCTCATGAAGTCGTCTGCCCCGGCGCCGAGGCTTTTGACGATGTCTTCCTCCGTGCAGCGATTGGTGACGAACAGCACAGGCATGCGACTGTTCAGCTCGCCGCGGATCCATTTCAGCACCGCCATTCCCTCGAGGTCTGGAAGCAGCCAGTCGAGAATCAGCAGGTCGTAGCTCTGTTGCCGAAGCTCGCGCAGCAATGCCTTGCCGTCCTGGAAGGAACGGCATTCGTGACCCAGGCTTTCCATCGTGTGTTGGATAAGTTCCAACTGACTCGGCTCGTCGTCAAGCGCAGCGATTCGCATAGTCCTCCCTGAACTTCTTACATTGGGTAACCCCTTCAGTTTAGGCCCGTAGAGGCGGCATCGCCGTCCTGGAGCAACGGCCAAGGGCGTCTACTGTCAACTAGGACACGAAACAGCACATGCGCTCTTTGCATTTGTGAACTCTGGTGGTTTCCGCGGCGCTGCAGCCTGTGTCCACAAGGCGACTGCAGCCACGTCCACCACGGGTGAGTCCGGACTCAGGAGCCGAAGCGCATCGGTTAAGCTGCCGCCCAGCAAACCCGACCCACTGCTGCACGAGGAGAACTCCATGCTGATAAGCGTTCCTGCCGAGACCACGGTGGGCGAGACCCGTGTGGCCGCAACGGCCGAGACGGTCAAGAAGCTGGTTGCGCAGGGCCATGAAGTCAAGGTCCAGTCGGGCGCGGGTCTGGCGGCCAGCCTGACCGATGCCGCCTACGAGGCTGCCGGCGCGCGCATCACCGATGCGCAGGGCGCCCATGCGGCCCAGATCGTCCTGAAGGTGCGTACACCCTTCGACAACGAGGCAGCGCTCATGCAGCCTGGCACCGTTGTCATCGGCATGCTCAATCCCTTCGATGCCGAAGGCCTGCAACGCCTGGCGAATGCGGGTCTCACCTCCTTCGCGCTGGAAGCCGCACCACGCACCACGCGCGCGCAGAGCATGGACGTGTTGAGTTCGCAGGCCAACATCGCAGGCTACAAGGCGGTCATGATGGCCGCCGACCTGTATCAACGCTTTTTCCCCATGCTCATGACGGCGGCCGGTACGGTCAAGGCGGCACGCGTGGTGGTGCTCGGCGTGGGTGTGGCGGGCCTGCAGGCGATCGCCACCGCCAAGCGCCTGGGTGCGGTCATCGAGGCGAGCGACGTGCGCCCGAGCGTCAAGGAGCAGGTCGAGTCGCTCGGCGGCAAGTTCATCGAGGTCTCCTACGACACCGACGAGGAGAAAGCCGCCGCGCAGGGCGTGGGCGGCTACGCCAGGCCCATGCCCCCGAGCTGGCTGGCGCGCCAGCAGCTCGAAGTGGCCAAGCGCATCGCGCTGGCCGATGTGGTGATCAGCACGGCACTCATTCCGGGACGCGCCGCACCCACGCTGGTGACCGAGGACATGGTCAAGTCGATGAAGCCCGGCTCGGTGATCGTGGACATTGCCGCAGGCAAGGGCCCTGGTGGCGTGGGCGGCAACTGCCCGCTGTCGGAAGCCGATCGGACGGTGGTCCGCCACGGCGTGACGATCATCGGCGAAACCAACCTGCCGGCCCGCGTGGCGGCCGACGCGTCGGCGCTCTACGCGCGCAACGTGCTCGACTTTCTCAAGCTCATCGTCACGAAGGAGGGCGGCCTGAAGATCGACCTCGAGGACGATATCGTCGCTGCCTGCCGCATGACGCAGGACGGCCTGGTCACAAGGAAGTAACGCCATGGATCCCGTCTCCCACACCGTCGTCAACCTGATCATCTTCGTGCTGGCCATCTACGTGGGCTACCACGTCGTGTGGACCGTCACGCCGGCGCTGCACACGCCGCTGATGGCCGTGACCAATGCCATCTCGGCCATCGTGATCGTGGGCGCCATGCTGGCGGCCGCGCTGACCGAGACCACGCTGGGCCGGACCATGGGCGTGCTGGCCGTGGCGCTGGCCGCGGTCAATGTGTTTGGCGGCTTCCTGGTCACGCGCCGCATGCTGGAGATGTTCAGGAAGAAGGAGCGCAAGCCCACACCCACGGCCGCTGCCGCCAAGGCGGACGGCGCCCGGGGAGACGCAGCATGAGCATGAACGTCGTCACGCTGCTGTACCTGGTGGCCTCGGTCTGCTTCATCCAGGCCTTGAAGGGCCTGAGCCATCCGACCACGTCGATCCGCGGCAACGCCTTCGGCATGGCCGGCATGCTCATCGCGGTGCTCACGACGGCCGCGCTGATCGTCGAGCTCTCGGGCGGCAAGGCGCTGGGCATGGGCTGGGTGCTGCTCGGCCTGTTGGTCGGCGGCACCGGCGGCACCCTGGCCGCCAGGCGTGTCGAAATGACCAAGATGCCCGAGCTGGTCGCCTTCATGCACAGCATGATCGGCCTGGCGGCGGTGTTCATCGCGGTGGCGGCAGTGGCCGAACCGTGGGCCTTCCAGATCTCGGCGCACCACGAGCCGATTCCGGGCGGCAACCGCATCGAGCTGGCCTTGGGCGCCTTCATCGGCGCGGTCACCTTCACCGGCTCGATCATCGCGTTCGGCAAGCTCTCGGGCAAATACAAGTTCCGGCTGTTCCAGGGCGCGCCGGTGCAGTTCAAGGGCCAGCACGCGCTCAACGCGCTGCTCGGCCTGGCAGCGGCATTCTTCATCTTCGGCTTCTGGCATTCGCAGAGCTGGCTGGACATCGTGCTGGTGATCGCGCTGGGCTTTGCGCTGGGCGTGCTGCTGATCATCCCGATCGGCGGGGCCGACATGCCGGTGGTGGTGTCGATGCTCAACAGCTATTCGGGCTGGGCGGCCGCGGGCATCGGCTTCAGCCTGAACAACGCGATGCTGATCATCGCGGGCTCATTGGTTGGCAGCTCGGGCGCGATCCTGAGCTACATCATGTGCAAGGCGATGAACCGCTCGTTCTTCAACGTGATCCTGGGCGGCTTCGGTGGCGATGCGACAACCGCGGCTGTCGGCGGCACGGTGCAGCGCAGCGTGAAGGCCGGCAGCGCCGACGACGCGGCCTTCGTGCTGGGCAATGCAGAGACGGTGGTCATCGTGCCGGGCTATGGCCTGGCGGTGGCCCGCGCGCAGCACGCGGTCAAGGAGCTCGCGCAGAAGCTTACCGACAAGGGCATCACGGTGAAGTACGCGATCCACCCGGTGGCCGGCCGCATGCCGGGGCACATGAACGTGCTGCTGGCCGAGGCCGAAGTGCCGTACGACCAGGTGTTCGAGATGGAGGACATCAACGGCGAGTTCGGCCAGGTCGACGTGGCGATCATCCTTGGGGCCAACGACGTGGTGAACCCGGCCGCGCACACCAAGGGCAGTCCGATCTACGGCATGCCGATCCTGGAGGCCTACAAGGCCAAGACCGTGATCGTGAACAAGCGCTCCATGGCTGCGGGCTATGCGGGCCTGGACAACGAACTCTTCTACATGGACAAGACCATGATGGTCTTCGGTGATGCGAAGAAGGTGGTCGAGGACATGGGCAAGGCCATCGAATAGGATGGTGTGTTCGCCGTTCTGTGGTTGCGAGCGCCTCTGCATGAGGCGTTCCGTTTTTTGGAGAGAGACAAACAATGAGTGACCGTCCCTGGCTCGACAGCTATCCCTCGGGCATGCCCGCCGACATCGACCCATCGCGCTACGCGTCGCTGGTCGCCTTGATGGAGGAAAGCTTTTCGAGCTACGCCGACCGCACGGCCTACAGCTTCATGGGCCGCGACGTCGGTTACGCCGAAGTCGACACGCTCAGCCGTGCCTTCGCCGCCTACCTGCAGAGCCTCGGGCTGGTCAAGGGCGACCGCGTGGCGGTGATGATGCCCAACTGCCCGCAGTACCCGATCGCCGTCGCCGGCATCCTGCGCGCCGGGCTGATCCTGGTGAACGTCAATCCGCTCTACACGCCCCGCGAACTCGAGCACCAGCTGCAGGACAGCGGTGCCAAGGTCATCGTGATCATGGAGAACTTCGGCGCCACGCTGCAGCACTGCATCGCGTCGACGCCGATCAAGCACATCGTGCTCGCCGCGATGGGCGACCGCCTGGGCCTGCTCAAGGGCACGCTGGTCAACTACGTGGTGCGCAAGGTCAAGAAGCTGGTGCCGGCGTACAGCCTGCCCGGTGTCGTGCGCTTCAACTCGGCCCTGTCGCAGGGCGGTTCGGCCACGCTGCAACCCGTGGTCATCGGGCCCGATGACGTGGCCGTGCTGCAGTACACCGGCGGCACCACCGGCGTGTCGAAAGGCGCGGTGCTGCTGCACCGCAACGTGATCGCCAACGTGCTGCAGTCCGAGGCGTGGAACGCGCCGGCCATGGCCAAGGTGCCGCAAGGCGAGCAGCCGACCAGCGTGTGCGCGCTGCCGCTTTATCACATCTTCGCCTTCACCGTGAACATGATGCTGGGGCTGCGCGTGGGCGGCAAGGTCATCCTGATCCCCAATCCACGCGATCTGGCTGCCACGCTCAAGGAGCTGTCCAAGCACACGTTCCACAGCTTCCCGGCCGTCAACACGCTCTTCAACGGACTGGCGAACCATCCCGATTTCGGGACGGTCAACTGGAAGAACCTCAAGGTCTCGGTGGGCGGCGGCATGGCGGTGCAGGCGGCCGTGGCCAAGCTCTGGCTGGAGAAGACCGGATGCCCGATCTGCGAGGGCTACGGCCTGTCGGAGACGTCGCCGTCGGTGTCCTGCAACCCGACCGACAGCAAGGCCTACACCGGCACCATCGGCCTTCCGCTGCCAAGCACGTCCATCAAGCTGATCGACGACGAAGGTCGCGACACGCCGCAAGGGCAGCCCGGCGAAATTGCCATCAAAGGTCCGCAGCTGATGGCGGGATACTGGCAACGGCCTGACGAGACGGCCAAGGTCATGACGCCCGACGGCTGGTTCAAATCGGGCGACATCGGTATCGTCGACGAGCGCGGCTTCTTCAAGATCGTCGACCGCAAGAAGGACATGATCCTGGTGTCGGGCTTCAACGTCTATCCCAACGAGATCGAGGATGTGGTCGCGACGATGCCGGGCGTGCTGGAGTGCGCCGCGGTCGGCGTGCCCGACGAGAAGACGGGCGAAGCGGTCAAGCTGGTCATCGTGAAGAAGGATCCTTCGCTGACGGAAGAGCAGGTGCGCGACTTCTGTCGCGAACACCTCACGGGCTACAAGCGTCCGCGTGTCATCGACTTCCGCACCGACATGCCCAAGACGCCGGTGGGCAAGATCTTGCGTCGTGAACTGCGCGACGTGAAAAAGTAGAACCGCGCGATGCGGGCTGCAGGGCCGATCGCCATCGTCGCGGCGATGCATGAAGAGCTGGCGGCGGTGCTGGAACGCATGCCCGACGAGCGCAAGGTCACCGTTGCCGGCCGCGCGTTCTGGCAGGGGCATCTGCATGGCCACGAGGTCGTTGCCGTGCTGTCGCGCATCGGCAAGGTGGCGGCGGCGACCACCGCGACGGTGCTGGCCGAGCGCTTTGCGGTGAGCCGGGTTGTCTTCACCGGCGTGGCGGGCGGCCTGGGTCCCGGCGTGGCGGTGGGCGACGTGGTGGTCGCCACCGAATTCCTGCAGCACGACATGGACGCTGCGCCGATCTTTCCGCGCCACGAGGTGCCGCTCTACGGCCGCAGTCGCTTTTCGGCCGATGCGAGCCTTGCGGCAGCGCTGGGGAGGGCCGTGCGCGTGGCCCTGCCCGCAACGCGCTTGCATCACGGCTTGCTGATCAGCGGTGACCGCTTCGTCGCCACCACGGCAGAGGCGGGTGCGCTGCAGGCCGAATTGCCCGACGCGCTGGCCGTCGAGATGGAGGGCGCCGCGTTCGCTCAGGTGTGCCACGACTTCGGGCTTCCGTTCGCCGCCGTGCGCACCATCTCCGATCGGGCCGACGACGCCGCGCACGGCGACTTCGTGCAGTTCGTCAGTACGGTGGCGAGCCCGTCATCGGCCGCCATCGTCGACGCCTTGCTGCGCGACCTGCCAACGCGCTGACCCGTCGTTCGAGCCTATTTCAACCAACCGCGGCGACGGAAGTACAGCATCGGCCCGACGGCGCTCGCCACCATCAACGCGATCGCGCAGATGTAGCCGTACTTCCATTCCAGTTCGGGCATGAAACGGAAGTTCATGCCGTACACGCTGGCGATCAGCGTGGGCGGCAGCAAGGCGACGCTGGCCACCGAGAAGATCTTGATGGTCTTGTTCTGGTTGATGTTGATGAAGCCGACGGTGGCGTCCATCAGGAAGTTGATCTTGTCGAAGAGGAACGCAGTGTGGTTGTCCAGCGACTCGATGTCGCGCAGGATCTGCCGTGCCTCTTCGAACTGGTCGGCGTTGAGCATGCGGCTGCGCATCATGAAGCTGACCGCGCGGCGCGTGTCCATCACGTTGCGGCGGATCCGGCCGTTCAAGTCTTCCTGGCGCGCGATCGCGCCCAGCACTTCTCCGGCGAGTTCGTCGCTGACGTTGCCTTCGAGCACTTTCTTGCCGGCAACTTCCAGTTCGTCGTAGATGTTCTCCAGGGTGTCGGCGGAGTATTCGGCATCGGCGTCGAACAGCTTGAGCAGAACCTCCTTGGCGTCCTCGATGAGCCCCGGCGCGCGGCGCGCACGCATGCGCAGCAAGCGGAACACGGGCACGTCTTCGTCGTGGATGGAAAACAGGACGCCACGGCTGCGCAGTTCGCTGTTGTGCTGGTTCAGGATGAACGCGACGCGCACCGAACGCGGGTCTTCGTCGTCATCGATCAAGAAGTCGCTGCGAATATGCAGCTCACCGTTGTCTTCTTCGTAGAAACGGGCCGATTCCTCGATGTCTTCGTCCATCGCATCTTCGGGAATGGACAAGCCGTAATACTGCTTGATCCACCGTTTTTCCTCGACCGTGGGAGATTCCAGGTCGACCCAGATAGGCTGGAACTGCGAGAGCTCCTCGAGGGCCTCGATTTCTTCCTGGACGAGGCGCCCATTGGCGAGCGTGAAGATGTTGAGCATGGGCTCACTCCCTGATGTGACTGACGACGGCGGTGGGGCGGGGGATGGGTTGCGCTTTCAAATCCCTCACCAGCGGCGCTCAGGCGGCGGGAGTTGAAAGCTGCAGAGACGGACAGTTTTCCAAGGCGAAATCTCCGGGTTGCAGCGATGGCCGATTATGGCACTGCACCACGACCACCCATGCTCGCAGTCTGGATGGATATACAGTACAGTTGCCGCCGATGTCCACCCTCGCCGCCCTCGCGCCGCATGGTCAAGCCGAGCGCCTGGCCGCGGCGCTCGCCACCCTCAACGACGAACAGCGCGCCGCTGTCGAACACGGTGTGGGTGCCCTGGCCGCCGACCATCGGCCATTGCTGGTGATCGCAGGCGCGGGTTCGGGCAAGACCAGTACGCTTGCGCACCGCGTGGCGCACCTGATCGCCCGGGGCATCGACCCGCAGCGCATTCTGCTGCTGACCTTTTCGCGCCGGGCCGCCCAGGAAATGTCGCGCCGTGCTGGCCAGGTGCTGGCGCGCGTGCTCGGGCTGAAGTCGGACTCGCCGCCCGACCTGCCTTGGGCGGGTACCTTCCATGGCATCGGCGCGCGACTGCTGCGCGAGTACGCCGCGCAGATCGGGCTGCAGGAGAATTTCACCATCCATGACCGCGGCGATGCCGAAGACCTCATGGGGCTGATGCGCCATCAGCTCGGACTGTCGTCCAGTACGCGCCGATTTCCGCAGAAGGGCACCTGCCTGTCGATCTATTCACGCGTGGTCAACACGCGCGCCGGCCTGGCGGAAGTGCTGGCGCATGCATTTCCCTGGTGCGCCGAATGGGAGGTCGAGCTCAAACGACTCTTCGGCGCCTATGTCGACGCCAAGCAGCAGCAACAGGTGCTCGACTACGACGATCTTTTGCTTTACTGGGCCGAGATGGTGGCCGATCCAGGGCTTGGAAAGGCGATTGGCGAGCGCTTCGATCATGTGCTCGTCGACGAGTACCAGGACACCAACCGCCTGCAGTCGGCCATCCTCATGGCCCTCAAGCCAGACGGACGAGGGCTTGCGGTGGTAGGTGACGACGCACAGTCGATCTACTCGTTTCGGGGTGCAACGGTGCGCAACATCCTCGATTTTCCTGGCCAGTTCGAGCAGGAGACACCCGATGGGCCATTGCCTATCGCTGCCCGTGTGGTCACCCTGGAGCGCAACTACCGCTCGACCCAGCCGATTCTGGATGCATCGAACGCCGTCATTGCAGCCGCCGCCGAACGCCATGCCAAGACGCTCTGGACCGACAAGCTGTCGGCCGGGCGTCCGCAATTGGTTCTCGTGCCGGACGAAGCGCATCAGGCCAGTTGGGTGGCAGACCAAGTGCTGGCGCACCGTGAAGGCGGGCTCGCGCTCAAGTCACAGGCCGTGTTGTTTCGCACGTCGACGCACAGCGCCGCGCTCGAACTCGAGCTCGCACGCCGCAACATCCCATTCGTGAAGTACGGCGGCCTCAAGTTTCTGGAGGCTTCGCATGTGAAGGACATGCTGGCGGTGCTGCGCTTTGCGCAGAACCCGCGCGGACGCATGGCGGGTTTCCGCGTGACGCAGCTGATTCCGGGCATCGGTCCGGCCACGGCCACCCGGCTGCTCGACGCCATGGACGCGGCGGCAGACCCATCGGCCGCCGTGCGTGACTTCGTGCCGCCTTCGGCTGCGCAGGTCGAATGGGCGCGGTTTGCCGAAACCTACGAGGCGCTGCGCCATCCGGCGCTCGTCTGGCCCGCCGACATGGAGTTGGCGCTGCGCTGGTACGTGCCGCATCTGGAGCGGCTGCACGACGATGCCGGCCTGCGTCGCGGCGACGTCGAGCAACTGGCGCGCCTGGCGGGCGGCTATGGTTCTCGCGAGCGCTTTCTCACCGAGTTGACGCTCGACCCGCCTGAGGCCACGAGCGATCGGCCAGGTCCGCCGCTGCTCGACGAGGACTACCTGATCCTTTCCACCATCCATTCGGCCAAGGGGCAGGAATGGACGTCGGTGCACGTGCTCAACGTGGTCGACGGTTGCCTGCCGGCCGACGTGGCCCAGGGTGCGCATGAGCTGGAAGAGGAGCGCCGGCTGCTGTACGTCGCCATGACCCGCGCACGCGACCATCTTCACCTGCTGGTGCCGCAGCGCTTCTACGTGACCCAGCAGGCCGTGCGGGGCGATCGCCATCTCTACGCAGGTCGCACGCGCTTCATTCCTGCCTCGGACGTGCACCGCTTCGAGCAGGTGACGTGGCCGCCGCCGCCGCCGCGTGGACCTGCCGTACCGCCGCCTGCGGCCACCATCGACCTGCTCAGCCGCATGCGGGCAAGCTGGCGATAGGGTGAAGACCGTTTTTCGCCCTGTCGCGGAAAGGGTCGTGTCCTGAATTTGTCGGCAGGCGCAGGGGGTGTCGGGATTGTTGCCTGGCGGGCTTTGTCTGCTATCGATTCGGGAGTCGGATGTGACGAACCTGTGAGCAAGTTCACCTGCTTACACGCGGGGGATTGCATTGGTGTGACGGCTTGGGCATAGTGACCTGACGGTCTCAACCACATCGAATTTTTTCCTCCCATCTCTTCGGCTATCCCTTTTCCTTTCGTTTTTTCTTCTCACCATCCTCACTGTTTCCCGTCGGCCGTCGTGCCATTCCGGTGCTTCGGTCTTTTCCCAACCGTCAATTCCTGGAGGTCATTTATGAATCTGACGATCAGTGGTCATCACCTCGACGTTTCTCCTGCGCTGCGCAGCTATGTGACGAGCAAGTTGGACCGAATCACCCGCCATTTCGACCAGGTGGTCGATGTGAAGGTGATCCTCACGGTGGAAAAGCAGAAGGAGAAGGAACGCCGGCAACGCGCCGAGTGCAACATCCATGTCAAGGGAAGCGACATGTTCGCGGAATCGAGCCACGCTGATCTCTATGCGGCCGTCGACGACCTGGTGGACAAGCTCGACCGGCAGGTCGTGCGCCACAAGGATCGCCTGCAGGACCATCATCATGCTGCGCCCAAGCGCCTGATGTAGCAGAATCCAGATCCCATAAGGGCATTTCCTATTGCGGGCCACCTTCGGGTGGCTCTTTGCTTTTTTCGGCAAGGGTGCATAATCGCCCCGCTCTGCACCCACCATGAACCGACTCGCGTCCATCCTGCCACCCGCTCAAGTGCTTGTGAGCGTTGACGTCACCAGCAAGAAGCGTGCTTTCGAAGAAGCCGGCCTGCTGTTCGAAAACCTCCACGGCCTGAGCCGCGCGCTCATCACCGACAGCCTGTTCGCGCGTGAACGCCTGGGCTCGACCGGCCTGGGCCACGGCGTGGGCATTCCGCATGGCCGCATCAAGGGGTTGAAGTCTCCGATGGCGGCGGTGTTCCAGCTGGCGCATCCGATCGGCTTCGACGCGCCCGACGAGCAGCCGGTGGTGTTGCTGATCTTCCTGCTCGTGCCCGAGGCCGCCACGCAGAAGCATCTGGAAATCCTTTCGGAGATCGCCGAGCTGCTGAGCGATGCGGGTCTTCGCGAACAGATCAAGTCAAGCACAGACGCCGTGGCGCTGCATGCGCTGCTGGCCGGCTGGCAGTCCGCCCAGATCGCCTGATGCGGCGCTGGGGGCGTAGGCAGCGTTCCCTGATGGCTTCTCGGTCCTCCGCTGATACCGCTTCACGCCTGAAGGTTTTGTTCCCATGAAACCCACTGTCATCAGCGCCGATGCGATGTTCGAGGAATTCCGCGGCTCGCTGCGCTGGGAATGGCTCGCAGGCCTGGGCGCGTCGGAGCGGCAGTTCGACCCGGAAGTCATCCGTGGCGCTCAGTCCGCCGCCGATCTCGTCGGCTATCTGAACTACATCCATCCGTACCGCGTTCAGATCCTCGGCGCACGCGAGGTGGCCTACCTGACGCGCGGCACCAAGGAAGACTGCGCGCGGCGTATCGCGCGCATCGTCACGCTGGAGCCGCCCATGTTGGTCCTGGCCGATGGCCAGGCGGCGCCTGACGAGCTGCTCGCCATCTGCGAGCGCGCCCAGTTGCCGCTCTTCGCCACGCGCGATTCATCGGCCTACGTGATCGACCTGCTGCGCGCCTACCTGTCCAAGCATTTCGCCGAACGCACGTCGATGCATGGTGTCTTCATGGACATCCTGGGGCTGGGCGTGATGATCACTGGCGAGTCGGGCCTGGGCAAGAGCGAACTCGGACTGGAGCTGATCTCGCGTGGCAATGGCCTGGTGGCCGACGACGCGGTCGACCTCTTTCGCATCAACCAGAACACCATTGAGGGCAAGTGCCCCGAACTGCTGCAGAACCTGCTCGAAGTGCGTGGCATCGGCCTGCTGGACATTCGCGCGATCTTCGGCGAGACGGCGGTGCGTCGCAAGATGCGCCTGAAGCTGATCGTGCACCTGGTGCGGCGCGACAGTTTCGAGCGCGACTACGAGCGCATGCCCGCCGCGCCGCTCACGCAGGACGTGCTGGGGATTCCGGTGCGCAAGGTCATTATCCAGGTGGTGGCAGGGCGAAACATCGCCGTGCTGGTGGAAGCGGCGGTGCGCAACTCGATCCTGCAGCTGCGCGGTATCGACACCTATGCCGATTTCGTGGCGCGCCACCACAGGGCGATGGAAAACGCGTCGCGGGACTCCTGAGCGGACGCCGTGGCAGGCTGCCACGACCCCGCGGCTTCAGCGCTTGCTGGCGCAGTTGCCGCAGAGTCCGTACAGCGACATGGCGTGGTCCTGCAGGATCCAGCCCTTGTCCTTGGCGATCATCTGCTGGCGGCGTTCGATCTCGGCGTCGTAGAACTCCTCGACCCGGCCGCACGACGTGCAGATGAGGTGGTCGTGGTGCGTGCCTTCGTTGAGCTCGTACACGGCCTTGCCACTCTCGAAATGGCTGCGCTCGAGAATGCCCGCCTGCTCGAACTGCGTGAGCACACGGTAGACGGTGGCCAGCCCGATGTCGGAGCGTTCGTTGAGCAGGACGCGAAAAACGTCCTCGGCCGTCATGTGCCGTTGGGTGCCCGTCTGGAAGATCTCGAGAATCTTCAGCCGGGGCAAAGTGGCCTTCAGGCCGGTGCTCTTGAGTTCGTCGATATTGGCCATGGTGACTCCTGCGCCAGCCGCGGGGTCAGCCCCGCAGGGGCCAGCCGCTACAATGGGTCGATCATATCGCTACCCTCCTTGCCCATGCTCGCCAATTCCCAAAGCCGCCTGTGGTTGCTGGCAGCCGCCGTTGCCGCCACCCTGGGCCTGACCGCCTGCGGCAGCATGACCGACCGCACGCGCGATGCGCTTTCCACTGTGACGCCCTACAAGGTCGAGGTGGTGCAGGGCAATTTCGTCTCCAAGGAGCAGGTCGACGCGCTCAAGGCGGGCATGTCGCGCCAGCAGGTGCGCGAGATCCTGGGCACCTCGCTGCTGACCGA
>Ga0247813_10001501_pt1 | contig 17666 bp, 17 predicted proteins | sample UWRJL169409C1_FD_180719 | JGI IMG/M metagenome (GOLD analysis project Ga0247813, IMG submission 180719) | Plant litter microbial communities from Arlington Agricultural Research Station in Wisconsin, United States - UWRJ-L169-409C-1 | ecosystem: Environmental > Terrestrial > Plant litter >... | reverse complement strand
ATTTATTTAAATTCTGGATCGGGCTTCTATTGCAACTAAATAGTTTTATCAAAATTTTAGCATAATGCTTCTATAGGTTATTTACATTCCTGCCAAAATATTTTCTTGTTAATAATTTATAAGCTCCATAAATTAGCACTGATTTATAACATGTTAGATAGCAAACATAAAAGTGATGACGACAACTAACTGGAAGAATATATGCCTATCTGTCCCTATATTCTTGCTTATGGTATCATTTCAGCAAGACACAGAAAAAACCTGGCAGAAAGATGCTCCCTTGACCTGGACTGATTTCCAGGCAAGTGAAAAACCGTCAAAATTTGACGCGAAGACTGTGTCAAATACAAGGTGCCGCGAACGGTTTGCTTATAGATTAGTAGATACCTCAAAAATCGATTCTTATGTGATTGAGTTTAAGGTTAAAAGTGTGATGGACCGAAGCGGGTCATGGGTTGATCCTGCCTATAAAACTCAGGCATTGCTTGAGCACGAGCAGCTACATTTCGATATCACTGAATATTTTGCAAGACAAATGCTCAAGGAATTTCAGAAGGGAAGTTATACAAGGAAATTCAGAAATGAAATAGATGACATCAAGAAAAGGATAATTGCTAACAGGAACACTGTACAGATGCTATATGATCAGCAAACCAATCATTCCTTAAATGGAAACGTGCAGTCCAAGTGGAATAAATATGTGAAAGTTTTGCTGGAAAATAATCCAGCCCTTGATAGTACAATGACACACTTACCTCAATAATTTGATATCTTATGGAAAATCAGTACCATGAATTTATTCCTATGGGTTCCCCACCTTCAGTACAAAATCTTAGAAGAGGTTTATACATAGCCATTGCTATCATAGGATTAGCTTGCGTAGTCGGAGCAATATTTAGTGATGCTGGAAATGTGAAATACTGCCTGATTATGTTTATAGCATTAACGCTACTAATAGTTGCTATGAAATATTCCAGTCATTTCATCATCAATATTCAAATTGACCCTGTTGAAGGAATGCTTTACTCGACATACCTTACCATAAAAGGTGATACTGGAGTGGATCAGATCGACATTAAGCGAGCGAAATATAGCTATATCTATCATGTCACAAAGGGTGAACAGGGCTGGATCTTGACCATCAAAGACAAAGATTCCAGTTTGGAGATCCGTGAAACCAAATCTACACGCAATAAAGATCAAAAGAATAGCTTTCTCAAAAACCAGTTGGATGAAATGAACAAATTGATAATACGAATTAGAGAATAGAGCTGCCCGACTTCTAACAAGTGTCTACCCACAATAATCCCTTCGTCTTCCCATATTCTTTTTGCAGCCAGGCTCGCTCTATAATCTGGTTAGGAGACGATGCAAAAATATATGGCACACGGCTTTCAGTTCTAGTTAAGTCTGTTCGTAAAAAAAAGAATCACAATTAACTTATAACAATAATTAAAACCAAATATAGAATTTTAATATCTAATTATTAAGTTTATATTTTCTTTTAAAGATTATTAACCCTACCTTAGCAACAAGTTAAGCGTATGGAACCAGGTAGCAGTGTAACAGAAGAATTTCAATTCATAGATCCGATCAGCGATTTTGGTTTCAAGAAGATTTTTGGGAATGAAAGATCCAAAGAAGTACTGATCAGTTTTCTCAACGAGTTGTTAAAGGGTAAAAAGAAAATCCTCGAACTCAGTTTTATCAAGGATGTAAAGCCTGCATACCCTTCAGACCGTAGCATTTTGATCGACCTGCATTGTGTTGGAGATGATGGACAGAACTTCATCATCGAGATGCAACGGGTGAACCATATCAATTTCAGAGAAAGGTGTGTGGCCTATTACTTCGCGGATCATCAGTAACCAGATAGAAAAGGGTAAGGATTATCAGTATGGCCTGAAGGAGGTTATTTTTATCGGTATCCTCAACTTCAATTTTAAACAGGCAATTGGAGAAGGGCATATCAATGAGATCTGCCTGAAGAACAAACATACCAATGAAATCTTTTACGAAAAACTTGATTATATTTTCGTGGAACTTTCTAAATTTGATAAAACATTGGACAATTGCACCTCAGCAATAGACAAATGGATCTATCTGTTTAGAAATCTGAATGCCATGAAAAAAATCCCCAAAGAACTCAACCAGGGCGTATTCAATAAAGTTTTTGAAATTGCCGACCTCAGTAAGCTCACACCTGATGAAAGGATGGTGTATGCCCTGAAAATGTTCCACAAGGAAAACTTAAAAAATGCAGACCTCTTCCAATTTCAGGAAGGTAAGGAAGAAGGTAAAATAGAGGGGATTGAAGAAGGAATTGAGATAGGAGTAAAAAAAACCGCAAGAGAGATGAAATTGGAGGGTATACCTCTGGTAACGATAGCAAAAATCACAAAGCTCTCTTCAACGGAAATTGAGAACCTTTAAAAATAACTAACCTTTAATATATAGCATATGATATAGTTGTATATGGGTAACTAAGTATTGACTCCGCGCATTTTACCCTATTAGTATTGGAATATAACAATCTTGTGATATGTTATAGAAAACGATGTAAGCAAGGTCTGAATTTCTAGTATATATCATTGATTGTAGCGTTCCGCTTTCTTGTACCGTTTGATGTATAAAGCTAAACTCTCGATTATGAAATTTATACTACATTCATTAACAGCCATCACATTCCTTTCTCTTGCATCCTGCAAAAAATCAACTACTGAACTACCTCTTGACCAAAAGCTTCTTGGTGAATGGAGATATACCGGAACAGGTGGAGGTTTGACAGGAAAATATACAAAGGCTGATTCTTCTGTCACCAGAACTCTTCAATTCAAAGATGGACTTCGCTATCTTAAGAAAGCAGATAATCATATCGATGAGGAAGGAACTTATCAGTTAAGTAGATCCAAGAGCATTTATATCGGCACAGAAGACAATTCGATAGTTTTCAATGGTGTAGCAAGCAGCTCCAGAATAATAACATTAAGAAATGACACCTTAGAACTAGCTGATAATTTTTATGATGGCTATCAGGAGAGCTACGTCAGGATGAAATAAAATATACCAGAAAAATTGACGGTTTTCGCTAATGGCGAAATGTCTCTAAGTTGGTTTTTCAATCCGACTCTGTTTTTTAATTTTTAACGAAGGTGGATAGTTTATAGCCTTTGCCACGTACAACAATAATTTTGCTCTTGGGATCAGATTCCAATTTTTTTCTAAGTTTTGATATAAACATATCCAGACTCCGCCCCACAATAATACCTTCGTCTTCCCAAATCTCTTTTTGTAACCGACTTCGCTCTATAGTCTGGTTAGGCGATGATGCAAAAATATGCAGCACACGGGTTTCAGTTCTAGTCAGGTCTATTGTGTTTCCATTTATGAGGAGTTTACGATTTTTTGCATCGAACAAGGTTGAGCCCAAAGTAATAGTATCAGCATGCTGACCATCCCTTAAGACCAAACGCGGCTTAGCCGATCTCAAAAACATAAAACCAACAAATGCTAAAAAGGGCAAACCGCCTAACAGAAATTCATTCTTTATTAAATTTATACTCGCCGGTTTAAATTTAATGTTGATTATGTAATGGGCTCTGGGTTGCCTTCTTCCTACACAAGTTATAATATCATCTTTTTTATTTTTGGATATAGCATATCCGTAGGCTATACCAGAGCTATTACTGTTCAGCACATTAACAACATAATCACCTATGAGCGGGTCTTTGGCCAACAGACGCCGGGTAGTTTTCACCAAAGAATCTGTCTGAAATGTAAGCGAATGCTCAAATCTGATCTGATATTCGTTTACCGCGATCTTTTTAATCGGAAGCACCCTCGAAGTACTGTCGCCTGACTGTAAGAGCAGTTCGTGCCCTATCCTTCTTAGCAAAACTTCCCTCCTCGCCATAGGAAAGTCGTCACTATCTGTCATCTTGAAAGCTGCACAGATTGCAGAAATAAACAAAAGCAGCATCAATCCAAAAAGGCATTTGCCTTTACTGGAGAGGAGATTACGGCCATTAAGCATAGTGTCAATCAATTATTTACAAAGTTTACATTTTAATTTACAATCCAAATTCCATCCATTTAAAGGTATCAAAGTAATTTCGTTCAATCAATTCTAATTGAATCCTGCACCTATTACCTTATTTAATAAATCATGAAATATACACACGTTTATGCCCTGTTCCTGTTATTTGTTTTTTGCACCTCATGTATGCAGAAGCAAACTGAACCACATAAAGATAATATCAATTACAAGATCAAAGACACAGTTAGTACCTACGGACCTAACAGAATGGTTCGTAACGTAAAACAAAGCAAAAATGGCACTATTCTGATTGCTGCATCATTTGCAGGCGTCTTGCGATATGACGGAAAATCATTCACTTATCTTACAAGTAAAATAGGTTCGCGCAGATACTGGAATGTGCTGGAAGACAGACGGGGAAATCTATGGTTTGCGACTACCGATTCAGGCGTTTATCTGTACAATGGTAAATCATTTCAACATTTCACAACCACGGAAGGACTTGCCAATAATGCTGTTTTAGCTATGTATGAGGATAGAGCCGGCAGGATCTGGTTTGGCACCGGAGGCGGAGCAAGCCGTTACGATGGAAAATCTTTTCGGAATTTCACCACGAAAGAAGGACTTTCCAATGATGGTATTCATACGATCCTTGAAGACAAGACCGGAAAAATGTGGTTTGGCACAAGTGGCGATGCCTGTTTCTATGATGGAAAAAAATTCACTGTGTTCAAAAACAAAGAAGGCAAGGCTTTTCACAACGTTTGGTCGATCATCGAAGATAAAAAAGGCAATATTTGGTTCGGTGCGTCAATAATAGAAAATAAAAAAGGTGATACGTTGATTGTTTCAGCTGGTCTTTGGCGCTATGACGGAAAAACCTTTATTAAGGTAACACAGAGGGGTGCTTCCGCTATAATCGAAGATAAAAAAGGAAACATCTGGACTACCGGCGCAGTAAATCCTAATGGTGTCGGAACCTGGATACTTTCCCGTTATGAGCAAAAATCCATATACACTGAAAATCCTGCTGCAACCGAAATCATGTCAATAAACAAAATGCTTTGTGGGATCCTGGAAGCTAATGATGGAAGTATTTGGTTTGGATCTATGAACGGCGTATATCGCTATGATGGAAAGACCATCACGGACTTTAAAAGTAAGGACGCCAACACTAGTGTGTCGAACGTGTGGTAGCGCTATCTCTTATCTGCTGAATGATAGTATCTAACCTGTACATCTCCCGTGGCGACAATACATTTTTACTTTTCTTACTTCCCCTTCTGCTTTCTTTTATCTGCAGTTCGTTCTCGTTATATCTCAAGATCAGTATAGAGCCAGAATAACTTCTGGTTTTGTGAAACTTGCATGAATATTTTGCAGCCAGGATATCGATAGACACAACGCCTTCCTCACCTGTCATGGTGAGATAATTATAACAGAGCCTATGATGAACCGGATCAATTTTGATGATTTTTATGTATTTAGTCGTAGAGAGTGTGTAAACTGCCAGGCAGAAAAAGATCCCATAAATGATTGAATTGATTATCCGGATTTCAGGTGCTGAACAAACATACAGGATCACATAACCGATGATTAACATGACACATATGAAAATGAAACCCGGTATAATATTACTCAGAGTTGGCGGGTCGCCTAATGTAGTAAACAAAAATTCCTGATTCGGCATAATCGTTTTTAGTAAATGTATCTAGTCATCTTCCATGATCCTAAAAACAGAATCTCTTTTATCGCATAGCTTTAACCAAAGCCACAAACAAGACTTAAAAGATTTTTAATTAATTTTAAATACATTTTTATTTGCTTTATTGTTTAATTATACTTAAATTTGATTAATGAAAGATTAAAAACTATTTTAGCGTTTACTTCATAAAATATTGAAGCATTCGCACTTCGAGTCTCGTTTTGGAAACCTGAGAATTTCTACGGATACGAGAGTTAAGTGTAGTGCTCACGTCATAGGCGTGGGCCCACTTTCCGTATCCAAGGCTTCTCAGGGCCTCCAAAGCGGTCAGTGGGTATCACGCCTTATTTGCGTTCTATCTTCCTGCACAGACTCATTTAATTGCTAAAATGAGATCAATATATGGAAACCAATGTTCAATCAACCGACAATCATCAGCTCATCGAAATTCCAATGGAATTTAAGGTAGCTTGTTTTATCAGCAAAATTGAAGTAGCAGAAGCACTGCAAATCTTTATCAATCACGTAATCTTTTATGATACCCTGAGCAAGGAGTATATTGAAGGTTATAGCGAAGCTTCAGGAATACATGAAACCTATGTTCAATCCAAAGGCCTCGCCCCTGCTCCTGCCCGCGGTTTAACTGGATGTAATGAGCTGTTTGTTCGCTCCCTGTCAGATGTCATCAAATTGACTAAAGATAAAAAGAACACAGCAGAAGCTAAAAGGAAGAAGAGCAGACCGATAGTGAAAACTATTTTTAAAGCGATGAAACGCGTACATACGCCTTCATTAACCATTTACCTGGATGAAGTGGCCACCATCCATTTGAGTGAAGATTTTTGCCTGATGTGCGAAATCCAAAATATCTACCCTAAAGAATGCCTGGAATACTTTATGAACAGTATTTCTCTGGCAGATGCGCATGCCCGCAGGGATTTGCAGGGTGCGGCTGATCTTCCGCTCTCCCTGTTTATGAAAATAGGAAGCGGCTTTGGACGGGATCCGCAAACCAAAGTAAAACTGAGCGATATAGAAATAGATTTCTTTGCAGCGATGAATGAAAAGTTACTGGAGTTGCGCAGGGTGCGCAGCGTAGAACAGAGAACCACCATCCTGAGAGAGTTTTATCGCTCATATTACTTAAACATGAACCACTAGAACCTGAATAGATGAAAACCTCCATCAATATCAACCTGCCTGAAGATTTCACTACGCTATGTACAATTTATCAGACCAATCCTGAAACCTTTATTCAAGCTTTTATTGAGGAGGTTTCATTCCCCACTTTTTACAGCAGACCTACTGCTACTGACAGGTGGGCTACCTTCTTTTTCCTCAACTTACTGAGAAAGGTTGATGTTTCCATACACATCAATCAGGAATTAGAAGATGAATACCTAAACAAGTTTAACACCGCACTGCAAAGCAGTTTTGACACCAATGGTAGTGACGAAACCGCAGCACAAGCAGCCGGAAGAAGGGTCATGAAAGACTGGATGAAAGCTGTTATAGCGGAAAGAGCACGATATCTGACAGATCTTTTATGACAACTGATAATACAATCACAAGTATTTCTAATGTAATATAAATACTAAATATGTTAGTATTTTTATTACATTAGAACCTTGCTATATAGAAGTAAGTATGCACATAAAAATATAATTCTAATAACTAGGTTTAAAAATTTATTATCATTTATTTTATATCTCTAAAATAACTTGAAACGATTTATAAGATTTAGCCGTTATAAATAAGTTCAGACAATTGTATGATTACAGAAACACAAGTATTAAATGGTATTGTTAAAGATTCAATTTCTCCTTTAAAAGAGATTGCAGCCTATGAATCTTTATGGACTAATAGGAAAGCTAGCTTTAAAAGTCTATATGAGCTTTTCAAAAGCAATCCTGGATCAAAACCCTCTGATTTTGTTAATTCAGATAAAATTTCAGAAATTCTTCCAACAATAAAAAACATCCTTTTTGATCATAACACAAAATACCCAGTCAATTTATTGATAAAAAGTACTTTTGACTATCCAACTCGTTTGGGAGATGCAGCAGAACCTGTTCAAGTTCTTTATTATTCTGGAAATTTAAATTATTTAAGAACCAGATCAGTTGCGATTGTAGGTAGTAGAAAACCATCTCAAGAAGGTCTGTTAAGGACATCTAAGCTTGTAAAACTCCTTGTCGAAGATGATTTTACTATTGTATCGGGACTTGCTGCAGGAATTGACTCAATGGCCCACAATTCAGCAATATTAGCAAAAGGAAGAACTATCGCAGTTATTGGAACTCCTATGAATCAAGTATATCCAAAGGAAAATGAAAAACTTCAGAATTACATAGCACATAGACATCTGTTAATAAGTCAGGTTCCATTCTACAGATATACCCAACAGGGCATCAGAGGTAATAGGTTGTTTTTTCCAGAGAGGAATAAAACGATGTCGGCACTTAGTGAAGCAACAATTATAATAGAAGCGAGTGAAACATCTGGAACGCTAATTCAAGCGAAAGCTGCATTACAACAAGGTCGGAAATTGTTTATACTAGAAAGTTGCTTCCTTAATCCTAATATTACATGGCCTATGAAATTCGAGAAACTTGGAGCGATACGTGTAAAAGAGTATAGTGACATTATTAAGGTACTGAATATTAGTAATGAATAACAAACCGATTATAGTAGATGAACTTCTAAGGAGGGATCATAGTCACCTAAACGAAGATGATTTATGTTACTTTTTAATGGTTTATACGTCTGGGGTAGGATTTAGTCACAGTGCCGAAAATAGTCTTATGAGTAATTTTAAAAAATCACTTGACAAAAAAGGCACTCCTCAATGGCAGTATAAAACTAAAGCGATTTCTGAAATTGGTCTTATAATACAAAATATCCTGCCAAAAATTGCTGATTTTAGCAGCACGACAATCGTACCCATCCCCCCATCGAAGTCTACTGATCATCCACTGTATGATGACAGACTTAACCAAGTCTTAGATATAGCTAGTATAGATAAACTTGTAGATATAAGAAACCTTCTCCTCAATGTAAACAATGTAATAGCAACGCATACTATAACAGACAAGCCTCGACCCACTGTAAATGAGATTAAAATAAATTTACGTATCGATGAAACTCTTTCATCGAATATCAAACCATTAGTTTTGCTGTTCGACGATGTCTTAACAAGTGGTGCACATTACATAGCAGCAAAGCAACTAATAAAGGAACGTTTTCCGGAAACATACGTTTATGGTTTTTTCATAGCAAGGCGAGAGCTTCCTTTAATTAACGAATGTGATGACAATATATTTCCAAATTTTGAATTTTAAGAGATATCGAAATAATAGGATCTGAAATTCAGTATCAATTAAAAAATTAAAATAATGTAGGATTAAGGATCCGTTTCATTTCGTTGATCAGTGTTTCCAAACAAAATCCATCTTTGATAATAATCTTTTTAAGCCCTTTCTTTTGTTTAAGATAAATGATTCCGTCATATTGTGATAGTAATATTTGTTTTTCACTAGGCTCAAACATCAAAAGGTGTTTCCCCTGTTTGATACAAAAATCAACTGTATGCATTGTACCTGAATTCACTCCCATTTCAATGGGTGCTACAAAATCTGAAAGACCAGTTTGAAGTCGATTCCTTTCAACAAAACTTTTACGTCCTCTGTTGATTCCAATTGCCAACTCAGACAAAAGACAACCTCCGTATTCAATTATATCGTTCGCCAATTTGTAATTTGTTCTTGGATAAACGTGATCCAAAGAGACGGGCATTACAGCAATAGTATAAAGACTTTTTCTTATAGCACTTAAATGAGCGATTGTATCAATTCCAACGGCCAAGCCAGAAACGACACCGTGACCATTCGACAACCCTTTTGTAATTTCATCAACAGTTGCTTGCGCATACTCAGAAGCATTACGAGTACCTACAATAGCTATATTTATTTTTTTTAAGAATTTGCCCTTGATGTAAAGCATTGGAGGAGGTTGATTGATTTTTCGAAGATTTTCAGGATAAAGCCTATCTTTAAATGGAATAAATGTTATGCCGGCATATCTCATTTCCTCATATCGTTCTAGATATAATCTACTAATATCGTCTACAAAATTATCATTTATAACTTCCTTTTTATCAAACTTTTCCTTTAAAAAATCTTCTATATAAGTATCAAGGTCAGGATAAGCGAGCCCCCTAAAAATCTCCTTTATATTATAATTGGTAAGATAAGTTAGAAATATGGTTTTTTGAATATCTTCTATCATTTAATAATTCCTCCAAGAGATTTAATAAAGGCCTCATCAGAAAAAGTGTTAAAAACTCCCCTGACATGTTTCTCGGTTCCACGTTCAAATTTAAACCATCCAAAAGGATCACCTGATAGTGAATATTGGTAGTTGATGTAATCTTTACCAAACTTGCCCATTGTTATGAAAATGATTTTCTTAGCACCTGCGGCTTCTAACAAAGTTCTCGAAGTTTCACAAGAACTGCCAATATTTGTAAAATCATCAATTACGCACACAGTCTTTCCTTTTACATTCCCCCATTCAGGATTAATACGAATAGTACCTAATTCTTCATCACTTCCGTTTTTTATTCTATCTATAGATCCCAAGTTATGTCTTTTCACCGTTGGCGTATGTCGTATAAAAAGCGGATAAGCTTTTCTACAATTATAAGCCTGTCTTGCTTTTTCTTTAAAATATTCAAGATGGGGATTATTCTCTATTCCAGAACTAGGGTATATTCCCCAAATATCTACGTCCTCAAACTCTTTTACAATTGCGTATGTACTTACCAAAAAATATATCGTAAACTCTTCTTGATAGGTGTTATTACCATTTTTTAATAAATCCTTAAAAACTGCAGATAACTGTGATATATCAGCATCACGATAAAAAGTATTTGCATTGGTTAAGGCGTAGATGGTCGTTTGTTTACTGATTTCCGCCTTATAATACCAAGGGACTTTGATAGACATAAATTTATCAAAAAATACACCTAAATTAACAGCATTCTTAATTGAAATCCCATATTCTTTTGTGTAAATAGATTCATCACTATTTGCTTCTTTCGCATAATCAGCTCTCAATAATAAAACCTTTGAATTAGCAGCAATTGCTACATCAGCTCTTTTGCAACCTAGAACAAATAAGTCAGAAATTTCACAGCCCAGACTACGTTTCAAAGCATCAATAAGTGAAGTTCCCATCCTCTGTTGTATACTTACAGTTAACTTATAATAACTCTCAGGGATAGGATCAAGTCTAAATTTCTTCACTGAGATAACAACAACTCTCTGACCTTCTTTCTCATTAAAAGCATTAAGCTGTTGTTCAATACCCGGATAATATTGCTTAGTCTTAGGATCGATAATTGTATCTGGGTTTGTTATTAAAATCTTCATCAAGAATATATAAATGGTTTGCGTTTATTCCAAAAAAAGCTACTTAGATCTTAAAGGTATTATAATTATAAGTTATATTTTAATAATATTAAACATTTATAAAAATTAAAGTTTTTTATTTTGGCATATTAAATAATCAGGATAAGAACATGGAAATTGTATTTCGATATCTTGAAGAATTAGTATAAAAAAGAAGCTCCGAATCCAATTCATCGGGAACCAGAATAGGCTTCAAACCGCACAATAAATATTGCTGAAACTTGATATCACAATTGTGATATCAAGCGTTAATCCTATCACTATTCCAATTACACCTTCTCTTCCACTTTTTCTGCTATCAGAATATTTTATTTGGAACAATCGGTTTAATATAATACTTTTGCTGCATGCCCCGCATTAAAGAATTTGATTACGACCAAAAGCTTGAAATAGCCAGAAATCTTTTTTGGGAAAAAGGATATCATGCTACTTCTATGAATGACCTCGTAGATACCCTCAAATTAAATCGCAGCAGTATTTATGATACTTATGGTAATAAGCACAGTCTTTTTATCAAATGTTTGAACAGTTACATTTTAAAAAAGGAAGAGGAGTATGAAACAGCGGGTAAAAAAGCTAAGTCTCCTCTTGAAGCGGTCAGGTTAATTATTAAAAATATCGTTAAAAATATGGTACTGGAAGCAAAGACTTGCCTATCAGTAAAAACAACTTTTGAACTGGGGAAAACTGATGAAGAGACCCAGGCATTATTAAATCAGCAAGCTAAAAATTCTGTTCAGTTATTTTCAGCTCTTTTACAACAGGCCAAAGAGCAGGGTGAACTGGCAGAAAATAAAGACCCTGAAATGATTGCCCATTTTATAGTCGCTTCTTTCAGCTCATTATGGAACGCAGATATCCTGTTCAAGGATAAAAAACTGACTCAAAAATTGACGGATCATTTAATCAGTACCATCAATGCCTGATATTTTTTTCTCCTATAAAAGAACGATCGGTTTAAATTAAAACAATCATTATCAATAAAATAACAAACAATATAAAAATGACAGGATTAACAAACAAAGTAGTATTCATCACCGGCGCAAGTCGTGGTATTGGTGCAGCGATAGCCAACAGGTTTGCAGCTGAAGGTGCAAATGTGATTTTCACTTATGCTAAATCTATCCATCGCGCTAAAGAGCAGGAAGAAAAATTAAAAGCTTTTGGCGTTCACGCTAAAGCTATTCAGGTAGACAATGCAGATGCCGTTGCGCTGCAAACTGCTATTTCCGACACGATCGGTCAGTTTGGTCCGGTAGACATCCTGGTGAATAATGCGGGAATCTGCCCGTCCGGCGATTTCTCTGCTATTACCTTAACCGATTTTGATGAAATTATGGACATCAATGTAAAAGCGGTATTTGCGGCCAGTCATGCTGTGGTTAAAGACATGGCAGAGGGCGGACGAATCATCTCTATCGGCAGTAATCTGGCAGACATTGCCGTATCTGGTGATACCATACTCTATTCGATGAGTAAATCTGCTTTGCAGGGTTTTACAAAAGGTTTAGCCAGGGCATTGGGGCCTAAAAAGATCACGGTTAATCTGGTACAACCCGGCCCTATCGATACTGACATGAATCCCGCAGATGCTCCATTGGCAGATTTTTTAAGAAGCAGAATGGCTTTACCAGCATATGGTACTGGCGATGATATTGCCGGTTTGGTTGCCTTTCTTGCCAGCGATGAAGGAAAGTATATCACCGGTTCTACTTTAACAATTGATGGTGGAATGAATGCCTGACCTTTTTTTTATCAAATAACGGAACGATAGGTTTAATATTAAATAGCGGAAAGTGGTTTCAAAGGTTAATTTTTTCAAACAGTAAAATAACGGATTTAAAATAGATGAATGTAACAAATAAAAGAAATGCCTACATCGGATGTCTGGGGATAGTGGGGATCATTAGTACTGAATTTGGCGTAATTGGTATCTTGCCACAAATAGCGGAACATTACAGGATCAATATTGAAACTGCGGGTTATCTGCTCAGTGCCTTTGCGCTTACCATAGCTATTACGGGACCATTTATGGTCCTGTACGCTTCCAAATTTGACAGAAAAAAAGTAATGCTTTTTGGTATCGCGATGTTTTTTGTAAGTAATGTCCTTTCGGTATTTGCACCACCATTCTGGTTATTGATGACTATCCGTGTGCTCCCTGCCTTTTTACAACCTGTTTTTATCTCCACTGCTATAGCTGTTGCTATAAAGGACATGCCCGAAACCACACATCACAGGTTGATGAGCATCGTCATTGGCGGCATAGCTTTGGCACAGGTTACAGTCATCCCATTTGTAACCTTTATGGCTGCACACTATGGATGGGAAATCTCTTTTGCAATACAAGGGATTATTAGCTTGCTGGCGGTAACTGCTATCTATTTTTTGATGCCGTCCATGCCTGTGAAAGAGCCAAAATCATTCAGTAGTCAGTTGAGCATATTGAAACGGAAAACCTTTGTCATCAGTACAATGATGAACGTATTTCTGATTGCAGCCTGGTTTTCAACATACAGCTATTTTGCGGATTATCTAGCCAAAGTGAAAGGATTAAGCGGAGAACAAATCAGCTACATGCTGCTTTTGTTTGGGATCATGGGGGTAATTTCTAATTTTGTTGCAGGGAGATTATTAGGTAAAAGTCTGGTAAAGACAACGGTAATTTTCCTATTGGGAACGTTGATTTTACCTTTTTTACTCACCTACAGTAATACGTCTATCCTATCCATTAGCTTGATTGTAGCCTTTTGGGGCATGATGTATGGGCCTTGTTTCCTAACCGCAATTGCTTATATGGTTTCTTGTGCTCCCGATGCCAAAGAGTTTGCGAACAGCCTGCAGACCTCTTTCGGTAATCTTGGTGTTTCGGGCGGAACTGCGATAAGCGGATGGTTTATTGGTAAACAGGGTATAGCCATTGCACCATGGGTAGGCTTGTGCTTTGGCGTACTTGCATTGCTTTTTATTGTATGGCGGAGTGTTGAAGAACTCAGCTCAATAAAGTATAATGAAAAATTGGATAAAAGCGTTTGTTGATTTAAAAATCCCCGGTTTGTGCCGGGGATCAGGTATGATCAATTAGAATTTCAGTGCAACACTACCCAGGAACCTTGCAGGCGCCTGCGGTGTTAATCTTACAGACCATGTTTTTTCGCTGGTTAAATTGTCCACCTTCAAACCGATACGGTATTTTGGCTGATCATAAAATACTGTAGCATCAAACATCGCATAAGAAGGAATGATGATCTGGGTGACGGCTGTATTGGTATGGTATTGCCAGCTGGCGATATTTCCACCAAAACCGGCACCCAATCCTTTAAGTTCACCTTCCGGAATACGGTAGCTTACCCAGAAGTTATAAGAACGTGGCGGACCAGATAAACCCGGACGTCTGCCTGTTAACAGCGCAGTTGCCTGGGTGAGTTTGCTGTCATTATAGGCAAAACCGGCAACGATATTTAAACCTGCAGTAGGATTGGCAGTTAAGTCGATCTCTACACCTCTGCTTAACTGTGTTCCATCCTGGATCTGGAAACCACTACCGCTCGGATCATCATAGGTAGAATTTTCAACCTGGATATCATAATAACTCACGGTACCCGCTAATTTATGATCAAAAATATCTGCCTTTACACCAAATTCAAGCTGATTGGCATGTTCTGCTTTTAGCGCAGTACCATCTGCGGTTTGTCCGCTTTTGTTGAAAAATCCGTTCATGTAGTTACCAAAGAGTGATACCCGGTCTTTTGCTACCTCATACACCGCACCTAATTTTTGCGACAATGAATTTTGGTTGTATGGACCGGTTTGCAATCCGCCAACACCTAAACCACCAGCTGTTACTCCTGTTACGATATTATAAACACCACCGTATTTGTATCGGTTGGCACGCAGACTCACCATTATGTTTAACCGGTCAGTCAGATTGATCACATCAGAGAAATAGGCTGAATAAGTGTTGTCTCTATTGGTTTCCTTACGAAGTGTTCCCCCTCTGCTGGCCAGTGAATCGACTTTAAATCTACTGATACGTCCTGTATAGGTCTTCATGAAATTGATATCAGGAGCAGCAGCAGTTCCGGTAGTAGTGACCGTTACCCTGTCAAAGTCATTGTAGTTGTTATAAAAATCCAATCCAACAACCAGACGGTTACGCAGACCGGCAACTTTAAAATCACCGATAAAATTTTGCTGGATATTGGTCGCTATAAATTGGGTATAACCTGTAATCACCTGCGGACGGATCGTAGAATCTGTACGTCCTGTCAGGGCGGTAATGTATCCGCTGATTGATGAACGCGCACGGGAAACAATCGTTTGAGAAGTCCAGCTTTCAGAAATCTTGTAGTTTGCCTGTGCAAAGATGTTCAGCAATTGCGTAGTATAGGGCAACTCGTTGCTTAAGAATGTTTTTTTATAAGGGAATCCCATGTCAGCGATAGACTTTCTGGACGGCACTGTAGTGCTGACAAAAGGATTAAAACGCACGACAGAGGTTCCTTTAGCCTGACTAAATTCTACATCCAGTAATAAGGATAAGCGATCTGTTACCTGGTAAGAAAAACTGGGAGCCAGCGTAAGACTATTGGTAAAACCCTGATCCTGGAAGCTTTTCTCAAAACTGGTAGCACCGTTTAAACGAAACAAGGCTGTTTTACTTTCATTGATGGGTGAGTTCACATCAAAAGTAAGCCGGTTAAAGTTCCAGCTTCCACCAGTATAACCCACTTCGCCACCCACACCGTTATAAGGTTTTTTGGTTACACGGTTATACAAACCACCATAACTACTGGAAATACTGGTGCCAAATAAGGTAGCGGAAGGGCCTTTGATGACTTCCAGACGCTCAAGATTGACCGGGTCAATCATCGCGAAAGCAGCACCAGCTACTCCATTTCTTGCATTGGGCTCTGTATCGAAACCACGTGAGCGAAAAGTTACCCTGCCCTGATTAGCAATCATGGGGATACCAGCTCCGGCCACATTTTTTGCGATACTACCCAGGTCGGTAGCGATTTGCTCCTGGAACAGCTCTTTCGGTATCGAAGCATATACCTGCGGGTTCTCCAGGTTTTTAATAGGCAACCTCGCGATATAAACACTCTCTTTTATGGCGAACTTATTTTTGTGGTCACCACCAATGATGACTTCCTGTAATGCCTGTACATTTTCTTTGGTCAACTGGTAATTCAATTTTACCTCCTGGCCTTCAGTTAAGTTAACTTTCAGGTCTTGTTGTGCCGCACCCAGTACCTGGATACGCACGGTATAGTTTCCGGCTGGCACGTTATTGAAATAGTAATTACCTTTTTCATTGGTAAGGGTGGTCTGGCTGATCTCCAGCAAAGAAACTGAAGCTGATCCGTAGGGCTGGCCATCCACCAGCGTGATCCTTCCGGATATTTTTCCCTGCGACTGTGCAAAGGAGCTTATAGGGCCTGATAAGATACAGGCAATAAAAACTAGAAATAGAGATTTCATCGAAGATTAAAATTGTTTAATTCACTTATTGGGCACAAATGTAGCAGAATTAACTTAGAACAAGTCTTAATAAGCTTATTCTTGCCGCAAATATTCACGTCAATTCTAAAGAAAATCTAAAGAAACAAGGGGGAATTAAAAAAAGATGGTAAAACACCTATATCGGCAATGCTATAGCTCTATGTTATGGAATAGTGCAGAAGGATTACTGAATCACCTTAAAATAATTGCACCTATGCCTGATGCTGGTGTATGAAACACCTTTACAGCTGCCGGTCACCGGAGATGCCCAGTCTTCGCGGATAATATACAAGCCTTTCATCGTGGCCATAAATACAGCTTCTCCATCTTTATCGATAGAGAGTTCCTTTTCCCAGTTTTCTGGATTGAATACCCTTATTTTAGTCCCTTCAACAGCTTTTTTGCCGTTATTGAATGCTTTAACTATGATGAGATTATCTTTTTTGGCAGTAAGGATATCCAAAAATTGAACAGGTTGCGTAACAATTGCCTCTGACCCCACCTGATAGGCAGCGCAGAGGTAGTCAACAGGTAATACATTCTTCCCGCCAATCTTTGACCGGTCTACTACGGGATGGGTATCATTAATGCCCAGAATCTGGTAAACACCTTTTTCTGCAGGCGTGAATATCCCCTCCCAGCAATCCCCTTGCAATTTAATGGGCAGATTGATGCGCTGACCTTGTGCATTGACCACCGAGAGTTTGAATTCACCAGTCAGGATGAGCTCCGGACCAGTCATTGGTTTACGGATACCCGACTCATCGATATTGCCGTAATATATCTTAACAGAAACAGGTTCACCAACTTTACCTGATCCTTTTACATCCATCCAATACGCACTGCCCCTGCTAACAAAGGGTAAAATGATAAAAAGTAAGAACAGATATAAAGGAGCATGTTTCATGGTACAAAGGTAATGTTTTATGATTTTACTGTCGGCGATGGT
>Ga0247813_10001500_pt1 | contig 17678 bp, 18 predicted proteins | sample UWRJL169409C1_FD_180719 | JGI IMG/M metagenome (GOLD analysis project Ga0247813, IMG submission 180719) | Plant litter microbial communities from Arlington Agricultural Research Station in Wisconsin, United States - UWRJ-L169-409C-1 | ecosystem: Environmental > Terrestrial > Plant litter >... | reverse complement strand
CGTGCCTGCTTATTGATGACCTTCTCGTAGACCTGGTCAAGGTCTTCGGCCTTTACCGTTTGTACCACCGGATAGACTTTATGTGCTGCACAGTAATCCAAAACTTCCTGGGTTTCTGCAATACCACCAATGAGTGAACCGTTGAAATTGACGCGGTTATTGACGAAGGCGAAATTGTTGAATGAAATCTTTCCGGCAGGAAGTCCAACCTGAGTGTAGTATCCATCAGGTTTTACCATAGAGGAATAAGCCCCAAGATCATAATCCTGTGGGATGGTACTGATCATGTAATCTAATTTTCCAGCGTAAGCTTTGAGTTTAATAATGTTGTCGACTACAATAACTTCTTTTGCGCCAAATCCCCTGATATCAGCAGCCTTGCCAGCAGAAGTTGTAAAGGCATATACCTCTGCACCTTTAGAAACAGCAAGCTTGATTGCCACATGCCCTAATCCTCCCACGCCTGCCACACCCACTTTCATTCCTTTTGTAATTTTGGCTTTCATCAGGGGAGAATAAGTCGTAACACCAGCACATAATAGCGGTGCAGCTTCCCTTAAAGGCATATCTTTTGGAATAAGGATCGCAAAATTGTTTTTGACTACAATATTAGTGGCGTAGCCACCCTGGGTAATCCCTGATGGACTTGTTTTGTCGGGAGTTCCATAGGTCATTACCGTAGCTTTATTATCACAGTACTGCTCTTCTCCTTTTTTACAGCTTGCGCAAGTTCCGCAACTGTCCACCATACATCCAACACCGGCATGGTCGCCAATCTTGAATTTGGTCACGTTTTTTCCTATCGCAGTAACCACGCCTGCAATTTCATGACCTGGTACAAGGGGATATTTTTGATCACCCCACTCTCCTCGAACGGTATGGATATCACTGTGACAAACGCCTGAAAATTTTATATCGATGAGGATATCATTATCCCCGACACTACGACGTTCAAAGGTCCAGGGCGTTAGCTTTCCACTTTTATCTGTAGCTGCATATCCTTTGGTTTTGATTGGCCGCCCTTGAGTGTTAGCGGCGAATGGTGCCACAGATGCGAAAACAATATTGTTGGCTAGTATAAGTCCTGCTCCTGCTACTACAGAGTTTTTGATAAAATCTCTTCTGGAATTTGCCCTTCCATCGTTGTTTTCTTTGCACATAATATAAGTTTATGTTGCAAAGGTAGCGGCCTCAATATTGAAGCATTTGACTTATCAGTTCAAATATTTTACCAATTTAGCTCAGATTTGTGTTCAGTTCCCTAGAATTGGAGGGGGTTTCTCCAAAAAACTGTTTATAGGCACGGGAGAAATGTGCTATATTTTCAAATCCTGTGCTGTAACATACGTCTTTGATGGGTAGCTGTGTCATTAACAATAACTCTTTGGCTTTGTTTAATCTTTTTTCCCTGATTAGTTGTGCAGGGGAGCTTTTATAGATCATGAAAAAGTCTCTTTTAAAACTGGATAAGCTCCTGCCAGAGAGGTATGCGAAGTCTTCCAGATTCAAAGGATTCATGTAATTGTCCTCAATAACCTGAGTAATATCAGCAACAACCTGCTTTTTGAGTTGAAGGAGTTGAAGTAATAAGTTTTTATCAGTAGAGGCCAGATCATAGAGCAGCTCCATGATTTTCAATCGGATAAGTCCCTGATCTACCTTTTCCGGATCTCGGAAATGGGGTTTAATGGAATTGACAAAAGACAATAGCGGCTCTTTAACCGGCTTTACCGTTATCCTTGCCATCTCTTCGGTGTAGGTCGAGGTGATACCGGCCATCTTCATAAAGTCTACTAAAAACTCATCTTTCAGGAAGAAATACATGCTATCGTAACTGTGGTCAGTTTCCTGGTTTCCAATCTTATGAAAATCAAAGTTGATATTCTTTCTCAGCAGTACCATTTCGTTCTTCCTGACCAAATAGCTATTGTTGCCATAGGTGATCTTATTAGAGCCTTCCAATACAAACAATAACATATGATCGGTCAAAAACATAGTGCCTTTTTTATCACGGGTATGGGTGCAGGACTCAATAATGTTAACCGCATTCAAAGCGATGAAATTATGATAGAAAGGTGCGCCTAATAATTCATCCGGGGCTTTCGTCGCTTTCATATAAAATGCATTTTGTTTAAGAAGGTACAAAGGTATAAACTTCAAATCGCACCTATAAGATTATTTAGTTCAAATTATTTGACTAAATAGGTCAATAGGCAAATAAATTAAAACAGACACCGTATCAAATACTCATCTCAATTTCTCCTAAAAAACGGGCGGTTTTCTGAGTGCAATACCTGAATTTCTTCTGATTATTATTGCAAAAATAAATCGTGATTTTATAATCTTGTTCTATACTAACATATGGATAAATAATAGAAATTAACATCTTGAAATACAACGGCTTGGCCTAAATACACCTGAGCCTCCAACGGCGGAGATCGAACCAAAAACAGCGTTTCCTATCCAAATAAGCACATTACCAAATCGGTAAAATCCAAAATCTCCTCTCTAAGTGTTTTAGGGAGGGGTTGTACACCCAATAGGACTTACATCGAACCATTTTGTGCCTGATTGTGCTGATTTGGTTAGTTCATTAGACTCAAATGACACAATCAGTAAACATATATATACCCCGAATTTATAGTACTTAAATAATTAAGATGTACATATAAGTAATGATCTTGGTAGCTGGGCGTATGGGAAGAAAACTTAAAAGCCATCAGCTTTTATAAGAGAAATGGCTTTATAGCGTTTGACAAACATATTTTTAAATTAGGGGATGACGAACAAACCAACATCATGATGAGAAAATTCTGTAATAGTATCTAATTTATTACTCGGTAATCATGATGTCATGTTTCCCATTGTTCTTAAGAAGCATAATTATCTATTCTTATATTTGCAGTATCAATTCAATACCACAAATACCATCAAATATAATATTTATTTAATATCACTATTTTACATGACATTATGAAAACAATTGGAAGCAGATCAACTTGTCCTATTGGATATTCGCTAGACGTTTTTGGTGACAAATGGACTTTATTGCTATTAAGAGATATGATTTTTGCAGAAAAGTGTACTTGGTTAGAATGGAAAGGAGCAGCAGAAAAAATTGCCCCATCTGTTTTATCAGACCGCGTAAGCCTACTAATAGATGAAAATTTTATAGTCAAGAAGGTTTCAAAAACCAATGCGTCAAAATTCTTGTTTTACCTTACAGATAAAGGACTGGACCTGGTGCCTCTGATGGTAGACTTGATGGAATTTGGATCAAAACATAATCCTGCGGGAGGTTCTGATTATTGGATGAAGAAGATTACAGCTAATAAAAAGAAAACTATTCAGGAATTACATGAAAAAATGCTTGCTGCACGTTTAGAGGCTTTTTCAGTTTAATAAATTGAATAATTGTAGGGTAATACATAGGCATGAAAGGATAAAGACAGTGTAATTATACTATTTGATGTTTTATTGCTTTAGCTACTACTTCCGTTAGGGAGGATACCTGTAGTTTTGTATAAATATTTTTCATATGCCCTCTTACCGTATTATAACTGATATATAATTTAGCCGCTATCATTTTATAACTTAAACCACTTACAATATACTCTAGGATTTCTCTTTCCCTGGCGGTCAGTTTGTATGCTAATTTACAAGCATTCGCTTTTTGTTCGTCGTGATTATTGACTTCAAAACTAACGATAATCGTTTCTTTCATATTCTTGAAAATACAGTCTGCGAGGATACGTACGATATTTAAAATATCGTCTTTTCCCAGACAAATACATATGTTATCACGTTCCAACTCCTCTTCTAATCCGGCTAATAATTGCTTGTAATAAGCATCATTGACGAACACCTTTTTTATTCCTTCCTGATTGCGTTCATGCTCAGTGGAGGGCTCTGTTTTTACACTCATTAAATTTTTTTAAGAAAATCAGCATTTATAACGTTTGATAAAATTTCATTAGGGACCCAAAAAAGATAGACTGTTGTAAATGGAATTATCATCACAGAAAACCTGTAAAATAGCACAGCTACTTAGACGTAGCTGTGCATATAATTCTCAATCATACTGCAGATGGGTTCTGATATTTAATACTTATTTGCAGAAATACCACCTCCAAAAGAATAATCCTCATGGTTAGACACACTATCCAGAATGATATAAATATCCTCAGGTCGAATGCCGGGAGAATTTGATAAATGTTTAACGATGGATTCAAATACATCATCTTTCTGATGTCTTTGCCGCGGATCGGACTTTAATTCGATAATCATAAAATCTTCAGATCTAGTTCCGCCTTTAAAATCTCGTTTGTAAATTAAAGCTCCGGGCTCTACCTGTATAAATCTATGAAACAAATCCTCAGTAGGCCATAAATAGGCATCTACCACTGCTTCACTTATACTGGCTGATAACTGGTCAATATATTCTTTTGATTTTCCAGTTGTTAATGTTATAGTTGCTGTAGGCATCTTCCTGTTTTTAAAGTCTTATTAATTTCTATTCGCTGAGATACCGCATGCCTGAGAAAAATCCTCATGAGTTGCATGGCTATCTAAAATAATCAGCACATCTTCAGGCCTGACACCTGCAGTTTTGGATAAATGTTCAACGATCGATTTAAAAACTGCATCTTTTTCGTCCCTTCTTCTGGCGTCAGATTTAATTTCGATAAACATAAAATCATCAGATCTTGGCCCGGGACTACCATAGTGTCTGTCAAAGATTAAAGCGCCCGGTTCCAATTGTATAAATCTCTGGAACAGATCATCGGGCGGTAATAAATACGATTCAACTAATGCATTATGAATGCCTTCTGAAACCCGGTTAATATAGTCCTGAGGTTTTCCTTTTGTTAAAATTACTGTTACTACTGGCATTGTGTTATATTTAGATCCATAACTGAATTGGCATGGAAGGGTTGTTTTAAATGGTAAAATCAAGCAAAACTTTTACTCCTTTTTGAGCATGTATCACAGCTTCAGTAATTGAACTTAATGGATAAGAGGCTGCGATAGGCACATTAAAAGCATTTGCAGCGAGCAGTGACTCGGATTCTCTTACGGCACTGTTTAATTTTGGAAGATATTCGCTCAAGTACATCCAGAAGCCATGAACTTTTAAACGTTTCACGATCAGGTCAACCTGACTAACAATAACAGGCTTTCCGCTCAATATGGCATAAGCCACCAAATGGCTGTCTACACCAAGAATTTGTGCCAAGATTGCCGAAGAATCTCCGCCTACTGCATCAAGGCCCAGCTTAATATTTGCATTGTCAGTTACCTTTTTGGCTTCTTCCGCAATGCTGGCGCTCTCTACTATTACCGCATCAGCACCTGCCTGTTGGGCTATTTCTACAACTTCAGCCCTTCTTACAATTGCCAGGGTTTTAATGCCCCGGGATTTAGCTACCGCGATAATGGTATTAGCCACGCTGGAGTTCCCTGCATTAAGTACTATCCAATCACCTTTCTCCACGGTTGTAAACTCGTTTAACAATAATACCGCAGTCGGTGGATTAATTCCTGCCATTGCGAGCTGCTTAGGATCTGCTGAGGCAGATACAGGAAATAAATCTTTAGAAGGCGCCTTTACCAATTCTGCCCATGCGTAAGTACCAAATGGAATAATTACCCTGTCCCCTATTTTCACATTTTCGACATCCGGGCCAACTTCTTCGATTATTCCAACGCCTTCACCACCAATGGTAGCAGGAAGCTCCGGTTGAATAAAGTAGATACCTTTAGCCACCATCAGATCACTAAAATTTACAGGACTGTATTCCACACGGATAATGACTTCCTGATTTCCAGGAGCTGTAGGATTTGGGATTTCTACTAGTTTTAAGGTTTCCTGAGGATTTCCTGTAGCTGTTAATTGTATTGCTTTCATAATTTATTTTGATAATTGTTATTTGATTTTTTTAATGAATTTGATCAGGCCGGTCATATAGGTTTGCTGGTACCTCTGGCAGTTGGGATATCGATCATCTCTGTTCCGCCATTCTTAAAATATTTGTTATAATTTTAAAAAGTCGGTAATCCATTGGGCAGTAGCCTCCGGCTCTTCGTCAGCAGGAAAATGAGCACTGTTTTCTGCCTTAACCATAGTTAAATTTGTAACCTTGCCGGGTAGCACGGCATTCATCCAGTCATAAGACAGTCCGGCAATCCCTAAAACAGGCAACTGGAGCAGGCTATAACTTTTTTGATCTTCCACATCCTGTGAAAAAGCTTGAAACCAGGCATTTGTTGCACGTATACTATCCCTTCTTTTATAATTCTGATTATATACTGACCGGTCAAATGCATCAATGCTGCCTGTGTTGACCAGCGTGTTGTTAAAAAACCAATCATGGAGAAGATGAACACGCCCTTCCAATAAAAGATCAGGAAAAACTTTAACCTGCTGGAACGCCCACCACCACAAATATGGTGCTGCAGGATTCAAATTCTCTCCGTCAAAGGTATCGTAGGCCGGAATTATGCTTAACTGATATAGACTTTCTTCGGGATGCATTGCATCAAATAAAATTAACTTTGCAACCTGATCAGGATAATTAGCGGCAAAACTGAACGCTACCATAGCCCCGATATCATGCCCTGCCAGATGTACCGTTCCCAGATCTAGTTTTTTCACAATTGCAGCAATATCAGCAGCCATTGTTTTTTTATCATAACCGCCTGAGGGACGGTCTGAATTCCCCATTCCGCGGAGGTCAACAGCTATTACATCAAATGACCTGGCCAGCAACGGCATTATTTTATGGTAAGCCCACCATGTTAATGGCCAGCCAGGCAGCAGCACAATTGATGGTCCTGAACCTCCACGCACATAGTGAATATTTATACCGTTTACTACTACAAAACTATCAGTAAACCCCGGTAATGATGCAACCAGCATCTCATTTGAGAATTCCACCTGGTCATCGGTAATACTTGAATAATTTAATAGGGGCGGCCATTTCATAAGATAAATGTTTTAATTCTATATGTAGTATTAATTTAATACCACAAACGTAGATAATAAAAGTAATATTAATTTAGTACTACTTTTATTTATGACATTACAGCCACAATCCAAAAGGGAGCTCATTAATTTGCAATTGCTTTATGATGCAACTATATATTGACATGCGTCAGTCACCTCAAACCGTCCGACCTCATTTGGCTGTATTCTTTAAAATAACCAGTCGTTTTTGAGGGTACTAATACATATCCAGTTAAATGATCTTTGTGGCCTCATTTAACCTTTATTTATATGACACTTGAAAAAAATTATGATTATATCATTGTAGGCGCCGGATCTGCAGGGTGCGTCATTGCACGCCGTTTGATAGACCACAGTAACGCTAAGGTTCTGCTTCTCGAAGCAGGCGGCAGTCATGCAGGTATATCACGCCTTACCAATTCTATAGAATGGCCGTTTAATATGGGATCCGAACAGGACTACCGATACAATTATGAACCTAATCCATATATCAACAACCGCAAAATCGATGTGCCGCGGGGAAAAGGAGTAGGCGGCTCAGGAAGTATTAATGCAATGGTATGGAGCAGGGGTAACAAATATGATTATGATGGCTGGGCCGAAGCAGGCAATAAAGGCTGGGATTACGCATCTGTACTGCCATTGTTCAAAAAGATTGAAGACTGGGAAGATGGCGAAACAGATTTTCATGGAGCAGGTGGCCCAATCAGCGTAGAAAGAAGCAAAGATCACCCATTATTTGATGCTATGGTTTCGGCAGGACAGAGTTACGGGATGCCCTATGTGGATGATATAAACGGCCCCAATATTGAAGGTATAGGCAGAGGTGTAGTAAATGTAAAGAATGAGATACGCCAGAGTCCGGCAATGTACCTGGAACCCATTATGGATCATGAAAACTTCACTTTACTGACTTATGCTAAAGTACTTAAACTAAATTTTGAAGGCAAACGCTGTATAGGGCTGGATTTCATACAAAATGAAAAATCCTGCACAGTAAAAGCATCAGAAGAAGTGATTCTTTGTGCAGGGGCTATAGATACACCCAGAATTTTAATGCTTTCAGGTATAGGTGATCCTGAAGAGCTTAAAAAGCTTGACATTCATCCTGTTACTGACCTGCCGGGTGTTGGAAAAAACCTTCAGGATCACATTTTTCTGAATGGATTGTGTTTCGAATCAAAAGAACCGCTTGGGGAATACAATAGCAACCTGGCCAGCAGTACCATCCACTGGAAAAGCCGGTACGATCTTCCTTCTTCCGACCTGATGTTTTTCGCAGCACAGATACCTGTACTAACCCCTAATCTTGCCAAACAGTATCCGCCGGTTCCGGCAAATACATTTAGTATCCTCCCATCCCTGCTGCAAAGTAATACCCGCGGGTATATAAAAATGAAAACCTCAAGACATGACGGACCGCTTGAAATCCAGTATAACATGCTCGAAGATCCTGCGGATATGGATGCATTGGTACAGGCAGTAAGGATATCTTTTGATCTTATTGCAAAACCTGCTTTCAAAGAGCTGATGGGTGACTGGGCTATTCCGGGAAAATCGATTGAAGACCGGGAATCAATTGTCAGTTTCATACGTGATGCAGCCAGTTCTTACTGGCATGTAGCAGGTACCTGTGCTATGGGTAACAGCAAAGCATCTGTAGTTAGCGATCAGCTGCTTGTCCGTGGAATAGATGGACTGCGCATTGCTGACGCCTCGGTCATGCCTAAGATCACGACTTCAAATACACAGGCACCGACAATGATGATTGGCGAGTTTGCCGCACGCTTGATACTCGGAAAATAATTAGAACGGTAAATTTTTGTATTGCCCGCACCAGCTTCAGCGCAACCCATTCCCTGTTAAAATTTAAGGTAGTTGAAGCTGGCCCGGGTGATATGAATTTGATGGCGATTAAAGGCTATAAAAACCATGAACGAAAGCAAGTATTATACCCCCCTAATAGATCATATATCAAAAAATGTAAAGCTTGACACTGAAACAATCAATGCAATTGCTGAAAATTGCAAAGAAGTGTCGTTCCCGAAAGGCCATACGCTGCTTAGGGAAGGTGATGTCTGCAAAGCTGCTTATTTTATTATTTCAGGTGAAGCAAGGTCGTTTTACACGGATTGTGCAGGCAAGACAACCACATGGCTATTTCATTTTAATCATTCATCAGGCAATATTAAAAATCATTGGCTTATAGACTACAAGAGTTTTCTGACCGGAGATGATTCAACTTTGAATATCGAAACTCTATCTCAAGTTACTGCTATAAAATTAGCTCATTCGAGCATGTCTGATCTAATCGAAAAGCACCTTTTATACGAACGATGGACAAGAATATTAAATGAAAGGGCCTTTATCGTGACTTATAACCGGGTATTTTCTATGCTAACGATGTCCGCAACAGACCGCTATAAAAAACTCTTATCAGAAGAACCGCATCTGCTGCAACTTTTCTCTAATCATTATATCGCTTCTTACCTGGGTATTACTCCTCAATCTTTAAGCAGAATCAGGAGCAGAATGCTTCAGGAAAGGTAATCAGATCATTACCCCATGGTAACAAATACCAATAAAGAGATTAGTTACCACAGGTGAATGTTTGGCGGATCGAATCAATCTATTTTTACATAAATAAATAATAGATATGAATCAATTTAAAAAGTTATTTGAGAAACAAAAATTACTATTCAATACAGATGTAACCAAAAGCTATGAATGGCGCATTGAACAGCTCAATCAAATGCAGAATATGCTTCAGGAAAACGATCAGGCATTTTACCAGGCTCTTAGTGCCGACTTTAAGTCTGCTTTATCAGATGTAGCAATAGAGGTTAATGCACCTATTGGCATTATAGAATTTACTAAGTCTCAACTTAAAGACTGGATGGAACCGCAGGACGTGCCAATCCCCAAATTTTTGTCCGAATCAGGTCACCGCGGTAAAGTTTATAGGGAGCCATTTGGTGTTACACTGATCGTAGGCCCTTTTAACGCGCCACTGCTGTGTACATTAGTGCCGGCAATTGCTGCACTCTCTGCCGGTAACACTGTCATTTTAAAAACGCATGAAGCATTAAAAGCAACAAGCGCTTTGCTCCGGGACCTGATTGCTAAATATTTTGAAGAAGAAGCCTTAGCTGTTGTAGAAGGAGATAAACAAGCATTGACAGAATTGTTGCAGTTGCCCTTCAACTTTATTTTCTTTACCGGAAGTACACATGTAGGGAAAATTGTTATGCGGGCGGCGGCCGAAAATCTGACTCCGGTAATTTTAGAATTAGGAGGGCAAAACCCTTCAATTGTTGACGAAACTGCAAACATCGCCGATGCTGCCAGAAAGCTTGTCTGGGGTGCTACAGCATGGGGAGGACAATGGTGCTCATCTCCCGGTTATGTTTACGTTCATGAATCGAAAGCCGACGAATTTATTGCTGCAGCAAAAAAAGCGCTGCTTGAGTTTTATGGTGCCTTGCCAGTCAATGGACCTGATCTTTCGGGTATTATCAGCACACAGGCAGCAGATCGTTTATTATCATTAATTGACCCAGAGAAAGTAGTTGCTGGTGGTAACGGGGATGCAGCAAACAAATACCTGGCACCTACATTAATTTACCCTGCAGAATGGACTGATGAAATCATGAAGGAAGAAATCTTTGGACCTATATTACCGATCATGACTTATACAGATATCAAAGAAGCTGTAAACAAAATAAAAGAAATAGGAAAGCCTCTTTCTGCCTATATCTTCAGTCAGAATGAAGAACAAATTGCATTTTTAATAAATACTTTATCTTTTGGAGGAGGAGCAGTTAACCAGAGTAATGTTCAGCTTTTTATAGTTACAATGCCATTTGGAGGTGTAGGAAGCTCTGGAATGGGCAATTATATGGGTAAATGGGGATTTGATTCTCTTACAAATCCAAAGGGAGTTTTGACTTCTCCAGCTGACAGAGAGATCAAGCACCTCTATCCCCCTTTCGATACGGACAAGCTTCAGGAATTGAACAAGTGGTTTGTTTACTAATTTATTTGTTACAGTTTTATCCACTCATTGATTAATGATGGATTCCCTCAGACTTAGTTATTTCAATGTATTAAAGAAATAGAATATATCCTTAATTTATTGGGGCATAATGCCAAAATTACTTGGTTATTATAATAAAACCTTAGCAAGCCTCAATTATTTTTCTGTCAATGCGCAAATAGCCAATTCACAGATAATTCAGTATAAGAAATGCAAAATTAGTAAAACAAGAGGAGGCTGTATCACAAACTAAGTGATGCAGCTTTATGCGGAATACCCTCAATTTTGTGTTTAGCATAGTTAGCTAAAGCTTCGATCAATTCAATTTTACTTCTTGGTAAGCCTTGAGAATTATTACATAATTCATAAAACTCATCTTTGCCTTTAAGAACACCTGCATAATCCTTAATACTTGCATTGATATAGTTCTGAAATGCGATAAATGCTAATCCAATAATCGGTTCGCTTTCTTCCATGAACCAATCTCCACCATACCAATGAATTTCCTTTACACAATTTTCCAGCACTTCGATGGAATTTTTTAATCCTTCAATGACCAGCTTTAAAGACTTAATTCTATAATCATGCCTTAACGAGTGAGTATTTGTGATTTTTGTCATTACTTATTTTTTAATGGATCACTCTTACTTGCAAAGATTCTATAGTCTTGTTTTCTTTCATCATAATTATATTCTGCATAGGCTGGGTAATCTTTTCCTGCCGTATTAAAAGATTCTATTAGAGATTCTACATCCATTTCATAAAGACAAAGGTTCCTATTGTCATCTGAATTGAAATGAACTCCCTTTAAGCTCTGCTCCCCGTGGTCGTTGTAATCAAAACTAGGGGAAAAGACGTAGCTATGGATAATTTGATTTGAAAAATATGCTAGGTCTTTTTTTACTATGGATGGATTAGAGAAATCATAATACTCCAGATAATTATGTGCGTTATAAAAGTGTACAACTTTACCCTTGGATGGAAACTGTTTAATAGCTATTTTGGATGAGGTAGTTGAATTAGACAACTTACCCGATTCTCTAAGCTTTCTTATAGAATAAAACGCGACCATTATCAGTTTTTCAAATCTAAAATAATCAGTTTCGTTCCAAATAGAATAAGCTGTGAGCTTAACCAGCTTCTTTGAGGTTGAAACTAGATCTCTTTTCCATAATTCACTGTCAAAAATCATTAATGAAAATTTTGCGGTTTAATAATAGATTGTATTGATTATTCAACAAACGCTCGATACAGTTCTTGGAAGATTGCTTAGGTATTGTTGGTATATTAATTGTTTCTTGGCATTCAGTTGCGTTTTTTATGTGTGAAATTTATTAAAAAAAACCTGCCATTGGCAGGTTTTTTACTAAAAATAAGGTTTTACCAATTTAAAGATTTCTATGATAAATAAGCCCAAGCCTATGTAATCACCAAAATTTAATCTTTTCATTTGAATATTGATCAAATACGATTGATTTCCAATTGGAACGGTTTTAAGACAATGCTTTTTTTTATTACGATTATTATATTCAAAAATAACTATAAAATATACAAACTTAAAATTAACACTTTTGGTAAAATAAATTACGTCGTGGTTGGAAATCCTAAATCATCTAATAACATTCTGAAAATAGTTCCGACATAATAGATCTTGTCCCTTTTATCAGTTGTACCTAATCTTTTCACCGTAATGAATCCCTGAAATCCAATATCGCTTTTCCTGTCAGTTATATCAAATGCTTCCTCAAAAGGGTTATCATCTATTATATGAGCATTCATTTCGGACAAATTTTTATCTTCGGTACAGAGAAGTAATATAGTCATCCTCATGAGCGTGTCTTGACCTTTAAGGAGCTGTTCTTTATATTTCCTTGTTGCTGTATCATTTCCAATAAAAATTACGTGGATTAGAACTGTGGACGGTTTGTCTGGTATTATGGAGTATTGAACAGCGTCGATTGCGAATTCAAAGCGATCGCCACGCAAACCTGAACTATAAGCAAAGTCTGTGTAAATATCATCCATATCTTTAATTCTTCCCATATCTTCTGTAGTTAGATTAGATACGGAAGATATAACTTGCATAAGCCCAGAGTTGAAATCAGTTCTAAAGTCGGCGTGAAACTTATCCATTAAAAATAGAGGTATTTCGCAATCCTCAATTAGTACAGGCAATATAACGACCCTTTTTTTGTTAAGTTCTAATACAAGGCCTGTATTAATTTCTCTCTTGCACCATTGTGAAGCTACAGAACTTTTTGATAGTACCACAAGAAGAAACGATGCTTCTGTTATTGCATCTTCAATTTTTCCAGTTATGGATTCTCCAACGTTAAGTTCCCATCGATCAATAAAAACAGGTATCCTTTTTTGTGTTAACTTAGTTCCTAGTTTATCCACAAAATCCTTATCGTTATGAGAGTAGCTGATAAAAAGTTTCATTTGTACCGGTTTGAAAGTAAATGAGTAGCTGTAAATATATATGAAAGAAAGAATAAAGTTTTCTAATGAACAGGATTATATATCAATAATGCAAAATCTTAGTGACCGATATAATAGTGGGAAGAAGTTAAACGAACTTGAAATTGATTTCTTTTGTTATGGGATTAGACCAGGTGAACGCCACAAGTTTTCAATTTGTGAAGAATATCGTTACAAAGACTATTACTCTCGGTCTTCAAGTATCAAACCATTACCAGCAGGGTTTGAAGTCACACAATTTGAACTTGAGGAATTAGATAGAATGACGCTAGATTGGTATCAGGATGTTGTTTTAAAAACAAATCACTCCTCTCAAACGCTTCAATATGTAGCTGCCGAAACCAGAGTCGATATCAAGTTGATGGAAAAGGAATTTATGCTTAACGGCTTTTTAGTAAAAAGCAGATTATATAATGCAAAATTGAAACGTCTTCTAATGATGTCTAGGTTTATATATTTTAAAGTGAAATTTGATTTTTTTTTGGGATATACGCGCAATGAAATTGTTATCCCCTCTATTTTCGGTGATGTTATTTTTTCTGATTACTCTCTAACGCATGTTTTGTTCAGACATTTCGCCGCTGGTCAAAAACAGTATAATCCCGAACAATCGTTCTTTAGCGAAGATATACAAATAAGTTCCTTGCATAAATTTGTGTTTTTGATTCTAAGCAGAATTACAAAATCTGGAATAAAAATCATTCATCCAGTTAATAAGGCCATTTCATTCAAATATAAGGCAACATACTATAGGCTGTATCTTGGACGGGCTACAATTCAAAGAAAGGGTTATAAAGGGAATATTAATATATTGCACGTCAAGTCTATATTTCCAATAAACGATCAGGCAATTCTTAATGAAATAGCACAACTGAAAGGACATCAAGTATCCAAAAATTTAATAATCTTTGAACAAAGACCGTAAATCAATTCAAATTTTGGAAATTAACTTGAAGGTCAGGAGTATTTGAAAATGCATTATGTTTTGAGATTTGAAAAGGAAATCATATTAGATTAGCACATAAATCTTAGTAAGATTTAATAATTGGAAATTCACTATGAAAATAGACCCTACTCTTATTCCACTTGCTTACACTTTATCGAAGAACGTTTATGATGAACAGATCAGGCAGGTTGATGCTTTAAAAATGCTGGCTGCCAACGGAAAAATGAATGAAGGATCAGCCAAGCATTATATAGAAAACTTTAAGTATATGCGCAGAGGTAAAAAGTTTACCATGACACTTAATATTGAGTCAATGGATTACTTCCTTTCACAAATCTACAAGGACTTCGATCAAGTTGGGTTGGCAAAAGCACTTTCATCGCTCTATAAGCATATAATTTATATTGAAAGTCTTAAGAAATCTTCACACATGAAATCAATGTGGGGTCTATTCAATAAATACAAACAATTCATACCACTCCCTATTCCAGTAGACAATATCAATGATATTAAAGCTAATATTGATATTCTTGAGAATTATTTGGTATCGTCCGATCCTGAAAAAAGAGCATCTGCCCAAAACTTGATTAGACGTGGTACTTGTTTTCTATCATATAAGGTAAACGGTGAAATCAGATTTGCTCCAAGCAGATACCTGGGTTATTTGGATAATAGACCGATGAAATATCTGATTGATATTGATGGCACTGAAACAAATAAAATAATAAGCGATATAGTCAAAAGTTCACCTAGCAATAGTAGTTCTTTGGATCAACTCTATAATAATTATTGCATACAATTAGGCATTCCGATTAGCATTAATGGTAGTTTTGGTGTGCCTCGAAAATTTTGGCAGTGGGAATTTCAAGATGACTTTACTGGTGATATTGAATTAAATGATGGATTTCCAGAGGGTAGAATGATTGAACGATTACATAAATCTAGGGAAAGAAGCGCTAAGGTTATTGAAATTGCGAAGAACAATTTCCTAAAAAAGCATGGCAGATTATATTGTGAAATCTGCGAGTTCGACTTTGAGGCTACTTATGGTAAGCTAGGAAAAGATTTTATAGAGGGACATCATACTATCTGGGTAATGGGTCTTCCAAATGATCATAAAACCAAACCATCTGAAATAGCTATGCTTTGTTCAAACTGTCATAGAATGGTTCATCGAAGACGACCTTGGTTGACAATGGAAAATCTTAAATCTCTGAAAATCAAAAAATGAAATGATTATCATTCTGAATGAAATGTCTGACTGATTAAATAGGTTTGCTATTAAGTTTGTAATCGGTGGAACTTTTCTCAATGACAAACGATTTATGGGCAAAGCTATTTTTTAAAGCTAAATAAGACTCAATTTTTCCTCTTGTGTCAATTGAGGATTTCATTCCGTAATGAATTTCTTTAATGTCCGAAAGTTGAAATTCAATCAAACCGTTATAATTCATATTAATAGCTCTTACTTCCTGTTCGTAAGCAAATGCTGAATTTTTCACAAAAGCCCAAAAAGGAAATATTGAATTGGCTTTCTGAAAGTAATCGATAGAGCTTTTCACCTCTTCGTATATAACTTTCATTAAAAATAATTCGTGTGATAAACTACTTAAAATGGGAAGGTCGAAACCGATGCAAACACCTGTATCGGATACTCCGTATGATGCCCACATTAAAAGATTGTGTGGTTGTGTAGTAAAACAGCAAATCCCACATTTTTCCCTAATTTTTTGTAATTCTTTTTGTAAGACTGAGGGAACAAACTTTCTTGTGTATTTTGATTTTTGAAAAATCCTTTTTCTTAAAGCTTCATTATCTGGAAAATACCTAATAAGTAGTGATTGAATATTTTCATCACTCATTGTAAATTTAACTCTGTCAATATCGAGTTCATAACTATCATTAAGTTTGCTAGTTGGTGAAAAATACAGGGTGTGGGAGGTAATAGCCTCAACTCCTCGTTCTGGACTAAAATATTTGTATAATAATCCATCTTCTGAAGGTATGTAGGGCTCTACACTGAATTTTCCTTTGAAATCTATTTTTTCCATTTAATATAAGTGAGATGGTGAAATAATGAATTTAGTCGTAAACTTATGTACAAATAGAATTATAAATATTAATTATATTCGGAACAATTTCAATTTATAAATCCTTTAATATTTAATTTTGTTTGATGTTTCTCATCCCAAATAACACTGCCTACTTAAGATTACTACTTTGGATAATAATATTCATCACATATTCACCAAATCTAATCGCACAAGATTCGTTAAAGTATGATGTTTTAAATAATCAAGGCCAATTTTCTGCCGTAGTTGTTGTTCCACATACTTCTAAGGAGACGTTGTTTAAAAGATCAAAGGAATGGGTTTATAAAACTTATGTATCCGGAAATGCCGTAATTGATATTGCAGATCCTGAAACTAGCAAGATTAGCGCCAATGGTATTACAGGAAAGTTGGTTTATAAAAATAGTTTTGTTAAAGTCGATGCTGGGCATTTTACCTATGCTCTTACTATCTATACGAAAGATGGTAAAGCTAAAATAGTGTTTGGCAGTATCATTCATAAAGGCGGAGAAATGCTTCAAATGAAAGATGGTTCAAATTATTCAGAAGATTTTCCCTCTGCATGGGGAAGCTTTGGTAAGTCACAAAGTAAAAAGCAATGGGCTTTGATGAAAGAACAGGCTGATAAAGAGTTTTTAAGCATATTTATTTCTTTCAAAGGATATCTACAGGAGCAAGATCAGAATGCTGAATTTTGATAACGCCATAGCAATTTGATTCCGTTGAGATTAAAAACTTCACTTCTCCAAGAGTTTTTTACATTATACAAAATTAATAATTATATTAAAGCGAGATGAGAAAGGTCAAAATAAAGCCTTCGAGACTTGATTATCTTAAATACTCAATTGGATTAGCTTTAAGCGATTTGATGGAAGAAACTAAGGAATTCAAAATAGTAACAGATGATCACCAGATAAGGTTAATTCTAATTGGCGCGGATAACACAATTCTCCTTAACTTTTTTGAACATGAAATAAATTGGTTTAAATGTTACTCAGAACTTAATGTTCCTGAAAAAGATAGACTGCTGCAAAAAGTTGGTGAAATTATCCACAAGTCGGTGTTGGATGATCTTTAATCTATTAATCTGAAAAGGTGATTGTCAGTTTGTTATAATTGGGAGTGTAAAGTGAACTG
>Ga0247813_10001499_pt1 | contig 17678 bp, 14 predicted proteins | sample UWRJL169409C1_FD_180719 | JGI IMG/M metagenome (GOLD analysis project Ga0247813, IMG submission 180719) | Plant litter microbial communities from Arlington Agricultural Research Station in Wisconsin, United States - UWRJ-L169-409C-1 | ecosystem: Environmental > Terrestrial > Plant litter >... | reverse complement strand
GTTCGCGGCTCAGCTGATGGCCGGAATCGACGGCATCATCAACAAGATCGAGCCGCACGAGCCCGTCGACAAGGACCTGTACGAGCTTCCCCCCGAGGAGGCGAAGAACATCCCGCAGGTTCCCGCCTCGCTCGAGGAGGCCCTGCGCGCCCTCGAGGCCGACCACGAGTTCCTCACCAAGGGCGGCGTCTTCACCGAAGACCTCATCCAGACGTGGATCTCGTACAAGCGCGACAAGGAGATCATCCCCGCCGCACAGCGCCCGACTCCCTTCGAGTTCGAGCTCTACTACGGCGTCTAGGCACTCCGCGTAGCACGAAGGCCGCATCCCCGACGGGGGTGCGGCCTTCGTCGTGTGCGGGGCCCGTCCCCGACTCCCCCCTCTCCCATTCGGAAATTCAGGAGATGGCGGACAGGTGAGCGGATGCACGCCCGCAGTCATGCGGGACCCGGCAGGTGATCCCCGCGGAAGTCCTGAATTTCCGAAGGGGGCGAGGGGGCAACGGGCGAGGGGGGCGAGAGGGCAGGGGGCGAGGAGCACCGCGGTGGGCCGGGCGCGCGGAAGGGCCGCACCCCCGTGGAGTGCGGCCCCGTAACGTGCGGGTGACTAGCGGGCGGCGACCAGCGGACGGACCGCGAGCGGGCCGGTGGCGACCTCGGCGGGCACCGGGCGCCCCAGTGCCCGGAAGTCCCAGCCGGCCCCGCGCCAGGCTGCGGCGTCGAGGCAGTTGCGGGCGTCGATCACCACGGGGGTGTTGACCAGGCCGGCGAGCTTCACCGGGTCGGCGTCCACGAACTCGGCCCACTCGGTGAGCACGAGCAGGGCGTCCGCGTCGGTCACGGCGTCCTCCATGGTGTCCACGTAGGTGAGCGTCGGGAACATCGCCTTGGCGGTGGCTCCGGCCTCCGGGTCGAACACCACGACCTGCGCACCCCTCAAGTGCAGTGCGGCCGCGACGTTCAGCGCCGGGGAGTCGCGCACGTCGTCGGTGTGCGGCTTGAAGGCCGCCCCCAGAACACCGATGCGGCGGTTGAGCACCGATCCGCCGAGCGAGGCGAGCGCGAGGTCGATGACCCGCTGGCGCTGGCCCATGTTGATCTCGTCCACCTGCTGCATGAGCGAGGCGGCCGAGTAGGCGCCCAGCTCGCTGGAGCGGTACATGAGTGCCCGGATGTCCTTCGGCAGGCAGCCGCCGCCGAAGCCGAGTCCCGCGTTCAGGAACTGGCGGCCGATGCGCACGTCGTGACCCAGCGCATCCGCCAGCACCTTCACGTCGGCGCCCGCCGCCTCGCACACCTCGGCGATCGCGTTGATGAACGAGATCTTGGTGGCGAGGAAGGCGTTGGCGCTGACCTTGACGAGCTCCGCGGTGGGCAGGTCGCAGGCGATCACCGGGGTTCCGGTGGCGATCGGCATGGCGTAGACCACGCGGAGCAGCGCCTCGGCCTGGGCGGACGCGCCGCCGAAGACGATGCGGTCGGGGGTCAGCGTGTCGAACACGGCCTTGCCCTCGCGCAGGAACTCGGGGTTCCAGACCAGCTCGGTGCTGATCCCCTCGGGGACGACCTCGGCGATGATCTCGCGCAGTCGCTGGCCGGTGCCGACCGGGACGGTCGACTTGCCGACGATGAGGCCGTCGTGGGTGAGGCTGGCGGCGACGGCGCGGGTGGCGTCCTCGACGTACTTGAGGTTGGCCGCGTTGCTGCCGCGCTGCTGCGGGGTTCCGACGCAGATGAAGTGCACGTCGGAGAGCGCGGTGGCCTCGGCGATGTCGGTGGTGAAGCGGAGGCGTCCGCTCTGGACGTGCTTGAGGATGAGCTCGGGGAGGCCGGGCTCGAAGAACGGGACCTTCCCGGCGCTGAGCGCCTCGACCTTCTTCGGGTCGACGTCGACGCCCACCACCTCGAAGCCCATCTCGGCCATGGCGGCGGCGTGCGTGGCGCCGAGGTATCCGGTGCCGATGACGCTGATGCGCGGAGGGTTCGACGTGCTGTTCTGCTCGGTGCTCGTAGCTTCGGTCTTCTTCATGGTGTACCTCCCGGATGATGTTGCGAGTGATGGCTGGTTGCGTTCTGAGTGTGCGGTCATGGTGTCGTCGCCTAGGGGATCGGGACCAGGGAGAAGTCGACCTCCGGCCGGGCGATGCCCGCCTTGAAGGCCGCGAGGCTCTCGGGCCGCGACTCGAGCCGCCAGTCGTTGGTCATGAGCTCGCCCTCGACGTAGCTGGTGACCGAGAGGTTGAACCAGGACAGCCCGATGATGTCGGCGTTCTCCGGCTGGGCCAGGGCGTCGAAGACGCTCGTGATCCACTGCGGCTTCTTGCCTCCGACCTCCGAGGCGCCGATCTCGGCGAGGATGATCGGCTTGTCGCTGATCTCCCTCAGCTGGTCGAGGGTGGCGCCGAAGGTGTAGTCGAAGGTGAAGTTGTTGTCCGGCTTGTAGGCCGGACGCAGGTACCCGGAGACACCCATCCAGTCCACGTACTCGTCGCCGGGATACATCGCCTTCAGGAAGTCGACGCTCTTGTTGGCGGCGGGCAGGTTGTTGATGATGTTCGGCGCCCAGGTCCAGACGACCAGGTCGTTGGCGCCCTCCTGCTCGAAGATGTCGTGCACGTGCTGCCACATCTTCACGTAGTCGCCCTTGTTGTTGCCGTTGATCGAGTCGCCCTGGCCGGTCGTCTCGCTCCACGGGTACCAGACGCCGTTCATCTCGTGATTGAAGCGGATGGCCAGCGGCAGTCCCGTGGCGACGATGTCCTTGGCGTACTGGTGCAGATAGTCGTCGTACTTGCCGGCCACTCCAGCAGCGGGGTCGCCGATCATGTCGGGCAGCTCGTAGTCGGGCTCGTTCACCTGGCTGTTCGGCGAGCCGATCGGACGCGACTCCCAGGTGAGCATGGGGAGCTTGCCCTTCTCCCAGGACTTGGTGACGGCGTTGGCGCGGAAGCCCTCGTCGAAGCCGCCGAAGTAGCCGACCATGCTCGGCTGGTTGCCGAGCTTGACGGTGACCTCGTCGTAGGTCGCCCAGTTGAAGGGCGCCTGGGCCGTGTACAGGCCGAGGTAGCGCGAGGCCGGGTTGACGATCTCGGCCTTGGTCGGCGCGGTGATGGCCACCGGTGCGGCGGCGGGCGCCTTGGCCGGGGTCTTGGCGGGGGTCTTCACGACCGGGGTCGCCGCCTTCGGAACGGCCTTCGGCGCAGGGACGGGGGCCGGGGCCGCCTCCACCGCGGCGAGCTTCTCGTTCGCGGTCTTGAGCTGGGCGGTGAGCACCGACACCTTGGCATTGCTCTTGTCGACCCGGCTCTGCAGCGCGACCGTCTTGCTGAGCAGTCGGTTGCGCTCCGCCTTCATCGTGGTCGTCGCCTCGTTCTGCACGACGGCGGCGATCCCCTCACGGACCTGGCCGACCGGGTTGGACGGCGAGATCCAGACGAAGTAGCAGACGGCGAGGAGTGCGAGGCCGATGCCCGTCGCTCCGATGGCCGTTCTTCTGGCGCTGGTGGTGCTGGACGCCCACCACGAGGTATCAGACCTGGACAAGAAGTACCGCCTCTACAAAGAAGATGGTGAAGCCGATGAGATAAGGGAACGCCGCCTTGGGGTTGAGACGACGCCGTGGAACCGACGCGGAGGTGACAGCCTTCTGAACATTCGGTCGGATGGTGTCTGCGCGGCGTTCCGCGACGAGTACGCTGCCGTCGGCCGCGAACTCGGTCGGGGACGTCGCCCAGGACGAGTCGATGTCGCCGAGGTCGGCGCTGCCGGTCGGTGCGAGCTCGCCGGGCGATTCGAGGGACTGCTCGCGGGCGGCATCCGTTGCGTCGTCCTGACCGCCGCCGGCGTAGGCGCCTGCCCTGGTGCCCCAGCCGCTGGCGTGGCCCATGCGGAAGAACCCGATGAGCCGGATCGGCATGAGGAAGAACGTCGAGGCGAGGATGAAGACCGGCAGCCGGAAGAAGTCCGAGGGCTTCTCGCCGAGGTGGCGCATCTGGCGGATGCCCATGCTGAGCACCGAGGAGACGACCATGAGACCCACGATCGCCAGGAGCCCGGACTGCACCCCGTACTCGCCGAGGAGGCCCTCGTAGAAGTTGTAGCCCTGGCCGCTGAGGGCGCGGTAGATCCAGCCGCCGATGACGCCGGCGAGGAGGAAGGGAAGGATGATGTCCATGATGAAGAACAGCGCGAGCAGCGGTGCGTGGCCGAGCATCCAGGGCAGCATCCGCAGCGTGTTGTACTGGCTGCCGCGGGCCCAGCGCAGCTGCTGCTTGTAGAGCTTCTTGATCTCCAGCGGGGCGTCGGTGTAGACGAGGCTGGTGTGCTGGTAGACCGTGCGGTAGCCCTCTTTGAGCGTGAGGTTCGTGAGGGTGCGGTCGTCGGACACCTCGAGGAACACGCCCATGAAGCGCTCGGTCATGAACTTGTCCATGACCGTCATCAGGATCGACCGGCGGAAGGCGATGGTGCGGCCGGGGAGGCAGCCGACCTGGCCGAGGACGCTCTGCGCGGGCATCGAGTAGAGCGAGCGCGAGTTCTCCAGCCAGTCCGCCCAGCGGGTGATCCAGGAGCGCTCCGGCTCGAGGATGCGCTGGCGGGTGGTGACGCCGCCGACCCGCTCGTCGGCGAAGGGCTTGACCAGCTCGTCGAGCGCGTTCGGCATCCAGACGGTGTCGGAGTCGACCAGCACGGTGATGTCGCCGGTCGAGAGGTTGGTGCCGATCATCACGGCGTTGCGCTTGCCGGGGATCGGGGTGTGCACCCAGCGCACCAGCGGCGCGTACTCGTCGCAGACGGCCTGCAGCGCGGGGTTCTCCGCGCCGTTGATGACCACGATGATCTCGCCGGGCTTCTGCTCGACCATGCGCTCGATGACATCGCGGAACAGGTCGAGCGGCTCGTCGACCACCGGGACGACGACGCTGGTCGTGCCGGTGTAGGTGCCCGTGAACGGGCGGTAGCGGCGCGAGACCAGCACCTTGATGACCCAGAGGATCCAGATGCAGGCCGAGTAGACCGTGAAGAGATACAGCTCCGGGTGACCTTCGATGAGGTGTCGGATCTGAAGAATGAAGATGAACACTTATTCCCCTAATGCGTGGGCGGATGTCGTGACTGTGGCTTCCGCTGCATTGAGGAATTGGACTGTGGCGCTGCCGGGTAAGGCAAGTATGTGTGCCCAGAACGGGGGCCGCAATAGAAAAACAAGCCCCCTCCCCCCTTGCGAAAAACGCAAGGATTTGTAAGTGTGAAGTTTTCACTAACACCCGGTCCCCGTTAAGGGGGACTGCTTTTTCGGTCAGCCGAATCCGGGGAACCACAGCGAGACGGGGGCGCGATCGTAGCGCCGCGCTACGGATTCGGGCACCGGCATGGGCCGCCGAGAGAGCGGATTCGGCACCGGCTCGACGAGGCACGTCGCCCATTCGGGGTACAAGCGCAACGGAGGGATTTAGAGCCCGAATCGTGCCGAAAAAACTATCAAAATAAATTCGGCTCAGTTCGAACCGATGGGGATTCCGTGCGCGTGCGGGCAGCTGCCGCAGCATTGCTGCGTGAGAGCCTTCTCATCCAGCGCGCTCGCGCACAGGAGCGTCGTGCGCGGCGCAGGGGGGGGTCTACGCGGTGAAGGGTGGCGGCGCCACCGGCAGACCGTAGAACTCGCGCTCGAACACGTGGCGCGCGAGGCGGGTCGTGCGCAGGTAGTCGCCCTCCAGATCGGAGGCCGATCCGGGCGGGTACTCGAGCAGCCGGGCGATCCCCTCGAGCTGCAGGCGGTCGGTCGGGAGCACGTCGGAGGTCCTCGAGTTCCACAGCGTCATGGCGCTGCGCACCCGCGACGCGAGCACCCAGGCGTCGCGCAGCCGACCGGCGTCCTCTGAGCCCACCAGGCCCTCGTCGACGGCCGCGTCGAGCGCGTCGAGCGTCGAGGTGGTGCGCAGCCCAGGCACCCGGGCGCCGTGCTGCAGCTGCAGCAGCTGCACGAACCACTCCACGTCGCTGAGCGAGCCGCGTCCGAGCTTGAGATGCCGCGCGGGGTCCGCCGCCTGCGGCAGGCGTTCGGACTCCACCCGCGCCTTGATCCGCTTGATCTCGCGCACGTCGCGCTCGGCGATCGCGTCAGGGAAGCGCACCTCGTCGGCGAGCGACTCGAAGGCCGCGATCAGCGGGGCGTCGCCGACGGCGCCGCGGGCGCGCAGCAGCGCCTGCGCCTCCCAGGTGAGCGACCAGCGCGCGTAGTAGGCGCGGTAGGAGTCGAGGGAGCGCACGATGGCGCCGAGCTTGCCCTCGGGGCGCAGGTCGGTGTCGAGGTCGAGCGGGGTGCGCAGGTCCTCGGTGAGCCGTCCGATGGCGCGCACGATGTTCTCGGCGCGGGACTGCGCCTCGGAGTCGGTGGCGCCGGCGGGCCGGTAGACGTACATCACGTCCGCGTCGGAGCCGAAGCCGGACTCCGCTCCGCCGTAGCGGCCCATGGCGATTATCGCGAACTCGATGCCGTCGCCGTAGCGATGGGCGATGCCCAGCACACCCGTGAGCATGGCCGTGGTGATGCCGGAGAGCCCGGTGCCCACCTCCTGCACCGTGATGGTGCCGAGGATGGCGCTCATGGCCAGGCGCAGGATCTCGCGGCGGCGGGCCGTCCGCAGGGCGAGAGCCGCGGCATCCGCGTCGTCGTAGTGGCGCGCCACCGTGGCGCGGGACTCCTCGAGCAGCACCTCGAGCGAGCGGGGGCGCAGCTCGCCGTCGTTCTCCAGCCAGGCCGCCGCCTCGGGGATGCGTTCGAACAGGTCGCTGACGAAGCGCGATCCGGAGAGCACCTGGGTGAGCCGCTGGGCGGCCGCGGAGGAGTCGCGCAGCATCCGCAGGAACCAGTAGGCCTCGCCGAGGTCGTCGCTGAGCTTGCGGAACGCCAGCAGGCCGTGGTCGGGGTCCGCGCCCTCCGCGAACCACTGCAGCATGACCGGCAGCAGGTTGCGCTGGATCGTGGCCCGCCTGGACACTCCCCCGGTGAGCGCCGCGATGTGGCGGAGGGCGCCCTTCGGGTCGGTGAAGCCGATGGCGGCGAGGCGCGCGGTGGCCTGGGCGCTGCTGAGCGCGAGGCCGTCCTCGGGCAGCGCGGCGACCGCGGAGAGCAGCGGGCGGTAGAACAGTCGCTCGTGCAGGCGGCGCACCGCGTGCTTGGTGCGCCGCCACTGCTCGAGCAGGTCGTCGCCGCTGGTGGCGATGCCGCTGGCCCTGGCGAGCACACGGAGCGCCTCCGGGTCGGTGGGCATGATGTGGGTGCGCAGCAGCTTCGTGAGCTGCAGCCGGTGCTCGAGCAGCCGGAGGAAGCGGTAGTCGCGGGAGAACTCGGCGGCCTCGACGCGCCCGATGTAGCCCTGCTCGGCGAGGGCGTCGAGGGCGGGAAGGGTGGCGCGCTGCCGCACGGTGTCGTCGTTCTGCCCGTGCACCAGCTGCAGCAGCTGGATGGTGAACTCCACGTCGCGCAGGCCGCCGGGTCCGAGCTTGAGCTGCACGTCGAGCTCGCTGCCTGGAATGTGCGCGGTCACCCGCTCGCGCATCCCCTGGACGGACTGCACGAAGTTCTCCCGGCTCGCACTCGACCAGACCAGCGGCGCGACGGCTGCGACGTAGCGCCCTCCGAGGTCGAGGTCGCCGGCCAGCGGGCGGGCCTTGAGCAGCGCCTGGAACTCCCAGCTCTTGGCCCAGCGCTCGTAGTAGGCGAGATGCGACTCGAGGGTGCGCACGAGGGCGCCGTCCTTGCCCTCGGGGCGCAGGTTGGCGTCCACCTCCCAGAGCTCGGGCTCGAACGCCGCCTCATGGATGCCGCGCATGGTCTCCATCGCGAGCCGCGTGGCGATCTCCACCGCGCGGTCGCCCGCCAGCTCGTCGACGCCCTCGGCGACGAAGATCACGTCGACGTCGCTGACGTAGTTGAGCTCCCCGGCGCCGGCCTTGCCCATGCCGATCACCGCCAGTCGCGTACGGGCCACGTCGGCAGCCGGGAAGCGCACCGTCGTGCGGGCGACCGCGAGCGAGGCGTCGAGGGCGGCGCCGGCGAGATCGGCGAGGGCGGCCGCGACCTCCGACACCGCCGCGAGCGGATCGGCGCTCTCGAGGTCCCAGACGGTGAGCTGCACGAGGTGGCGGCGGTAGCGCACCCGCAGGGCGGTGACCGCGGCGTCCGCGTCGAGACCGGAGATGGCGTCGAGGATGTCGGCCGTGTAGCCGACCACGTCGAGCGGCCGCTGCACGGGGTGCAGGATCGCCTCCAGCTCGGCGGGGCGGCGCAGCAGGAACTCGCCGAGTCCCTCGGACGCGCCGAGCACACGCACGAGCCTGGCCGCCGCCGCGTCATCCGCCATCACCGGCGCGAGCCGGTCGGGCGCGTTCTCCCGCAGCCGGCAGAGCAGCGTCAGCGCCTGGTCGGGGTCGGCGGCCAGCGCGAACAGGGCGACGACTCCCCCGTCGAAGCCGGACCCGGCGAGACGGTCCCTCGAGGATTCGAGGTCGGCGAAGCCGAGTCTCGCCAGGTCAGTCAGCGTTGTCTGGTGGCGCATGTCGGTCGGTCCCGATCGTCTGTGACGGGTGTCACAGCATCTCGAGATTGCTCTCCAGTTCGTAGGGGGTCACCTGGGCGCGGTATTCCTTCCACTCGCGCCGCTTGTTGAGCAGCACGTAGTTGAACACCTGCTCCCCCAGCGTCTCGGCGACGAGCTCGGAGTCCTCCATGAGCGAGACCGCGTGGTCGAGGCTCGCGGGCAGCTGGTCGTAGCCGAGCGCGCGACGCTCGGTGTCGCTGAGCTCCCAGACGTTGTCCTCCGCCTCCGGGGGCAGCTCGTAGCCCTCCTCGATGCCCTTGAGACCCGCGGCGAGAAGCAGCGAGTAGGCGAGGTAGGGGTTGGCCGCGGCGTCGAGAGCGCGGTACTCCACGCGCGCGCTCTGGCCCTTGTTGGGCTTGTAGAGCGGGACGCGAACGAGCGCCGAGCGGTTGTTGTGGCCCCAGGTGACGAAGCTCGGAGCCTCGTCGCCGCCCCAGAGGCGCTTGTAGGAGTTGACGAACTGGTTCGTCACGGCGGTGATCTCCGGCGCGTGGGTGAGCAGGCCGGCGACGAACTGGCGGCCGATCTTGGAGAGCTGGTAGTGGCCGCTCGCATCGTAGAAGGCGTTGGTGTCGCCCTCGAAGAGCGACAGGTGCGTGTGCATCCCGCTGCCGGGCTGCCCCGACATCGGCTTCGGCATGAACGTGGCGTAGACGCCCTGCTCGATCGCGACCTCTTTGATCACGGTGCGGAAGGTCATGATGTTGTCGGCGGTGGTGAGGGCGTCCGCGTAGCGCAGGTCGATCTCGTTCTGGCCGGGGCCCGCCTCGTGGTGGCTGAACTCCACCGAGATGCCGAGATCCTCCAGCATGCGCACGGAGCGGCGGCGGAAGTCGTGCGCCGTGCCGCCCGGCACGTTGTCGAAGAACCCCGCCGAGTCGACGGGCTCCGGCTTGCCGTTCTTGAGCTTCGACGACTTGAGGAGGTAGAACTCGATCTCGGGATGCGTGTAGAAGGTGAATCCGCGGTCCGCGGCCTTCGCGAGCGTGCGCTTGAGCACGTGGCGGGGGTCGGAGACGGCAGGCTGGCCGTCGGGCGTGGTGATGTCGCAGAACATGCGGGCGGTGGGGTCGATCTCCCCGCGCCAGGGCAGGATCTGGAAGGTGGTGGGGTCGGGCTGCGCGAGCATGTCCGCCTCGTAGGCGCGGGTGAAGCCCTCGATGGCCGAGCCGTCGAACCCGAGGCCCTCCGCGAACGCGCCCTCCACCTCGGCCGGCGCGATCGCCACGCTCTTGAGCGTGCCGACGACATCCGTGAACCATAGGCGGATGAACTTGATGCCTCGTTCTTCAATAGTTCGAAGAACGAAGTCCCGCTGCTTGTCCATCCGGCTCCTTGCGTAGATCCTCGGGGATGCTTCTCCCCGCCCATAGGCTACTTGCTCCGCCCGCTCTCCGCTTGGCGCACGCCGTGCCGCGCCGCGATCAGAGCCGCGTCATCCTGATCTCCGTGAGCTGCGTGTCGTCGTCGACCATGGTGTGCCCGTCGGGGACGAAGCCGAGCCGCCCGTAGAAGGCGATCGCACGCGAGTTCGACTCGAACACCCAGAGCACAGCGGGCGAGGTGCCGATGGCGAACTCCACCAGTTTCGCGCCGAGGCCGCCGCCGCGCTCGCTCGCCTCCACGTAGATCGACATGAGCTCGAGGCGCGGCCCGTCGCGGTCGTCGGTGCGCGCGCCGAAGCTCACCACCGCCAGCAGCTCGCCGTCGCGCTCCGCCACGAAGATGTCGCGGTCGCGGCGCAGTATCCTCGGCGCCCAGCGCTGCGTGCGGGTCTCGACGGTGAGACGCGCGAGGTACTCGGCGGGCACGATGTGCCGGTAGGCGTCGTTCCACGCCTCCGTCTGGAAGCGCGCGATCGGCACGATGTCGGCCTCCTCGGCCCGCCTCACCCGCAACTCTGAATGCATGGCACCAGCGTAGCTAGACTCTGCTCATGGCAGAGCAGGCAGTCAAACGCGTCCGTACCCGTCACTTCCAGGCGGCGAAGCAGTCCGGCGTAAAAATCACCGGTCTGACCAGCTACGACCAGCTCTCCGCGACGATATTCGACACCTCGGGGATCGACTTCCTCCTCGTCGGCGACTCGGCCGGCAACACCGTCTTCGGGCGCGACACCACCCTCTCCGTGACGGTGGACGAGCTGATACCGCTCACCAGGGCCGTGGTCGACGCCGCCCGGCGCGCCCTCGTGGTCGCGGACATGCCCTTCGGCTCCTACGAGACCGGGCCTGACGAGGCCCTGCACACCGCCTTCCGCTTTATGAAGGAGACCGGGGCGCACGCGGTCAAGCTCGAGGGCGGGGTGCGCAGCGCCGAGCAGATCCGTCGCATCGTCTCGGCCGGCATCCCGGTGATGGCCCACATCGGCTTCACCCCGCAGAGCGAGCACGGCCTGGGCGGGCACATGATCCAGGGCCGCGGCGAGGGCGCTGAGGCCCTCCTCGCCGACGCGCACGCCGTGGAGGACGCCGGGGCATTCGCCGTGGTGCTGGAGATGGTGCCCTCCGGCATCGCGAAGAGGATCACCGAGGAGCTGCGCATCCCCACCATCGGCGTCGGCGCGGGTCCCCACGTCGACGGGCAGCTGCTGGTCTGGACCGACTGGGCGGGGCTCAGCACCGGGCGCATCCCGAAGTTCGTCAAGCAGTACGCCGATGTGAAAGGCGTTCTAGCGGATGCCGCCGCCGCGTACATCGCGGACGTCACGTCCTCCGCGTACCCGGCTCCCGAGCACGAGTACCCGGAGCAGGCGGGGGCCTAGCGGTCCTCCGCCGCCTCCTCCTCGGCCCATTTGCGGGCGCGCTCGGCGATGATCTCCTTCGAGCGGGCGGCGTCCTCGCGGCTCGCGAAGGGGCCGTCCCGGTCCGAGCCGAGCGACTGGGCACCCTCCTCGACCTCACCGGTCTTGTTGTTGAACCACCACTCGGCCATCGGTTCCTCCTCTAGACAACGTGGCCCCACCCTAGCGGGGTCACATGCTCGCGATCTGGATCAGATTGCCGCAGGTGTCGTCGAACACCGCCACGGTCACCGGGCCCATCGTGGTGGGCGCCTGCACGAACTCCACGCCCAGCGCGCTGAGCCGCTCGAACTCGGCGGAGGCGTCGTCGACGCTGAAGCTCGTGTACGGGATGCCGTCGGCCACCAGCGCCGCCTTGAACGGCGGCACAGCGGGGTGGTCGCTCGGCTCGAGCAGGAGCTCGACGCCGTCGGGCGAGATCGGCGACACCACGGTGAGCCAGCGGTGCGCCCCTGCCGGGATGTCGGTCTTCTTCTCGAAGCCCAGCACCTCGGTGTAGAACCGGAGCGCCTCCTCCTGGTCGTCGACGAAGACATTGGTGGTGATGATCTTCACTGCAGCTCCTCTTAGTCGCACGGCGACGACGCCGACGTGCGCGCCGCAGAACCTAGACTGGTCAGCATGCCTCGGGATAGCAACGGTCACCTCACGCCTGGACGAATTTCACCGCAGCGGAGTGTGCCGCAGTCCATCGCGCGCCCCGAGTACGTGGGACGGAAGGCGCCGAAGGAGTTCACCGGCTCCGACGTGTACTCGGCCGCCTCGATCGACCTGATCCGCGAGTCCAGCGTGATCGCCGCGGAGGCGATCCAGGCCGTCGGCCGGGCGGTGCGGCCCGGCATCACCACCGACGAGCTCGACGCGATCGGCCACGACTACGTGGTGAACGCGGGCGCCTACCCGTCGACCCTCGGCTACCGCGGCTTCCCCAAGTCGAGCTGCACGAGCGTGAACGAGGTGATCTGCCACGGCATCCCCGACGACACCGTGCTGCAGGACGGCGACATCGTCAACATCGACATCACCGCCTACAAGAACGGCGTGCACGGCGACAGCAACGTCACCTTCCTCGTCGGCGAGGTGAGCCGGGAGGTGGCCGACCTCGTCGACCGCACCCGCGAGTCGCTGAACCGCGGCATCAAGGCCGTCGCCCCCGGACGCCAGGTGAACGTGATCGGCCGGGCCATCGAGTCGTACGCGAAGCGCTTCGACTACGGCGTGGTGCGCGACTTCACCGGCCACGGCGTCGGCGAGGCCTTCCACTCCGGCCTCATCATCCCCCACTATGACTCTGCACCCCGATTCGACGACGAGATCGTGGAGAGCATGGTCTTCACCATCGAGCCCATGCTCACCCTCGGATCGCAGGACTGGGAGATGTGGGCCGACGGCTGGACCGTCGTCACCCGCGACCGCAGCTACACCGCGCAGTTCGAACACACGCTCGTTGTCACGGAACGTGGCACCGAGATCCTCACTCTGGCCGAGACGGCCTAGGAAGACGACGCAATGACTACAGCACTGGGCATCGACATCGGCGGCACCGGGATCAAGGGAGCCATCGTCGACGTCGACAGCGGCGAACTGCTGAGCGACCGCGTCAAGCTCCCCACCCCGGCGGGCGGCGAGCCGGAGGCGATCCTCGCGGTCGTGATCGAGATCATCGAGAAGCTCGGCGGCGTCGCCGACGGTGTGCCCGTCGGCGTCTGCTTCCCCGCGATCGTGAAGAACGGCGTCACGATGTCCGCCGCCAACGTCTCCAAGAAGTGGATCGGCTTCGAGGCGGAGACCCTCTTCGAGAAGGGTCTCGGCCGGGACATCACCTTCGTGAACGACGCGGATGCCGCGGGACTCGCCGAGGTGCGCTTCGGCGCCGCCAAGGGGCAGAGCGGCCTGGTCATCCTCACCACCCTCGGCACCGGCATCGGGTCGGCGATGATCTACGACGGCGTGCTCATTCCGAACTCCGAGCTCGGCCACCTCGAGATCGGCGGCAAGGACGCCGAGTCCCGGGCCTCCTACGCCGCCAAGGAGCGCGGGCGCCTGAGCTACGAGAAGTGGGCGACGAAGCGCCTGCAGAAGTACTACGAGACCGTCGAGTTCCTCTTCACCCCCGACCTCTTCATCGTCGGCGGCGGCGTCTCGAAGAGCCACGCGGAGTTCCTCCCGCTGCTGCACCTCAACACGCCGATCGTGCCGGCCACCCTGCGCAACAACGCGGGCATCCTCGGGGCCGCTGCGCTCTCGGTGAAGAAGCCCGAGGGCGTCGCCTGAGCGGCATCCGCACCATGACCCGTTCCTCTCGGCCGCGCGGATGAGCCGCGGGCGTCTGGTCGTACTGCTCGGCGCCGCGCCCGGCGTCGGGAAGACCTACGCCATGCTCGAGGAGGGCCGGCGCCTCATCGAGGCCGGCCGCGACGTCGTGGTCGCCGTCGTGGAGACCCACGGCCGGGCGGCGACGGCCGCGCGCGCCGAGGGGCTGCCCTCCGTCGCCCTCGCCGAGGTGAGCCACCGCGGCGTGGTGCTGCGCGAGCTTGACCTCGACGCGGTGCTCCGCCGCCGGCCGGAGTGGGCCCTCGTCGACGAGCTCGCCCACAGCAACGCGCCCGGCTCCGCCCACGCCAAGCGCTGGGAGGACGTGGAGGAGCTGCTCGCCGCGGGGATCAATGTGATGTCCACGGTGAACGTGCAGCACATCGAGAGTCTCGGCGACGTGGTCCAGCAGATCACCGGCGCCGCCCAGCGCGAGTCGATACCGGATGCCGTGCTGCGCGGCGCCGACAAGGTCGAGCTGGTCGACCTCGCGCCGCAGTCCCTCCGCGACCGTCTCGGCGAGGGGCTCGTCTACCCGGCGGCCCGGGTGGACGCGGCCCTCAGCAACTACTTCCGTCTCGGAAACCTCACCGCCCTGCGCGAGCTCGCCCTGCTCTGGCTCGCCGATGAGGTCGACAGCGCCCTGCAGCGCTACCGCGCAGAGCACGGGATCGCCGACAAGTGGGAGGCGAGGGAGCGCGTGGTCGTCGCCCTCACCGGCGGAGCGGAGGGCGACACCCTGCTGCGCCGCGGGGCCCGCATCGCCGCCCGCTCCAGCGGCGGCACGCTGCTCGCCGTGCACGTCGCCGCCACCGACGGGCTGGTCGACGCCGACCCCGGCGCCCTGGCCGCGCAGCGCAGCCTCGTGGAGACCCTCGGCGGCAGCTACCACCAGGTGGTCGGCGAGCAGGTGCCCCGCGCCCTCGTGGACTTCGCCCGCAGCGTGAACGCCACCCAGCTGGTGATCGGTGTCAGCCGCCGCAGCTGGCTGAGCACCCTGTTCACCGGTTCGGGCAACGGCGCGGCGGTGATCCGCGAGGCCGGCGACATCGACGTGCACATCGTGTCCCACGGGTCCGCCGGGCGCCGGACCCTCCCCCGCGCCGGCGGGGCCCTCTCGCTGCGGCGCCGGATCATCGGCTTCGCCACCACCCTGCTGGGCCTGCCCGCCCTGACCTGGCTGCTCGGCCTGTTCAGCAGCGAGGAGTCGATCACCAGCGACGTGCTCGCCTTCCAGCTGTTCGTGGTGGTCGTGGCGCTGATCGGCGGCATCTGGCCAGCGCTCGCCTCCGCCGTGCTCGCCGGCTTCCTCCTCGACTTCTACTTCGTCTCCCCGCTCTACACCGTGAACGTCGCCGATCCGCTGCACCTGGTGGCCCTGCTGGTGTTCATCATCGTCGCCGTGCTCGTCAGCATCGTCGTCGACCAGGCGGCCAGGCGCTCCCGCTCGGCGGCCAGGGCGGTTGCGGAGTCGGAGACGCTGGCCACGGTGGCCGGCAGCGTGCTGCGCGGGCAGGACGCGCTCGACGCGCTCGTCTCGCGCATGCGGGAGGCCTTCGGCATGACCAGCGTGATCGTCTACGACGACGGGGTCCCGCTGCACGCGGCGACGGATGCGACGCTCGTCGCCGCCGACGACATCGAGACGTCGTTCCCGCTCGGCGGCACCGCGAGCCTCTACCTGCGCGGGCCCGACCTCCCGGCGACCGACCGCAGGATCCTCGAGGCGTTCCTCTCGCAGATCGAATCGGCGCTCACCCAGCGCTCGCTCGCCTCCGAGGCGGAGGGCATGCGACCGATCGCGGAGGCCGACCGGCTGCGCACCGCCCTGCTCGCCGCGGTCGGACACGACCTGCGCCGTCCGCTCGCCGCGGCCACCGCCGCGGTCACCGGCCTGCGCTCCACCGGGGCGACGCTCTCGCCCGCCGACCGCGACGACCTGCTGGAGACCGCCGAGGACAGCCTGGGCTCCCTGGCCGCGCTCGTCACGAAGCTGCTCGACGCGAGCCGGCTGCAGGCCGGCGTGCTCGGGGTGTCGCTGGAGCCGGTCGCCCTCGACGAGATCGTGCTGCTCGCCCTGGACGAGCTGGGGCTCGCCCCCGGCGACGTGCGTCTGCAACTGGCGGCGGACATCCGCTCTGTCACAGCCGACCCGGTGCTGCTGCAGCGCGTCGTGGTGAACCTGCTGGCCAATGCGCTGCGCTTCTCGCCGGAGGGCGTCGCGCCGGTGATCGGCACCAGCGAGTTCGGCGACCGGGTGGAGCTGCGCGTCATCGACACCGGGCCGGGGATCGCTCCGGAGCGGCGCCACGAGGTGTTCCAGCCGTTCCAGCGGCTGGGCGACACGGACAACACCACGGGGGTGGGCCTCGGGCTGGCCCTGTCGAAGGGCTTCACCGAGGCGATGGGCGGTACGCTCGAACCCGAAGACACCCCGGGTGGAGGGCTCACCATGGTCGTCGCCCTCTCCCCCGATCCGACGGACGCCTAAGTGAAGATCCTCATCGCCGACGACGACCCGCAGATCCTGCGGGCGCTGCGCATCACCCTCTCGGCGCGCGGATACGAGGTGGTCACCGCCCAGGACGGCCGCGAGGCGTTGAAGCTGGCGACCGACCGGCACCCGGACATCATCGTGCTCGACCTCGGCATGCCCGGCGTCACCGGGATCGAGGTGATCGAGGCGGTGCGCGCCTGGTCGGCCGTGCCGATCCTCGTGGTCTCGGGCCGCAGCGACTCCGTCGACAAGGTGGAGGCGCTCGACGCCGGCGCCGACGACTACGTGACCAAGCCCTTCGCGGCGGACGAGCTGCTCGCCCGCATCCGCGCCCTCGGCCGGCGCACCCCGGGCGTGGCGGACGAGCCGGTGGTGGTCTTCGGCGACGTGTCGGTCGACCTCGCCGCGCACGTCGTGACCCGCGCCGACGCCGTGGTACGGCTGACGCCCACGGAGTGGCGCCTGCTCGAGCAGCTGGTGCGCAACCCCGACCGCCTCGTCACCCGGGAGACGCTGCTCACCGAGGTGTGGGGGCCGCAGTACACGACAGACACCGGGTACCTGCGGCTGTACATGGCGCAGCTGCGCAAAAAGCTCGAGGCGGAGCCCTCGACCCCGCGGCACCTGCTCACCGAGACCGGCATGGGCTACCGCTTCGTCAGCTGACGGCGGCGGCCACCGACCACCCTCGCCACCGCCCCCCTCCCCCTCGTCCCCGCCCTTCGCGCCCTTCCTTCGCTCCCCTTTCGCTCCCCTTTCGGAAATTCAGGACTTCTGGCTTTCGCGAGGGCTGCCGCCGCCAGAAACCCGCGGGTGCGGGCCGGTTCCCGCGGCGGAAGTCCTGAATTTACGAAAGGCTCGCGCGCGGGGGAAGGGCCTCGGCTCAAGGATGCTGCGGGGGAAGCAGCGCGACCCACGCTCGCACCACGCTCTGCAGGGCGGGCGCCTTCGCCTCGACGTCCGCAGCGCCGGTGAAGCGGAGTTCCCGGCGGTCGGCCCAGCTGCCGAGCATCAGCCCGCTCGGGTCGTCAACGAGCCCGTGCGGGAAGACGAGGATGAGCCGGAGGAACTCCGTCGGGCGCAGCTCGAAGGCGCCGAGGTCTGTCCCACCGACGTGGAAGCTCGGGGACTTCCACTTGATCCGCTCCTGGACGAGCGGATGCGCCTCCCGCACCACCACGCGAAGGCGCGCCACCTCCGCGGCGAAGGGGTGCTCGAGCGTGGACATGTACTCGTCGACAGCCGCGGCACCGTTCATGCGCACAAACCTAGCGGGACGAGTGGCCCATCGGGAGCCGAAAGCCGTCGCCGCCCTGCGCTCCCCCCGCCCCGCCCTTCGGAAATTCAGGACTTCTGTGTCGTGCAGGCCGGTCGCGCCCCGGGCTCTCGCGGCCGATGGACGGTGCCGACGGCGCAAGTCCTGAATTTCCGAAGGGGCGGGGGGGGGGGGGGCGGGGGGGGG
>Ga0247813_10001497_pt1 | contig 17689 bp, 13 predicted proteins | sample UWRJL169409C1_FD_180719 | JGI IMG/M metagenome (GOLD analysis project Ga0247813, IMG submission 180719) | Plant litter microbial communities from Arlington Agricultural Research Station in Wisconsin, United States - UWRJ-L169-409C-1 | ecosystem: Environmental > Terrestrial > Plant litter >... | reverse complement strand
GACTCTGATCTCAGCGAAGCGGGCATTCGTAACGATTACTGGAACTGGGGAAAAGGGTTTATCAGTGCTTATCCCCCGGATCAGTTTATCATGTTAGAACAAGGAGCAAAATACGGTGGACAAAAAAACCAGGTATGGGCACCTTATTATACCCTTCATAAAATTCTGGCTGGTTTAATAGATGTGTATGAAGTCAGCGGTAATAAAAAGGCCCTTGAAATAGCGACTAACATGAGCGATTGGGTGTATGTGCGACTCAGCCAATTGCCACAAGAGACACTGATCAAGATGTGGAATACGTATATCGCTGGTGAGTTTGGAGGGATGAATGAATCGATGGCCCGTCTTTACAAGATTACTGGCGACCAGAAATATCTGAAAACTGCACAATTATTTGATAACATTAAAGTATTTTTTGGTGATCCTGCTCATTCGCATGGACTGGCTAAAAACGTAGATATTTTCCGTGGCCTGCATGCCAATCAGCATATACCTCAGATTGTAGGGAGCATTGAAATGTACAATGTTTCGAATAAACCGGAATATTACAATATAGCCGATAATTTCTGGCATAAAATGATGGATGATTACATGTACAATATTGGCGGAGTTGCAGGGGCACGTAATCCTGCTAATGCAGAATGTTTCATTAGTCAGCCTTCTACCTTATATGAAAATGGATTCTCTGAAGGGGGACAGAACGAAACCTGCGCAACCTATAACATGTTAAAATTAACCGGCGACTTGTTCCTTTTTGATCAGCGTGCGGAGTTGATGGACTACTACGAACGTGGTTTATATAACCATATCCTCGCTTCAGTAGCGGAGAATAGTCCTGCTAATACTTATCATGTGCCACTCAGACCAGGATCTATCAAGCAATTTGGTAATCCGGATATGACAGGATTTACCTGCTGCAACGGTACAGCTATCGAAAGCAGTACCAAACTACAGAATTCAATTTATTTTAAAAGTAAAGATAACCAGTCGCTTTATGTGAATCTGTATATCCCCTCTAAACTGGAATGGACAGAACGTAAGGTAACGATAGAACAAACAACAGATTTTCCAAAGGAAGACCACACCAAACTAACTATCAAAGGCAGTGGGAAATTTGATCTGAATGTACGTGTACCTGGCTGGGCGACCAAAGGATTTTTTGTAACGATTAACGGTAAGGATCAAAACCTGGAAGCTACACCAGGCAGCTACCTGAAAATAAGTCGCAAATGGAAAGATGGTGATATTGTCGAATTGAAAATGCCTTTCCAATTCCATTTGGATCCTGTAATGGATCAGCAGAACATTGCCAGTCTGTTTTACGGACCGATATTATTAGCCGCTCAGGAGCCTGAAGCAAGAAAAGACTGGCGTAAAGTAACGCTGGATGCCGAAGATTTAGGAAAAACGATTAAAGGTGATCCACAACAGCTGCAATTCACCATTGATGATGTGGTTTTCAAACCATTTTATGATACCTATGGCCGTCATTCGGTTTACCTGGATGTAACGTTAAAATAGATATTACAAAAAAGGATAGATTGCTCCGGGCAAGGCAATCTATCCTTTTTTTCAGGTGATGGGAGCCTGCTCGCATCCTTTTAACTTACCCAGAATGTTTCTCATCATAAAGCAGTTTTAATAACCAGCTTGTTTGAATAAGAATGCCCTGCCAGAGCAATTTGCATAATCTACCTCAGCACTTCGAATGTAAAGATTAAAAAATAAAGCCGACCTTTGATCCATATGATGAACATTTCAGACAGACAAGCCTTTATGACCAGCTTCAAGGAAAAGTTTAACGAGTCTTTGGATCGTATTGAAGAGAAATATGACGAGAAGGCGGACTTTTGGTTTTATCACGTACAACTGAAGGAGGGTATTGATAAAGATGAATTTCTACAATCCAATTTTCAATACATAGTAGATAACACCGATTTTGAGGATTCTTTTGACTTGTGGTTTAATGAATTTGGGGATGATATGGAAACTGAAGCTAGCATATTATCAGTTAACACGGAACTTAATGACGATGATAAATTCTAAAATCATTACTTCAAATCAGCACCATCATCATCACGGAAGTCTTCGCCAAACCAAATCTTTGTGCGCTTCACGTTACTCCTGGCTAAAAGAATTTCTTTATTGTCTGCTATATTTGCATGCAGCTGCACATTAAACTGGGGGAACGGCTTAAAGCCTCCACCAAGGAAGAAGCGGTGTTACCAGTTAATTTTAAACTCCCTGAAATAGAAGAAAGTCAAAAATTCGAAAGGATTTACATATCAATAATATGAAGTCACATTATATTTCTTTTAATACTCTTCAATGAATGCCTTCTCAATAAAATCGCTAAAAGAAGGAGCAATTTTTAAAACTTCATTAATGTCTAAATCCCCAAACGGACATTTTGAAACAGCAAAGCCATCGTTAATAACAAAACCGTAGCAAATCCCACCACCGTCTGTGCCGAATGCAAAGAAATTTTGAGTCAAGTATTTTTGAATTTGATATTCATGATTTAGAGTGATTGAGTCTTCTATTCTCCATAAAGAGACATAATTTCTCCCGACATACCCCTCTCCCCCATTACTCCAATATAAAAATGCTTTATAATCGTCGGGAAATCTAAAATTTAAACTACTCTCCACTGTAGAAATTGACTGTTTATCTGCTTTAGAATTTTTATTCCAATTTGTATTAATTTTCTCTATAATCTGATCCATAATCATTTAAATCTACATATCTCTTCAATAATCTAAAATATTCAGATTTAATCAATTCCTCGATGACATCACTTTCTTTTTTTAGTTATATATACCAACATATATCCTGCAAATAACTCAAACTATTATGAAATTGGTAAAAATCCTTCAGCATGGAGTCAGCTCCGGGGGAGCTGACTCCATGCTGAAGCTCCATTTTGCTCGTCTTCATGCATTACGCCATGAGGATCTACCTGGTCAGATTTGAAATAATAGCTTGGGACATCAAATTCTGAGTTGAATGTATTTATGTCCTGAACCTTAGTGGCCTATCATCCACCTAATTCATTGTGCCTCAATTTCAAAAAATATCTTCCAAAACCTATAAAAAGTTACTTACAATTTATGTTCTACTTCAAAAAAGTTGAGGTAATTAGTGTTTTGTTCCAAAACATTTTTTGCCTTTTCAGTGCAAAAAACATGGCCTAGTTGAGGTGTCCGAAATATATCGGAACCATCCCAGTCGCTTAAGTTAAGTTGAATATGACTATATTCACTTATCCCTATTTTTGATTTATCAATCATACCTGTTGATGTAGTATTAATCATCATTACCCATATATCAGGCGTTTTTTCGGCAAGTTGAACATTATGTTTACGCTTTAAAATAAAATCCTCTGGTTCGCCTGACTTTGGTTTTTCAGGAATCTTTTGAGTTTCATCCCATGAAGACCAATCAATTTCTACAATTTTAGATTTAATTGCTTTCTTAAAATAATATCCTGCAAGGTTTTCTTGTTCTACCGATTTTTTTACACTATCTATAACTGCAATATATTTATTATACAGGTATACATCAGGTATCATAGGGGCAACGCGTTCTATTAAAATTTCTCCGTCATCATTTTTAGAAATAAATCCATACGCTAATATATTTCCATAATCTCCCCAGGTCATCTGCTTATTTCTAATAATATAATATTTCATTGATCAAAATCTACATTTTGACTTTATATTTATTATCCAATGGCAATAGTTCTTCATCATATTGATTGGCATAAATGGCAGGAAAATCACTTACTTTATATATTTCAGGTGAATAAAAATCATTAAAGACACGTTCAATCACGGTTGCTTTAAATATGATACTATTATTGTAGGCGGGACTTTTGAGTACAAATATATTTTTAGTAGAATTATAGTCCTGAAGTTTAAGATCTGGAAATATGACATACGATCCTCCAAAAGTATGTTTCCCCCTCTGTTTTGTCTTGTCAGAGAAATCGAATAATTCGTCATCAAAATCGCCAAATCTTAATGCATAATATTTTCTGTTTGTTAGAGCCTCATTTTTCTTATTAACAATATCAATATCCGCAACTTCAAATCCATTATCAAGTCCGTTATCAAGCATGAACTTATAGAAGTCATTCGACACTAGTTTAACATTAGACCCAAATTCACAGTAATCAAATAAAATAGCTTTCATTTTTTTTTTGAAAACTAGATAAAGTCGATCCGGAAATTTATACTTAACGTCTTTAGGCGGGAAATCCATAGGTGTGAAGTCAACTTTCCTCCACTCCGATGTAGAATAAAACTTATTTTTCAATGGATCATAACTGTCAAACAAAACGATATCATCACTGTTTGGAACGCCATTTGGTAATATAGTGCGATAATACCATATATATAATTTTTGTGTTTCCATGTTTGCGGTTTTTACTTTACAAAGAAGCCACCTTCCACCTTTTTTCCCAAGAAGACTCGCGTTTTTTAGAATCTAATAACCATTTATCCCCTTCCTTTAGTAGGACATACATAAAACTTTCATTCATAGGCATCTTCCTATTGGTTTTAATAACCATACGATTAGCCTTCTCCTGCTCTATACTGATAATTTTTTCTTGTTTAGGATCATATTCAAAGGAATCGTCAGATCCAAAAGAAACACTATTAGGCCTACCGTTTAATCTTTCTTTTACTGTACAATATTTCGAAAAAATTCTTTCTAAAAGAATCCTTTGTTTAACAAATTGCTCATCATCATCTAAGGCGTCGTTATCTTCAATTTTATTACATTCATGCTCCCATCTATTCATTTCGTAGATGAAATCAATAAGAATTTCTTCAGCTAGTGTCTTATCATCGATTTGACTTAAATGCTACTGAGTATTTTTGAATATTTTCTTGTTACTTCTACAATATAGAGATTACAAGACTATAAAACATCATAATTATAAGTAACTAATCCTGTATCTCTCGTTGTAATGCACAGGTAACTCAAAATAATAAACCAGATCAAAACCATAAAGCCTTTTGCTAATAAGTTCTTCCTTCACTAAGTTAACGCAAAAAATATATTTTGGAACGTAAAATCCAAAGGGATAAATATATCATCGGTCACATCACGAGACACAATTTACACGACTTCTGACATATCACCGACAATACTGCTTCTAAAAATACTGGCACACCCTTTTGAGGTTTAGGCCATAAACAGAATATATCTTTCATGTATAAACCAGCTGTAATTAATTACTTACCATAGTACAGTCAAAACTATGACATTGCAAAATTAGGACTTACATTCGGTGATATAATATTGTTAGACAATGAATTGACAGACTTTAAATCAAAATAATAGCCATAATTTTGATCATCGTCAGACTCAAGAATCTTCCTTTTCAATCCCATTACAGTAACCAGATATTCACCAGCCTCAAGCATATATCTTTGACCTGTATATTCAAATACTTCCTTCCCCTCGGCTCCTGACTCAACATAGTATCCTGTGTAGGATTCCTTATCAGAAAATTTTTCAGGCATCCAATTATGAAACTGTGCAAGAGAAATAAACCATAATGAACTAGTTTCATCAATTTTTAAATTAAAATCGCCTTCTTGTAATGCGACCTCCCAAGTATCTTCTAAGGTGTACAAAGAAATTTCTGAGCTGATAAATATTGAGTAAGAATAGGCGGGAATTTGATTAATAGGAAGGAGTACACCGTCTTGAATTGCTTGATTAAGATCTTCTTTTTTCTTACTGAAATGAGCTAAAAGCTTCTTACTTTTTATTCCTTTCTCCTTCAAGAAAAACTCCAGAACAGTGGGAGATAGTAAAAAAAAACCATAATCATCTGCTGATATTTTACGTTCTTCTTGCATTTTTTTCACCATTTACTATTACACGACTTCTAATATATCACCGACCATATAACAGGATATTCAAATAAAATACTACCATCTTTATTTTTCGCGAAATTTATTTTTATAGGAGCTATCAATTTTTGATGTTGTTCTTAATAATTCGATCATACTAAATTGTGCTGTGATCTCTTTTTGCATTGCATCATCGTCAAAACCTTCTTTTGATAATATATCAATATTTCGATCTTGAAGCTGAACGTCAATTACATTTATTATCGCTTGTGACATATTATATTCAAAACCTCTTACACCTGTAAATAAATAGTCTAAAATCCCATCCAAAGAAATTTGATGGCTATAATAATCAAAGATTATTGTTTTACAGGACTTAGTAATAACCATATATAACTTATCAGGAAACTTGTATTCCTCGGATGGCGGAAAATCCATTTTATATGGATTAAATAACTTCCATCTTTGATCAGGCGTATATTTCGGTCTAGCTTTATCAAAAGTATCTTTGATAATAATTTCATCAGTTAGTGGATAACCGTCCGGAACTTTAGTCCTGTTAAACCAAATAAATAAGTCATCCATATTTCAATAATTTAGTGTAGTCCACTAGCTTTCCCTATTTATGTTTCTAATCCCATTCCCATATTAAAAAATCTTCCAAATTTGAATTCTAAGTCGTGTAAAAATAAATTATGAAAATACTTCTCGAAATGATTTTCTATCCCTTCTTGAAAGTAATACTATTAATTTTATTAGATTTTATCACATCAACGAAAAGTTCAGAGACAACTATTTTATTATCAAAAGAACTTCGTACAATATTATACGTCATCCCATATTCTTCCAACTGGTCTTTCTTTAGTACTATTTTTGAAAATTTATATGACCCATCAACGGGGTGCTTTACATACTCACTTTTATCCATATTGTAACATTCCACTTTATTATAAATATTTATGGCAGAATAACTATCACAAACTTTACCCTTATAACTAAAAGTAGATTTAAAAAATTGAACTTCTTTGGGAAAGTTTGATTCAATAAGATCGACTAAACGCTTGGAAGCGAGCCAACCTCCGCCTACCGATTCAAGCAGATCGTATTCTAGCAACTTCTCAAAGTCTACATCACTATTTTTTGCATCATTGTAAACTAAAGGAAGGCTAACATCTTCCCTAATAAATTTTCCAATAGCAATGTGACTCCCATTTATTACATTATCACTGTCATAAACAAGTGGTAAAGAAGGTTTACTTGTAATTTTAAAAAAATAATTCATAAGATTAATGATGTTTATTAGTAAGCTTTACGTTCGGATCATTTTTTAAATATTTACCTCTCATATCATCAGTGTAAGCGTCAACATGCATACGCTTGATTTCTAAACTTGCGTTCATTGCATTTATTCTATCCAATTCATCTAAAGCCATTTGTTTATGAGTTGCTAAATGTCCTCCGTGTTTTGGGTGTACTGTCCTTGTTGGGTCTACATCTGGAGTGTGTGGTAAATGAACTATGTTTCGAACATCGTTTATATCATAATTTAACTCTTTTAACAATGGATGTTCTCTCAATGCATCTGGAATTATATGGTGTTTAGTATTCCCAGAAATATCGGGCAAATCTTTATAAGATCCTGTTTTAGGACCACGTATCAAACCGAATATATCTAACCAATAATTAGTATCACTTACATATGCATAAAGTTGATGTCCGCCTTTCAGCCCTATCGGATCCTGACTAATATAACTCCCCGCCTCAGGATCGTAATACCTAAACCTGTTATACGCCAACCCTGTCTCTTCATCAATATACTGTCCCTGATACAGTTGCGGCACTAATCCCTTTATCCCTGTCTCTCTCCTTAATGCGCCATAACAGTCCAACTCTCTTTCCCAAACTAAAGAACCTCCCTCATCATAAGCCCTTGTAGGGGTACCCAGATGGTCAGCTAAAATACTATATTTCTGATCTCCCTCCAAGCGTGCGCAGGGTACAAAACTTCCTTCTTCATATATCCAGGTCACCGGGTTATCCACCTGCTCCTTCATTTCGCGCAACTCCCCTGTTTCATCTACAGCATTGGCCGGCGGAAAATCACCTTCGTAAGACCATTCATGCAGGGGGACATTGCCGTCCCATACCCATCTTTGCGTACGTCCTTTGCAGGTCTTGGCAATACGTCGACCGAGTGCATCATAAGCAAAGGAGATAATATTACCTGCCGGACTGCTGATTTTCTCGAGCATCCCGTTACCGCTCCATTTGTATACCCATCCGGTCTGACTGGCTTTTAAAGTCAAACCGTAGGCTTTGGCCTGGGCAGTACGATCCACAGCATGACTGTTAGTGTTCCTTTTAAACTCTTTCAGTACCAGGTTACCTTCTGCATCGTAGTGGAAGTGGTATTTGTCATCTTCCAGCAGTCGCCCGCCCTTTCCGTAAACACGGTCAGACTTAGCCGGCGTTTTGTAGAGATTACCAATTTTATCAGGAATCCGGTAGATCGTTTCCTCAATCGACTGCCCTTTTGTTTTATAGGCAGCACTGATCAGGCTATCGAAATTATCATAGCGAAAGAACGATTGCGTGCCTGCAATTTCATTTTCAATCAGTTTCAGCTTATTCTGGTTGTCCCATTCGTAGCGCGTGCGCCGCTGTTCGGCGTTCCCCACACCGATACGCTGACGCGTCACACGTCCCTGGATATCACGTTCAGTTGTCTGTGAAACGCCGCCACTCATGATCTGCTGTAATTCCAGACCTTCCTTATCACGCTGCCAGCTGGAGCTCCATGCATTTTTAGCGTTGGAATTGCCCACAGCTTCCATAGCGGTCAGATAACCCATCTGATCATGTGAGAGATCTATAGAGGCGCCCAGACTGCTGCTGATATTGGTACAATTGCCGCGCTGATCAAAGCTGCGGGTAATTTGGTGCTGTCCTTGTTGCTCTTGTATAATCCTGCCCGACTGATCGCGTTTTAAGTAGATGTGCGACTGATCATTGAGCGCTTCTTTTAACTGGCCATCTTTATTATAACCGTAGGCTGCAACACTGCCATCGTAATGGTCTTCTTTAACTACATTGCCAATGCTGTCGTATTGATAGGCAGTCCAGCGCTCCGCAGGACGTAGTACTCTGCGCACACGACCAACACCGTCACGTTCATAACGCTTCTGCAAGCCGTCGAAACCCCATTCTCCTACTACATCACCCAGCGGATCTAAGGCAAAACGATAAGCCTCATCACCTTCATTGGTAATTCCTTTTAGCTGTAATTCAGTATCATAATGGAAACTTACTTTGCGGTCTTCCTGCCGGCGACTTAGTAAGGTACCTAAAGCACCATAACTGAAATCAACTTCGCGGCTGCCGTCAGTCGCCCGGATCATATTCCCCATCGCATCATAATTAAAGTGATGGTCATTACCATTCGCTTCTTTCATGCTGATCAGTTCTCCGGCAGCATCATAGCTGTACCTGCGCCAGTATCCTTTACTGTCTATCTCTTCGGCCACCCGTCCCAGATCATCGTACTTCCAGCGCTGTACAGCACCATTGGGCAATTGTAACTGGGTCAGGTTATGTGCTGCATCGTAGAGGAATATATATTCGTTACCATCGTCATCTGTAATACTGCTCAATTCGTTAGCTGTGTAATGATAAAAAAGCATACTGCCATCTGTATTTGTTTTGGCAGTCAAAAGCCCATTTTCATCGTATTCCCAGCTGATTTCTGCGCCTTCAGGACTACGTACATTTTCCAGCAGACCGTTTTCGGTATAGCTGTAATTTGTACTTTCTGCATTCCCATTGGTATATTTTACTAAAAGACCATCTTCATTGTAGCTCATTTTAGCACTGTTCCCTTCGGGATCTACGATCAGTTCCAGTTCCTGCAGCTCATTATAATGCTGATGGGTAATCCCTCCTTTCGCATCGATGATTTTATAAATCAGATGATCTTCATCGTAGAAATAGATCGTGCTATGTCCTAAACTATCTGTAGCCGTCGTTTTGCCCGGTTCATAACGGGTCCAGTATTCCAGAATCCCGCCATCACCCCAGGTATGAATACAACGTGCATCATCGCCACTGCCTTCATATTCCCAGTAAAAGCTCATGCCGGTCGGACCGGTAAGTTGCACCAATAAATGTCCGTTATACAGGAAATGTTTGGTATTTCCCAGGGCATCATTGGTCTGATTCATATTGCCCAGCTCATCATAAGCGTAGGAAACCAGGTTAATTTGCTCGTCATCATGATGTGTATACACACGGGTGATATATCCTTTCTGATTTGTATCTATATAAATCTCCCGGTTGCTGCTGTCGGTAATCCGGGAAAGCTGTCCTGTTCCATCGTAACTGAAACTGATCTGGTGTTTCAGGTTATCGCTGATATGTGATACCATACGGAAGCCTTCCTTATTTTTCGGAGAATTAAATGTATAGGTGAGTCCATCAACTGCTAAAGTATATCCTTCCGATGTATGCGACCAGCGGAACTGCTCTGTAGGATCAAAAAAGGAATCTCCAACAGGAATCTCAGGTAATACTGTTTCCCGTCCATCGCTCATTATCAGCGTGAAGAAACCATTCTCCATATCATAGATACCGATATTATAGCTATGGTGCCAGTTATAACCTAGTGTACTCTCAACCTCCACATTACTGTAATAGGTCCGTTCCCAAACCAGAGGAATCGGACCGGCCAAGTAAAAGTCCATATTATTGGCATATACCCTGCCTGTTGCCGCATCTACAGGTTCACCGAATAACCTGCATTTCATATGCTGCAGCACCTTACCCAGCTTAGGGTTTTTGCTGGCTATTTTCTTCAGCATTTTCTTTACGGCCTTCCCTGCTTTTTTAACGAGTTTCCCCAATCCCTTCAATCCCATTTTAAACATGAGCTGAAACAGATCTATCGTTGGGGGGCCGCCAACCAGCACGGGTTTCCCTCCTGAAGTCAGAATGGATAACAGTGAGGTGGGTAGCATCAATGCAACTTTAGGCTTTGGTTTAGTCAACCTGAAAGGTGCCGGCATACCTACAATATTGCAGGATAAGGCCGGGTGAAACTGGGTGGAGAAAGGACTGGAATCCGCCAGTACGGTAGAACTACCCATAAACATTTCCGAAGAAGCCATGGGTGATACTGCGGGTAGCGCATGGAGAAAAATGCCGGGCAAATGCTGGATCGTAGTTCCTGCATTGGAAATCCACCTGCCATGCACCTGTACAGATGGCTTCATGGAATTGGCAATTGCAGTTGCTACACTCGCCAGCGTTACAGGTGCAGGCGGCGCAGGTTTATCTCCATCCGCTTCAGGCGGAGGTGGGGGTTCGGGAAGTGCTGTCGCAATAGCCGCCATAATTGCCCCCATAATATCGAACACCATACCGATATGTGGTACGGGCAATAAAGGACTTGGCGGAAAAAGCGTTGGATGGGCATCTATACCTATCCCCAGGTCGAAAAACTTGGCTGATGGCATTCCTGGAAATGCCGGAATAAAACTGGCCAGGTCTTTCTGAAAACTGTCTAACGCACTTTTTTTCTCCGCAAATAACTCCCCAAATCCCTGTGATGCTGCTGCCATGCTAAATATTTAGGTGGTTTCAAATAATTTCTTTTTCCTTCTTACAGTTGCCTTGTCCATGTGATCAGATTGCAGCAGTTCCTGCCAGTCATCTCCGATCCACACGCCCAGCTGCTCTTCCAGTGCCAGCAGTTCTTTTTTGCTTTTCACCTGTTTGCCTATATAAAGGGCAAGCGCAGCAATCTGCATAAAGGTTGAAGCACGGATCATGTCTTTGTCCAGATAACTGCCGCAGACCAGGCCGAGCAATAAGGTTTCAAAAGCCATGGACAGGTCATTTAGCTCATAGTAGAGTTGTCCGCTAAAGCGGTTTCCCTCCATCGCAGTATAGGGATCATGGTGTGCTGCTGCTGTTTTTGCCAGCTCATCATACAGCACAATTCCTTCTTTTCTTTTTTTACGGGCTACAAGTATCGCACCCTTCAGCATCATACAGGTTTTCCACAGGTGGTATCCGGTATCAGGCTCCATTTCCATAAGTAGCTGTGCCCTATTCACTGCCTCATCGGCATAAGATCCGCTCGTTTTAAAGTCGACCGCCATATAATATGCCTGTGCGGCAACCATAAATCCAGATAAAATATGTGAGGCTTCCCCCATCTGTCTGGACAAGACGAAAAGTGCTTCCACTTCCTTATCAAGCAAGTCTTTATCATTTTTAAGGGTCGCATCCATGACCACACGGATCTGTTTGGTAAACCGGGCGTCAGTGCTCGTTGTATCAGAGTTTCCGCTGCCTTTATCCATTTCATTACTGATGGCAGCAAGCATGTTCAGTTCTGGCTGCAATTCTTTTACCAGTCCACTGGTCGCTTTTGCACCCAGGTCTACCTTTCTGCTTTGTGCATAATCTATAGTGGCCAGCCGGATTCCCTTGGGTAACAGTTCAATTGTATTGGAGAACCAGCGTGACATTTTCGGTCCCCCCGGCAAACTTGGCGGGAAGTAAATACAGAAGTTAACATCTTCCAGGTCTTTGATACAATTTTTAAAAGTCAGCATTTCCTGCCAGAGCGCTTCTAGTGTTTCTTCAATTTGCTGCGGCGGATTATAATCGGTCAACAGCAGTCCCTCCTCTTTCAAGGCGGCGATAATATCATATTTTTCTTGTGGCGAAGGCATAAACCAGGCGCGGAATTCCTGCCAGAGTTCATGTACAAATACCTTATCATCACCCGAATAAATACTGTCGAACCGGAAAAATATATCATCGAAAACGCCAACGGGTGAACGTTCCGTTTCCATAAATTTATCGAGTATATCTACATCCTGATAGGCTGCAACCCAGATCATCAGCTTCCACCCGGGTTGCTGATCAATGCTGCGCCAATATTCACGGATCTTATAAAATTCCTGAGCTACCGATGCTGCCATGATCTATGAATTTAATTTGATGATTCCACCCGTTACGCCTACTTCTCCACTGCCATCAATTTTCATAGTTGTGGCATTCAATGTCGCTGTTTTGGCATCCGATTTCAGGTCTTTGGTTTTGAGATTCAGGGCATTTGTACCATCAATGCCAATCACCTTACCTGTGACTTCCACTTTATCTGCACCTCGCACCGCAATTTCATCACCTTCCGTCGTAATCTTCTTGCCTTTAATTAGGATATCACCATTCTTACTCATTTTGATACTCGTTTCACCACATTCAATCAGAAAGGTTTCTTTAGTCGTCATTGTTCCGTTTCCGGCTCCATCCAGGAAAAGCGTATTGTCGTCTTTATCACGAACGGTAATACCACCCGCATCATCAAGCCTTACCGTATGACCACTTTTGGAGGTTAAACTTTTGCTGTCATTACTGCTGCTGCCGCCAGTTCCGCTTTTCCCATGAAATACGCTGCCCATAATCAATGGTCTCGCAATGTTTCCTTCTTCGAAAGCAACCACTACCTGGTCGCCCACTTCGGGTATAAATACAAAACCCCTGTTGGTACTTACTTTATCACTCGTACCGGCGTCGGGTGTAACTACCCGCAGCCATTCGGTCTCATCATTGGTCTGGCATTGCCATTTAAACTTCACTTTCACACGACCCTGACCCATAGGATCATCATTCTTCACCACATCTGCCAATTGCATATCAGGCTGTGGACGCTGATAATCCCTGAAGGCAATACGTTCTGTCGTAGAAACCAGGCCTTCAAAAACATTGTTATAATGACCGCGCTCATCAATCGTATGATGTACTGCAGTGATCAGAAATTCACCAAGACTCTGTGCAGAAAAACCTGCATCCTGCTTCAAACTCATACTGATATCAGCAATACTTCCTAACGCAACCTCGGGATTGTCGCCCGTGCCATTTACTTTAAGTAATTCACTGATATTCGCTTTCTCTTCATTTTCTACCATCGAATTGATATCACTCCCATTATCAACCCGCACCAGGGAAGGCTGGTTAAAGGTTTTACTATACATCGAATTGGAGGCGTTAACTGCATGTACAAGATCAGGCCTTCCATCTGCCTTACCTTTACTTTCACTCTCCAGCATCTGATCCTGTTTAGGATTATAGGCAAAACGTTTATTTTTTATCGGCGCAACTTCCATGGCATACTGCAGGCTCTGTACATCTCTCCCATAAAAGAGGGCGACTTCCCTCTGCTCGGCAGGTTTACCGAAGTTGAGCCGCTGTCCATCATAATAAAACCATTCATGGTATTCACCACTCAGGCGGTTGAGAAATTCGAAATCACTCTCGCGGTACTGAATGAGGTAATCTATTTTCGTGCTGCGGGAAGCATTAGCTACAAGATTAAGGTCATTTGCGGGTGTATCTTTAGTGGCCAGCTTTACAATTTCATTCAGGTCTTTACCAAGATAAGAACCTAAATCAGGCCCACGGTCAATTAATATCGTGGGACTATAGCCGCTTACAATCAGGTTTCCGTGATAACCATTGTGCTGCGATAGCTCCACTTTCGTGACTACACCCTGAAAATGCTGCATTTTGGCAGCAGCATATCCAAATGAAGCGGAAAGGGTTTTACCCACATATTCACGACTGGAATCGAGGCTGATCAATCCTGGTGCACCGATCTGATCGTGTTTGAACCTGAGCTCAAAATAGTGATGTGCATTGAATCGCTGTTGCAGCGTAAAAGAACCAAAATACATTATGCTTTTATCGCCAATACTGATCTCAGTAGTTAATTCGTTTCCCATGGTGAGCGTTATTGCTGATTTACTATGCTTTACGGCAAATATTCCATAATGCCGTCCAACAATCATTCCAACACTTGACAATTAAGAAAACTTAAAACCATCATTACATAAAATTCACACTGATTAATCGGAAATGCATTTTTATGAAAGAAAATTATTTTTACTAAAAAACCGATATAAGCCGCATTATGTAAAAGATGTTTACATTATACACAAAAATGACACACACTGTCCCATGTTACCGCCAGCGGCCGACCTGGATACCGCATGTTAATCTTTGTTCAACGATTGCCTGGCTCCGTTGTGATTTCCTTTTTTCATTTGTTCTTCTTAAATTTATTACCCCTTATTGCCGGTAGTAAACGCTCAGCCAACCAACAATCAGAAATATGAACAATATTACGAGAGTATACAAAATGTCTTTTGCAAGTGTTTACCCGCACTACATCCAAAAAGCGGAGAAAAAAGGCCGTACAAAAGCAGAAGTAGATGAAATTATATTTTGGCTCACAGGATATAATGAACAATCACTGCAAGAGCATCTTGACAGTAAAACTAATTTTGAAACCTTTTTTGCCCAGGCACAGATTAACCCAAATGTTTCAAAAATTACCGGTGTAATTTGCGGCTATCGTGTAGAAGAAATCGAAGACAAAGTCATTCAGCAAGTCCGGTATTTAGATAAGCTGATTGATGAACTGGCTAAAGGCAAGGCAATGGAAAAGATTCTCAGAGGTTGACCATCATACATTAAGACAACATCCTTTTCTTCTAATACTAGGTACTCGTAATCGCTGAAATCAACTTTTTATTCCTCAATTACAGATAGTAAATCGAGATCCTTATCCGGAATAGGCTCCATTAAATCTATTTTAATTGTGCTGCAGAAACTGGTCTGATCATTGTTATTTTGATGCAAAGATGCGCAATAATCAAACTCCATCAAATTGCATAGTCAGATACGGGTTCCGCCTATTTTTATTTAGATTTACCAATATGAAGCTAATTGCGCTAAGAATTAACAAGGTCTTCCATTGTGCGATAGAGAAAATATAAAATACGATTATGAGCAGAGAATGTTGCGAAAATAACCATAAAACTAAAGGTGCGGTCGACAAAACAAAGGAGGAACTACCTGACGATGACCATTCACATCATGACCATTCAGGAGAAGAAAACGGAAGCTGGATTAATCATTGGCCACTCCTTTCAGCACTCCTAATTTTGATGGTGATGCTGGTTCTTGAATTTGGTTTCAGCTACCAGCCGGCATTTCCTTTTAACCTGATCATATTTACCATCGCTTTTTTATTAGCGGGATATAATGTGTTAGGCATGGCATGGCAAAAGGCCAGACACTTTGATTTTTTCAATGAGTTCTTTTTAATGAGTGTAGCTACAATAGGTGCATTCAGCATTGGCTCTTACAGTGAAGGCGTAGCAGTAATGGTATTTTATTCTATTGGAGAATGGTTTCAGGATGCCGCTGTAGACCGTGCGAAAAGGAGTATCAAAGCTTTGCTGGACATCAGGCCGAATGAGGTAACCGTGATCAGAAATGGCCAAACTACAGTTATCAATCCCAGCGATGTCAAAATTAATGAAGTGATCCAGGTGAAAGCAGGAGAAAAAGTTGCGTTGGATGGCGTGTTGAACTCCGATTCCGCAACGTTCAATACCGCAGCTTTAACTGGTGAAAGTAAACCGGATACGAAAAGAAAAGGTGAAACGGTTCTCGCGGGAATGATTAATCTGGATAAGGTGTCTGAAGTGGAGGTGAAATCGCTGTTCAAAGATAGTAAGCTCAGCAAAATACTGGAAATGGTACAGGATGCCACAGCCAGAAAATCACAAACGCAACTTTTCATTAGCCATTTTGCTAAAATATATACGCCTATTGTTTTTGCGCTTGCACTGCTGGTCTGTTTGGTGCCTTACTTTTTTACCCAGCCGTACGACTTCCACCAGTGGTTTTACCGGGCTTTAGTTTTTCTGGTGATCAGTTGTCCATGTGCCCTCGTCGTTTCTATTCCCCTGGGCTACTTCGGTGGAATCGGCCTGGCGTCACGTAATGGCATTCTTTTTAAGGGTTCCAATTTCCTGGACGTGATGACGAAAATCAACACCGTCATCATGGATAAAACCGGAACGCTGACAAAGGGCGTGTTTAAAGTGCAGGAAGTGGTGACAGTTGACCGCGATAAAGATGAGTTTATACGTATTGCCGCGGCGCTTGAAAAGGACTCTACGCATCCCATTGCCAAAGCAGTGGTGGAATATGCAGGAGATGCAGCGAAATTAGAAAGGGCCGAAAACGTCGAAGAGGTTTCCGGACACGGACTAAAGGGAACGGTTGCCGGAAGCACTGTCCTTGCAGGAAATGGCAAACTCCTGAAGAAGTATAGTATTGCTTATCCTGGAGAGGTGGATCAGCTGGTAGATACAGTTGTATTGATTGCGATAAATAACCAATATGCAGGTTACATCACTATTGCGGATGAGCTAAAAGAAGACGCGAAAAAGGCGATTGAGCAACTGCACAGCATGAAGATACAAACGGTCATGTTGTCGGGCGACAAACAAATAGTAGTGGATAAAGTTGCTCAGCTTCTGGGGATCGATAAAGCCTTCGGTGACTTGCTTCCAGAAGGAAAAGTAGAAAAAGTACAGGGTTTCAAAAATGCAGGAAGCCGTATCGCCTTTGTGGGTGATGGTGTGAATGATGCCCCCGTTATTGCACTGGCTGATGCAGGTATCGCGATGGGTGGACTGGGAAGTGATGCCACGATAGAAACGGCTGATATAGTAATTCAAAATGACCAGCCTTCCAAGATAACCACTGCGATTAAAATAGGAAGGATCACCAGAAACATTGTATGGCAAAATATTACTATAGCCATGGCTGTGAAGATTCTTGTACTGGTTCTTGGCGCTGGTGGTATTGCTAATTTATGGGAAGCAGTAATTGCCGATGTCGGCGTCGCTTTAATTGCTATTCTGAATGCCGTGAGAATCCAGAAAATCAACCTTGAT
>Ga0247813_10001496_pt1 | contig 17691 bp, 13 predicted proteins | sample UWRJL169409C1_FD_180719 | JGI IMG/M metagenome (GOLD analysis project Ga0247813, IMG submission 180719) | Plant litter microbial communities from Arlington Agricultural Research Station in Wisconsin, United States - UWRJ-L169-409C-1 | ecosystem: Environmental > Terrestrial > Plant litter >... | reverse complement strand
GACCAAGTAATAGAGTGCCCCGGTGATCAGCGCGGCGCTGGTCAGGCTGGCGGCGAGGCGGAGGGGAGGCGCGGAGATGTAATATTCGATGAGGAGACGGCTGAGGGAGATTAACAGGATGCCGGAGAGGACTGCGGCGATGGCGGTGTTGTTGCGGGTGGGTTTTTTCAGGACGCGGATGCCGGTGGCTGTGATTAAGGCGATGAGGGCGAGCCCGCAGGCGAGCAGCATCCAGAATCCCGGATTGCTGGAAGAGAGTGGGTCGGTGAGCACGGCCTGGGCGGGCGGCGCGAACAGCGCGCAGGCGAGGGCGGCGCAGAGCAGGGTGAGGGTGCCGAGGAGTTTGGACGGGGGCATGGGGCGTGGTCGTTTTTGGTAGCCCCGAGCCCACGCTCGTAACTACGGGACGGATGGCTACGGGGAGGAAGGTGGGGCGGGACACACGGACGAAACGGCTCCGCCGTTCCGCTACGACGGAGGCGTGGGTGCGAGGCGGAACTTACTTGGTGGCGGCGGGCGCGGCAGGGGCGGCCTTGGCGGCGGCTTCGGCGGCGTCGAGCTTGGCCAGATACGTGGCGGGATCTTTTTTGAACTTACGCACGCAGCCTTTGCAGCAGAGCTTCACCACGCGGTCGGGTTTACCCTCTTCCTTGTGGATGTATTCGATGGGCGCGCCCATGTCGGTGAGGCCTTCGTCGGAAACGATGCAGGTCGTGAGAGGGTAGGCGGCGGCGGGCGCGGTGGCTGCGGTGGCTGCGGCCGGAGCGGCGGGGGCGGCCGGTTTGTCTTCGGCGCGGAGGGAGGCGGTGGCGCCAAGGACGAGGAGCGAGAGGGCGAGGGTGAAGCGTTTCATGCGGGGCGAACGTTGGCGCGACGTCGGGAAAAAATCCATCCGGTTATATTTGGGTGACGGCTTGGGTTGGGGTTGCCGCGGGACGGAGGGGGAGTTTGCGTTGCGCGCATGATTTATCCCGGACTGGTCTCGATCACGTTTCGCAAGCTGAGCCCTTCCGAGGTGGCGGCACTCGTGAAAAAGGCCGGTCTGCGCGGCATCGAGTGGGGCGGCGACATCCACGTGCCGCACGGCGATCTGGCGCGGGCGCGGGAGGTGCGGGAACTCACGCTGGAGCACGGGCTCACGACGGCGGCTTACGGGAGTTATTACCGCGCCGGTCAGAGCGAGAACACGGGGCTGGCGTTTGAGCGTGTGCTGGAGACGGCGGTGGAGCTGGGCGCGCCGACGATCCGCGTGTGGCCGGGCGCGGCGGGATCGGACGCCGTGGACGAGGAGGGGCGCTGGAAAATCATTCATGACCTGCGGCGCATCGCCACGATGGCGGCGAAGGCGGGCGTGAGCATCACGACGGAGTTTCACGGCGGCACGCTGACCGATACCAACGAGTCGGCGGGCGACCTGCTGGTGGAGGTCGACCATGCCAACGTGTTCACGGGCTGGCAGCCGCACAACGGCGAGGCGACCGAGGTGTGCGCGGCCGGGCTGGCGCAGGTGCTCCCGCGGGTGAGCACCCTTCATGTTTTTCATTGGTGGCCGACGGCGGCGGAGCGGCTGCCGCTGGCCGAGGGCGCGGAACGGTGGGCTGCGTTCTGGCCGCTGCTGCGACAGGCGCCGGGCGACCGTTATGCGCTGTTGGAATTCGTGCCGGGGGATTCACCCGAGGCATTTGTCCGGGACGCGGCGACCTTGCGGGCCTGGTTGGAGTGAGCGAAGTTCATGAGAAGCCAAGGCTTTGCAACTCGACAAGGGGCTTGGGGGGAGTTTGTGTCGCGCACTTTGTGTCAATACGCATGAAATGCCCCCTTCTTCTGCGTCTGAGTGGCTGGTTACTCGTAACGAGCTGCGTGCTCGCGTCGGGTCTGTATGCCCAGGAGGCGGGAGCGTCGGCGCCGCCCGCGCAGGCCGAGACGTGGGTGCGCTGGATCGGCTGGGTGTTTGTGGTGATGGCGGTGGGCGGCTTGCTGGTGTTCTGGATCAACCTGCGGCTTCAGGGGCAGATCAGCATTCAGACGCGGGCGCTGCGGTCTTCGGAGACGCGCATGCGGAATTTGTTTGAGAACACGCCGGTGGCGATCGTGGAGGAGGATTTTTCAGCGGTGGCGGCGTGGCTGGGCGAGTTGCGCAAACAAGGCGTGACGGAGCTCCCGGTGCATCTGGCGGGGCATCCGGAACTCGTGTCGGCGAAGTTCAATCTCGTGCGCGTGGTGGCGGCCAACCGCACGGTGCTGCGACTCGCCGGCGTGGAAACGGTGAAGGATTATGAATCGTTGATCCGCGGCGCGCCGACCCCGGGGATGCTGGATACGTTTGCCGCGCAGCTGCAGGCGGTCTGGGCCGGCGAGGCGGAGATGACGCGCGAGTTGCGCTACCGGGGCATCGACAGCCGCGCGGGGCACAGCTTGATGCATTGGAGCGCGCAGTGCGAAGACGGCCGTCCCGACTACGGGCGCGTGCAGGTCGCCTTTACGGACCTGAGCGTGCTGCGCGCCACCGAGGAAAAACTGCGCGACGTCGAGGATCGCTGGCGGCTGGCGGTCATCGGGATCAACGCGGGCATTTGGGAATATAATTTTGTGACGGGCGAGACGTTCATCTCGGACCGCTGGCGCGAAATCATCGGGTATCCGGCGTCGGACATGATGAACGCGCGCGACGAGTTCTGGCCGCGCATCCATCCCGAGGATGTCGATACCGTGCGGCAGGCGATGCGTGACTACCTGGAAGGCCACCGGTCGAGTTACCGCGTGGAGTTCCGCATGCGCTGCAAGGATGGCGACTACAAGTGGATCCTGTCGCGCGGCATGGCGCTCTTCGATCAGGCGGGCAAACCCCAGCGACTCGTCGGCTCGCATTCCGACATCGACGAACGCAAACGCGCCGAGCAATCCCTGAGGGCGTCCGAGGAACGTTACCGCGTGCTCTTCGAGAACTCGCCGGTGGCGATCATCGAATACGACCTGCGCGGGCTGCACGGCTGGCTCGACACGCTGCATGCCGAAGGGGTGACGGACTTTGACGCGTATGCGGACGGCAACCCGGACGTTTTCCGGAAGGCGCTCGCCGGTTCGGTTTTGGTGGGCGTGAACCGCGAGGCGCTGCACCTGGTCGGCGCGGCCAGCCGCGCCCAGGTGCTCGAATCCATGCCGAGCATCATGACGTCCGACATGGAAAAAGTGCGCCGCGCCCTCTGCCGCGCGCTATGGGACGGCCGCAATGCGATCGAAGGCGAGATGCGCATCAACGCGCTCGACGGCACGCCGCGCCGCGTGTTCTACCGCTGGTGGGTGCCGTCCTTGGGCGGACAGCCGAGCTATGCCTGGACGCAGGTCGTGCTGGTTGACCTCACCGCGATCAAACGCACCGAGGAAGCCCTCGCGGCCGAGCGCGAGCGCCTGGCGGTGACGCTGCGGGCGATGGCCGAAGGCGTCATTACGACCGACACGCAAGGCCGCGTGCTCTTCCTTAACGAAGCGGCCGGCGAACTGACCGGCTGGACCGAGAACGCCGCGATCGGGCGGTTGCTCGAAGACGTGTGCGTGCTGCGCCATGAAAAGACCCGCGTGCCCGTGGCGGTGCCGGCGGCGGCGGCGGTGGCCTCGCACTCCGTCATCGATCTGCCGGCCAACACCGTGCTCCTCGACCGCCAGGGCTCGCCGCGGGTGATCGAGGGACGGTGCGCGCCGATCCACGACATGCACAGCCAGGCGATCGGCGCCGTGCTGGTGTTGCGCGACGTGACCGAGCGAGCGCGCCTCGAAGGCGAAATCCTGCGCGCCTCGAAGTTGGAGTCGGTGGGCATCCTCGCCGGCGGCATCGCGCATGATTTCAACAACCTGCTCACGGTCGTGATGGGCAACATCACGCTGGCCACGCTCGATTCGCAGGCGATGGCCTCGGCCGGACGCTGGCTGCAGGACGCGGAGCGCGGTGTGATGCGCGCGCGCGATCTCACGCAGCAACTGCTCACGTTTGCGCGCGGCGGCGAACCGGTGCGCTCGGCGGTGCGCCTGCCGGAAGTCGTGAAGGAAGCGGCGAACTTCGCGTTGCACGGCTCGAAGGTGCGCTGCGAATTCGCCATCGAGGACGGCCTGTGGACGGCCGAGGTGGACAAGGGCCAGATCGGCCAGGTGGTGCAGAACCTCGTGATCAACGCCGTGCAGGCCATGCCCGAGGGCGGCGTGATGCACATCTCCATGCGCAACCAGCGGCTCGGCGCCTCGGCGGTGCGCCAGCTCGAGGAGGGCGATTACCTGTGTATCGTGATCAGCGATACGGGCGCGGGCATCCGCCAGGAGCATCTGGCGCGCATTTTCGATCCGTATTTCACGACGAAGCAGTCGGGCAGCGGACTCGGACTGGCGACGGTTTATTCGATCATCCGCAAACACCAGGGGCACATCGAAGTGGAGTCGGAGCTGGGACGCGGCACGCGTTTCCGCTTCTGGCTGCCGGCGGTGCCCGATGCTCGGCCGGTGGCGGCCGAAGTGACCCATGCGCCCGACAACCTCACGGGCCGCGTGCTGTTCATGGACGACGAAGAGCCGATCCGCATGGTGGCGGAGGCGTTGCTCAAGCGCCTCGGCTTCGAGGTGACTTGCGTGGTCGATGGCGGCGAAGTGCTGCGCGTGTATGCCGAGGAACTGGCGAAGGGCCTGCGCTTTGATCTGGTCATCATGGACCTCACGGTGCCGGGCGGACTCGGCGGTCGGGAGACGATGATCGAGTTGTGCAAGCTGGACCCGCAGGTGAAGGGCATCGTCTCGAGCGGTTACTCGAGCGATCCGGTCATGGCCAACTACCGCGCGCACGGCTTCAAGGGCATGGTCGCGAAACCCTACCGGCTCACCGATCTCGCGAAAGCGATTCGCACGGTGCTGGAAGGCGACGAGATGGAAGGGTGAGTGCGAGAGAGCAGGTGCGCGCGACGCGCGTCTGCTCTCAAATCCTAAATGCCAGGCGGCTAAATTCTAAATCGGAGGAGGAGGCTCCGCCATTGCGCTAGGCGCCGAGGAGGCGGCGGGCGTTTTCGTAGAGGGTGCGCAGGACGGCGCGATCGGCGTCGCGGTGTTTCTCGGGGAGGAAACGACGGTCGGAGCAGGCGAGGACGGCGGCGATTTCCTGGAGCGCGAGGAGGTTTTCGTCGAGCGGGTCGATGAAGGATTCCACGGCGGTTTGCAGGTCTTCGAGCGCGATGGAGTCGTCGCGTTTGGAGAGCACGGCGCGTTCGCGAGCGCGGACCAGGAGGGCTTCGACGTCGCTGCCGGTGAGCGGGCGGTCGCCGAGTTTTTCGCGGATGTAGGCGAGCAGCGGTTCGGCGAGCGGGAGCTTTTGGCTGCGGGCGACGACAGTGAAGAGTTCGACGATCTCATCGGCGTTTTGCGCGGGGAAGAGCGGCACGCAGAGGCCGAAGCGGCCCTGGCGCTTCAGGTCGATGGCCATGAGATCGGGGCGCGAGGTCATGGCGATCCAGAGCTCGCGTCCGCGGAGAGACGAGTCGCCGAGGTGGGCGGCGAAGGCGGCGAACACGCGGCTGGAGACGCCGCTGTCGCCGTCGGCGGAGCGGTTGCCAAACACGGCGTCGGCTTCGTCCACGACGACGATGACCGGGCCGAGCGCGCGGATGGTGAGGAGAATGCGCGCCTGCTGGCGTTCGGTTTCGCCGACCCACTTGGAGCGGAACTGGCCGAGTTCGAGGACGGGGAGTCCGCATTCGCTGGCGAAGCAGTCGATGAGGTAGGATTTGCCGACACCGATGCGGCCGGGGACGAGCACGCCGCGTTCGAGGACGGCGTGTTTGCCCTCGCGGATGAGCCAGGCGAGTTCGCGCAGGCGGGCCTTGGCCGCGGCGTGGGTGGCGACGTCGTCGAGCGAACGCCCTTCCTTGGGATCTTTGAAGCGCACGAGGTCGCCGCAGTAATCCTCGATGAGGCGGCGTTTGCCGCCGCTCACGTAGGCGGCGGTGATGCGCAGGTCGTTGTGGAGCGCGGTGGCGAGGAGTTGCTCGATGCGGAGGAGGGGGAGACCGGAGGTGCGGCGTGCGAGGTCGTCGGTGGAGAGGTCGCTATGCGCGGCGAGCGAGGAGCCGGCGGGGGCGTGGCGGTCGAGCCAGCCGGACCCGAGGAACGAGGCGCGTTCGTCGAGGGTGGGCAGGTCGATGCGCACGCGAGCGACGTGGGGGTTTTGCAGGAGATCGCCGTGGAGTTCGGAGAGCGTCTCGGTGACGAGGAGCACGCCGACGTCGCCGCGATGGAGTTCGGGCGAGGCGGCCCAGGAGAGGAGCGTGACGAGGGCGACGCGTTCGTCGTGCGACGCCTGGTTTTCCTCGGAGGCGGGGACGAGTTTTTCGGCGAAATTGACGACGAGGGTGACACCGCGCGCACCGGCCTTTTCGTCGGCCATGTGGAGGAAAAAGCGGCGGAGGAGCGGTAGGAGGTTAACGAATACGCGGGGCGGGCCGGAGCGGTGGAAATCGGTGTTTTCGACCTCGTCGTAGATTTTCAGCCACTCGAAGAAGCGCGTCTGCATGACGGGGCTGCCGAAGGTGAGGCCGGAGCCGACGTCGTAGTGGAGGAGTTGAGGGCGTGTTGGAAAGAGGCGGCGGGAGAGATACGGGCCGAGCGCGGCGAAGGCGGCGGGGCGGGGTGTCACGGTGACGGGGAACAGGTCGTGGATGTTGCCGTGAAGGAGGAAGAGGCTGTGGGCGCCGCTGTTCCAGAGGCGGGCGAGTTCGGCGGCCCAAGGCGGGAGGGGGGCGGGGGTGGAGATGGGAGTGACGGGCATGGGCGGAAGAGAAGAAGAGTGAAGGGGGAAGGGTGAGAGGCGGAGGTCGGAGGAAGGAGAACGGGCGGATGAGATGAATTTTTTAACCGCTAATGGAATCGCCCAATGGGCGATTCTTGGAGGTCTGGCTGCGGCTAATCGCCTGCGCCGGTGAGTCGGAGGTGGCGGCTAATCGCCGCCGGTAAACTAGTTCTTTTCAGTGGCTTCGATGGAGCGCGGCGCCGAGGGGATGGATTGCATTGCGCCGGCGGGGACGGCGGGGAGTTGGTTCGTGAGGTCTTTGAATTCGGACAACTCGGATAACCAGCGGTTGGTTTCGGCGAGGTGTTCGATGCTGATGTCGATGCGGGCGCCCAGGGCTTCGGCGTTTTTGTGGGCCACGGCGTCGGCGCGGATGAGTTTGGCTTGCTCGACCAACCGTTCTTGTTCGGAGCGGGCGAGGTCGTGGTTGGCGCGCGCTTGCTCGACGCGGGCCATGCGTTGCTGGAGGGCTTCGTGGCGTTCGCGGCGCGAGGCGAGGAGCTTGCGGCGGGTGTCCACCGACGGGCCTTTGGGCGCGGCGGCGAGTTCGACTTCGAGCGCGGCAATTTCGGCGGCGGCGGCTTCACTGGCTTGGGGGAGTTGTTCGCGGCGTTCGGTTTCGAGGTAAACTTCGAGGGACTGCTCGATGGTGAGCAGGCGCAGGTAGGTCCAGAGGAGTTCGTCGAGTTTGCGCAGGCGGGTGTCGAGCGAGAGGGCGAGGTCTCCGCCCGAGGAAAACTCGGTCGAGGCGGCGGTGATGTCGTTGCAGACCGTGGCGAGCGCTTGCTGGCGGCGGCGGCGGTCGGCGGAGAGCGCGGAGAGCAGCTGGGTGCGCTGGGCTTCGAAGGCGCGGGTGCGTTCGGCGGCGAGCGCGGCGTCGGCGGCGAGGGCGCGGTCGTCGATTTTTTTGCGGAAGCGGGCGGTGTCGGGGAGGAAGACGTGGCCGAGGGCGTAGGCGACCGCGCCGACTAGGAGGCCGAGGGGTTCGCCGGTGGCGAAGCCGATGCCGAGCGTGAGCAGCGCGAGCCAGAGGTGGTCGCGGCTGCGCCAGAAGGCGTGGCGGTAGGCGGGCTTGGGCGGGGCGTCGGTCAAAGGCGGTGGTGGGCGGGTGTGGAGCGCTTCACGGGTTGGTCTTTTAATTTAACCGCAGATTACGCAGAGGACGCAGATGCCGGAAATACCGGATACAGGCGGGATGGAGGGATCGCGGTATCTGCGAGCATCTGCGAAATCTGCGGTTTAAATCGGATTACTCGACGGTGAACCACTGGACTTCGACGCGGCGGTTTTTCTCGGCGTCGGGGCCGGCGGGTTCTTCCCAGCCGCGGCCAATCGTCTCAAGGCGGGCGGGGGCGACGCTGAGTTTCTCGATCAGCACGCGGCGGATTTCGTTGGCGCGGTGTTTGGAGAGTTCCATCGCTTTCAACGACATCTGGCGGACGAAGGCGTCGCCGCCTTGCTGGCGGAATTTCTCGACGAGGGCGTTGTCCACGTGTCCGCGCAGGAGGATGGTCGAGCCGGGGCTGACTTGGAGGAGGCGGCGGATGGAGTCGAGGTTGGCCATGTTTTCCAGGTTGTTCATCTGGAGAACGGAGGAGTTGGGCTCGAAGAGGAAACGGATGTCCTTGGTGAGGAGCGGATCGCCTTCGAGGGCGCCGGCGGCGGCGCTGCGGATGGGGGAGATGGAGATCTGCTGGCCGGCGAAGGCACCGGCGGCTTTGAGCGCGGTGAGGTGCGAGGCGTCCATGTAGCGGTCGGCGTCGGTGGGCTGGTCGATGAGCGCGCCGTAGGCGAGGAGCGCGGAGGAGAAGATGCCACTGAAGCTGCCGGCGGAATCGATGGAGCCGGAATAGAACGCGAGGTTCTCGGGGAGGTTGGAGAGGTGGACCTTGGCGAGTTCTTCCTTGGCGTCGTCGCGCGACCATTTGAATGCGCGGGCGATGGTGTCGAGGTGGGCGGCGGGTTGGTCTCGGACGAGACGGTTGCCCTCGAGCGTGCCGTCCACGAGGCCGGCGACGATCTTGGGGTTGGCCTGGGCGAAGGCTTTGTTGACGACGAGGATGTCGGCGATGATCAGGAGATTTTTGTTGGTGGTGAGGAGCGTGGCGGCGCCGCCGGAGGCATCGACGACCTCGGTGGTTTTGGGGGCCCAAGTGATGCAGCCGGCGAGGAGTTTGCCGCCGTCCTTCAGGTCTTTGAGGAAGAGGTCGCCGGCGGCGAAAGCGTCGGCGGCGAAGAGCAAGTTGACCTTGTCGGGGTCGGGGCGGTCGGTGGGTGACGCGAGGAGGTTGACGCCGATACCGGCTTCCTGGGTGAGGTAGCGCATGAAGAAGTCGGCTTCGGTGAACTGGGCGGTGACTAGGGTCTTGCCCTTGAGGTCGTTGATGCGGCGGATTTCTTTGCGGACGACGAGCCCGTCGGCGCCGCGGGAGAAACCGATCTGCACGGGGGCGGTGACGGCGAAGTTGCGGCAGTAGGCGGTGAGCACGTCCACGGTGGTGGCGGAGGCGGCGATACGGCCGGTGTTGAGGGCGGGCCAGCTCTCTTCCTCGCTGAGTTTGATGCGGACCTTGAAGCCGTGCTTTTTAAAGAAGTAGGAATTTTCGGACGGCTCGAGTCCGCCGTTGGCGACGATGATGCCGGAGTAGCCGGCGTATTCACTGAGCTCGATGTCGATGGTGTTGTCCTTCGGGATGTAGGCGGCGGCGGGCGGGAGGAGCGGGCAGCTCGACTGCGCGGCGATGAAGGCGGCTTCGTCGATCGTGGTCTTGGCGGCGGATGCGCCGGAGGTGGACGATGCGGTGGAGGACGAGGACGCGGAGGACGCGGCGGGGTTGAGTTTGTCCCACCATTTGTAGGCGCCGAGGCCGGCGATGGAGAGGATGATGACGGTGAGAACGAATTTGCCGCGGAGAGTCATGGGTTGGAGCGGCGACCTACCGTGACGGCAGGTCGCAGTTTAAGATGAACGGTTAAGGTGAAGAGACGGAGGGCGGAGACGGAGGGTGGATCGGGTCGCTGGCGCTCCCCGCTCCCTCGGAGGGGACGGACCGGGAGGTCCGTCCTCCTTGGCGGATCAGGACTCGGAGATTTTTTGGCGGGCGGGGGCGTCGGTCTGCGGCGCGGCGTCAGCTTGGGTGGCGGACATTTTCTTTTGGTATTCCTTGAAGAGCAGGGAGCCGCGCGCGCGTTTCATCTCCTGCTGGCGCTGGATGTTGGAGCCCATTTCTTTGGCGAGATCCAAGGTGGCGCGCATCTGGCCTTCGCCACCGGCGGCGGCCTGGCGGAGTTGCTGCATGGACTGGCCCATCTCGTCGCCCATCATGCCTTGGAGTTCGCCGATGGAGCCTTTCATGAGGCCGGCGAGGTTTTCGAGGGAACGGCCGACGGCGACCTTGGCTTTGACGGCTTCGAACTCGCGCTGGAATTTTTGGATTTCGCGGAGGCTGGTCGCGATGATCTGGGTGTTCTGCTGGTAGAGGTCTTCGAGGTTTTGAAGCTGGGCCTTGTTGTCGGCGAGGTCGCCTTCGACGGCGGCGAGTTCCTCGGCGTAGTGAATGCCGTTGGTTTCGTCGTTGGCGGCGGCGGCGGCCTGCAGGTTGCCCTGGGCGTCGGTGCGCTGGCGCTCCTGGCGTTTGACCTGGTCTTTGAGGAGGGCGATCTGGCCGGCGAGTTGTCCGTTGGCGTAGTGGGCCTTGTCGGCCTTGGCCTTGGCGTCGCGGATACCGCGTTCGACGACGGCTTGGTTGATGGCGTCGGTTTCGGTGGCTTTTTCAGCCGCGAGACCCAGCCAGATGAAGAGACGTTTGAAGGCGCGGAACATAGGTGTGTGGAGGGAGGGTTGGGATTGGGTCGGCTGGAAACCGACGGTGCGGGTAAAGAGTGGTGTAGTTGAAAAACCTTACGAGGCGGGGTCGGCAGGTTAAGGGGCTTCGACGAGAATCTGGTTTTCGAGGATAAAATCGAGCTGGCTTTGCAGCTGTTTTTCGTCGGCGGCCCCGATGAGGGTGGCTCCGGCTTTTTGCAGGGAGGCGAAGACGGCGGGCGGGATGTCGAGGGCGAGGATGTGGACGAAGATGGTTTGATTCTGGGTCTGCGTTTGTTTTTGGAGGGCGGTGAGTGCGGCGAGGGGTGTGCTGCCGAGGGTGTTTTCGCCGTCGGTGAGGACGAGGAGGTGTTTGCTGGCGGCGGTCGTGGCGAGGAGGGATTTGGCGGCGAGGGTCATCGCGTCGCCGAGGGGTGTGCCGCTGTCGGGCGCGGGGAGGGCGGCGAGCCACTTGCGGGTGGCGGCCGGATCGAGCGGAGCCATGCGGACCGCGGTGACGGCGCGACTGCCGTCGAACACGGTGATGGAGAAATCGAGGCGTTTTACGGGAGGGGTGGAGTCGGTGACGAAGGCGGCGGCGGAGGGACGCGTGAAGCGTTCGAGGCGGTCGATGACGAGGCCGAAGGCGCGCTGGGCGATGATGTTTTTGGGAACCAGGCGTCCGTCGGCGGCTTTGATGGGCGCCCGCATGCTGCCGGACGTATCATAGACCACGGCGAGGGCGACGTCGGCGGGAGCGGCGGGAGGCGGCGCCGCGTGAACGCGGGCCGGGGAGGCGCACAGGATGACGGCCGCGAGCGCGACGAGGGAGGCGAAGGACGCGCCGGAGAGCAGGCGGAGGGTGGTGAGGAACGACAGACGCGGGGCCGGAGACGACCGGACAGGGCCGCGAGCGGAGCAGGTTTTTTGCACGGTGGCGTTTGTAGCAAAACGCGGGCGGGCGTGAAATTATAATTACCGGGGGCGTTTCGTCGTTGGTGGAAAACGGGGCGGATGCGGCGGCCGGGATGAGGGGATGTCGTAGTGGGTTTTCTGATACGCGCGGAAGGGGCGGCAGGCAGGCCGGCGTGCCGGGTGTTGGGTGACGGAGCTGGCCGGGGGCTTGATGAAATCGTTGTTGTTTTCTCCTCGGGGGGCGTGAATCTGGCGGGCTTAATTTGCCGGGCGGTTACGATGACGGTCCTTTGATTTTAAAATGAAGATAAGCGTTCTCATTAATAACTATAACAATGGTCGTTGGTTGAGAGCGTGCGTGGACTCGGTTTTGAACCAGACGAGGCTTCCGGATGAAGTGATTGTTTATGATGATGGCAGCACGGATGACAGCCTGCCGGTTTTAAGGTCTTACGGGGATCGGATTAAAGTGATCGAGGGTGTGCATGGCAGCGGACGAACACCGCTCCAGTATCAGGCCAATGCGATTCACCGGGCGTTTTTGGCGTGCAGCGGGGATCACGTCTATTTGCTGGATGGCGACGATTGTTTTTTGCCGGATAAGATCAGCCGCTACGAAGAAGCGTGGGCTCTCGCTCCCGAGGCGACGCTGGTGCAGGCGAGCGTGCAATTAATTGATGTCCAGGGGGCTGTTATCAGGAGCGGATATCAGGAGCGGAAACACCCGCGGGATTCGGATTATCGGGCCGCCACGTATCAATGGCAGGATCCGGATTTGTATTACCCCACGAGTGCGCTGGCATTCTCCCGTGATTTTTTGAGCAAAATGCTGCCGGTGGATTTTTCGGATAAGCTCGAATTGGCGGCGGACATCCGGCTCGCGATGCTTGCGCCGTTTTATGGTCCCGTGCGGGCGTTGCCGGAGGGGCTGACGTCATGGCGGCAGCGGGGTAATTCCATGTCGCGTGAAAGCGGGCAGCGCACGCTCTACCTCAACACGCTCAAGCGGTGCCGTTACTTTAACAACTATGCGAACAAGGCGGGAGTCCGGCCGATACGGCTGTGGTTGAACGCGCGGTTTTATAGGCAATGGGCGCGCCGGTTCCTGCCTGATTGGGTGTCGCGGCCGTTTGTGCGGATGGGCGCCTGATGCCCGTTGAATCTTAAGGTATGCCTTTATCTGTTTTATTCAGCCGTATGCGGCCCGGGATAAAATCCCTCAAGGAGCGGGTTGAATTGCTGAGGTTGCGCCTCGCGCAGCAGTTTCAATCCGGGCATCCGGCGCGCCGGGCGCCCCGGCAAGTGGTGGTGGATGTCCGCGCGCATCTGCGGGCGTTTCCGGAGCTTGGTTTTTTTGCGGAGGTTTTGCCCGCTCAGGAGAGGGAACTGGAGAAGCCGCGGGGATTGCCGGTCCGATGGTTCCGGGCGCCGGAAAAGAAGCACCACGCCTTTCCCTCGGAAGGGCTTTATTATTTGAAAAACGCGCGGGTCGCCCCGGGTTACGTCGGCGCGGTGGTGACGGCGGACAATGTGCTGTTGCGACCGTTTTCCCGGGATCCGTTCGGGTGGGGCTGGCATCGTTCGTCGAATCGGTTTTCGCTGCCTCCGGTCAAGCGTTTGGCGGGGCGGACTTTGTTTTTGGGGACAGCGGAGGCGCACGCCAACTACTACCATTTCCTGTTGGATTTTATGCCCCGGTTGCTGATGGCGCGGCACGCGTGGGGCGGCTGGGACGGCGTGGATCACATTCTTTTGGAGCAGGGAACACTTCCGTTTTTCAGCGAGTTGCTGGCTGCGGCGGGCGTGCCGGTTTCACGGGTGATTCCCATGGATGCGTCCAGTCATTTTGTGTGCGATGAACTGGTGGTGCCGGACGACACGGCATCCGAGTTTTATGTGAATCCCGGGCGCATCGGGCTGTTGCGCACGTTGCCGTCCCGAGGCGCAGGGCGGGGTGAGCGGATTTTTCTTTCGCGGAGGACCGCTCGCGTGCGGCGGTTGTTAAACGAAGCTGCGCTGGCGGAGGGTCTGGCCAAATTGGGCTATGCGGAGGTGACGATGGACGGACTGTCGGTGGCGGAGCAGCATGCTATTCTGGCGTCGGCGCGATCGATTGTCGCGGTGCATGGAGCGGCGATGGCGAATCTCGTTTTTTGCGCGCCGGGCGCGCAAGTGATCGAGATTGCCGATGAGAAGGTGCCTCGCGGCTATTATTGGTCGGTATCCCAGGCCGTCGGTTTACGGCATCAGTTTTTCCCGGCTACGTCCGATGCGCATCTTCACGACAACGAGATTCATCGTATCAATTCCCGTGACCTGAGGGTCGATGTGCCCGCGCTCCTCGCGCTTGTGAGCCGTTTGGAGGGATGACGGTTAGGGTGTGGCAGGCGACGGCACGGGCGGCCGGGACGCGGGAGCGGAGAGACGGTGGGAGAGGAACCAGTCGTAGAGTTCCTGGCCGGAGTAGGCGGGCTCCCAGCAGTTGTGGCTGACGCCGGGGTAGATCGTCAGGCGCGGTTCGGCGCCGGCTTTTTTCAGGGCATCGATCATGCGCAACGTGAACTCGACGGGGACGGCTTTGTCCTGGTCGCCGTGAAAGGCCCACACGGGGATGTGCGCGATGCGAGGGGCCTCGGTTTCGTCCCAGCCTCCGCAGAAAGGCGCGATCGCGGCGAAACGGTTCGGGAACTCCGAGGCGAGCCGCCACGTGCCGTAGCCGCCCATGCTCAGGCCGGTGACGTAGATGCGGTCTTTGTCCACGCGGTATTTGGCGGCGATGTCGTCGAGCAATTCGCCGAGTTGCGGCGCATACCACCATTGGGTGGGGCCGGGCGGGGAGCGCGGGGCGACGAGGATGAACGGGAATTTGCGGCCTTGGGCGATCTGGCGGGGCGGGCCCCATTTGTGGAGCACTTCCCGGTTGGTGCCGTCGCCGCTGCCGTGGAGAAACAGGAGGAGCGGCCAGCGTTGGGCGGGGTCGGTATCGTAGCCCTCGGGCGTGTAAACGACATGGTCGTATTGGGTCCACAGGCCGAGTTTTTTGCGGAGCGGATACCACCAGTCCTGATCGCGGCGCCAGGCGTTGTCGCGGGCGGAGACCGGGGAGGCGGTGACGGCGGCGGAGCCGGTCGCGGGCGTATCGGCGGCAATCGCGGCGAGCACGACGGCGGCATCGGGCGAGGCGGCGAGTTGAGTGCGCCAGGCGTCGTTGAGGAGATCGTTGAGATCGCGCTGGTGGTTGCGGACAGCGGCGGGGTCGAGGGCGAGTTCGGACGGAAGGGAAACGGCGTCGAAGCCGGGGCGCGCGGTGCGCCAGTCGACGGCCCGGGGGAGTTTGTAGAGGGTTTGGACGCGGGTGATGACGTCACCGCCGTTGACGGGTTTGACCTCGTAAACGACGCCGTAGCGACCGGGGCCGGCCGGTGCGACGACCTCTTGTTGGGCGGCGTTGAAGTAGCGCGGAGTGAGCGTGACGGGGCCGAGGAGCGCTTCGATTTCGGCGGGCTTGGCGAGGCGGGGCTCGGGAAACGTGTCGCCGGAGAACACCGCCGGGGTGAGCGAATAATCGGCGCGGTTGATTTTGGCGGGCGAGGGCGCGGCGGGAGGCGTGGCCGGGGCGGGGGCGGCCGAGGATGCGGCGGGAGCGGCGATTGAAGGCGGGGGCGGAGTGTCGGCGATGGCGGCCGCCGGGAAGGCGAGGGCGGCTAGCAGCAGGGACGCGGGGTGGCGAAGCGTGCGAGGCATCATCCGGGCAGGTTAAAAACGAGGCGGCCCACGGGTCGAGGCGCGAAGCCGAGCGGGGAGGGTTTTTTGCCATTCACTGGACGGAAGGATGGGCATCTCATTGCAGGGCAGGGCTTGCGGACGGATGGGCGGTTGGTATTCGTCGTGGCCATGAAACGTTTATCCCTGCCGTGTCTGGTGCTCGGGTTTCTCGCCGTATTTTCCGCGCCGATCCTGGCGGCGACCCAACCGGAGGCCGTTCCGGCGACGGCACCGGCGCCCGACAAATCTCCGGCGGGGGCGATCAGCAAATCCGTCGCGGTGCTGACGGGTGTGGCGATCTCGCCGTTGCTGGGCACGGGGGCGCTGGGGCTCTACGAAAACTGGCAGGCGAAGACGCCCGAGCAAAAGGCGGCGCTGCCGTGGTATGCGCAGTGGTCGTTTATTTTGCCGGCGCTGGGAATCGTGGGCGTGTGCGCGGCGAAGGATTCGCTGGGTGCGGTGCTGCCGCCCGGCATGAAGAAACCGCTTGATGTGCTGGAGACCATTGAGAACAAGGCGTCGGGGCTCGTCGCGGCGGGCGCGGTCGTGCCGTTTACGATGAACTCGTTGTCGAAGATGATCGTGGCGCAGACGCACGCTCCGGCGGCACCGGTGTTCGAGGCGACGGGATTGGCGACGATTCACCTCGGGGCGATCGATTATTCGTGGTTCCTGAACGTGCTCACCATCCCGTTCGGCATCGCGGTCTTCTTAGTTGTTTGGATGGCATCGCACGCGATCAACGTGCTCATTCTGCTGAGTCCCTGGGGGGCGATCGATGCGGCGCTCAAGACCGCGCGCACGGCGTTGCTCGGGCTCATCGTGGTGTCGGCCACACTCAACCCGTGGATCAGCGCGGGGCTTTCGTTGATCATCATCCTCGTCGCGTATCTGGTGGCGGGCTGGGCGTTCCGGCTGACGATTTTCGGGACGCTTTTTTCGTGGGATTTTCTCACGTTGCGCAAACTCCGGTTCACGCCGGCGGAGCGGATGAACAAGCTGTTCTCGAGCACGCAGCTCACCCGGCAAGGCGTGCCGATGCGCACGTATGGACGGTTGATCGAGGAGCCGGAGAACGGACGCCAGATCTTTGCCTACAAGGCGTGGCTGGTGCTGCCGGAGAAGACGGTGACGGTGAAACTCGACGCGCCTTCGGTGGGCAAGGGGCTGTTTTTTTCCACGATCCGCGATCACGAACGCACGGCGTTTATCCTGCCGCCGCGTTATCGCGGACATGAGGAGACGGTCGCGAAAATTTATCGGATCGAAGGCGGAGTGCAGGACGCGGGGTTGCTCAAGGCGTGGGGCACGTTGCGCGAACTGTTCGGCGGAAGCGCGGCGAAGGCGCAGGTGGGTTGAGCGCGGGCGGGTGGCCTGGCGGATCGCGGCAGCCAGTCGCGGGAGGACGATGGCGCGCGGGCGGCGAGATAGACGGGGCGGAGCCGGACTCGGCTGGATGTCCACGGGGATGCGCTTTTGTGAACACTTCATGAAGAGAGGCGGCGCGGGAGGGAAAAGCTTGAGCGTCATGGCGGGCACTTGGCATGTGTGGGCCATGACCATGATTTTTAGCCGGGGTGCGTTAGGAGTGGCCGGGTTGGGAGCGTTCGGGCTGGTGCTGGCGGGCTGCGCTCCGCGAGAAACCGCGGCACCTGATCCCGTGGCGAAGGAGGCGCGGGGAAAGTATCTCGTCGAGCGCGTGGGGATGTGCATCGACTGCCATTCGCCGCGAGGTCCGGGCGGGCAGTTTGACTTGAGTCGCTGGTTGCAGGGCGCGCCGCTGGGTTTTGCGCCGACGGTGCCGATGCCGGCTTGGGCGCCCTATGCGCCCGCTATCGCCGGGCTCACGCAGTTCACGGATGAACAGGCGCTGGCGTTGCTCACCGAGGGAAAGACGGTTTCGGGACAACCGTTGCGTCCGCCGATGCCGGAATACCGGTTCAATCGCGAGGATGCGGAGGCGATTGTGGCGTATCTGCGGTCGTTGAAACCGGCGGGGCCGTGAGCGGAGGAGGGTTATTCTTCGCCGTCGAAGTAATCGACTTCGGTCATGCGGAAGAGTTTCCGCTGGGGTTTGATCTGCCACTTGGCGGATTCGGGGTAGTAGGTGCTGTCGGCGGGGAGGTTGTCGGCGATGACAAAGAAGAGGAGGTCGTCGGTGCCGGTGTTGGTGATCTGGTGGGCGGTGCCGGGAGGCTGGACGAAGGTGTCGCCGGAGCGGACGACCGTTTTTGTGCCGTCTCCGGTGCGGATGGTGGCGGTGCCGGCGAGGATGACGAAGAGTTCAAACTGCAGGGTGTGCGCGTGCAGCGGGCAGACGGACGCGCCGGGCGGGACGCGGCGTTGCTGGAGATCGAAAGGGTGTCCGTTGCCCCAGGCGCCCGTGTCT
>Ga0247813_10001495_pt1 | contig 17694 bp, 13 predicted proteins | sample UWRJL169409C1_FD_180719 | JGI IMG/M metagenome (GOLD analysis project Ga0247813, IMG submission 180719) | Plant litter microbial communities from Arlington Agricultural Research Station in Wisconsin, United States - UWRJ-L169-409C-1 | ecosystem: Environmental > Terrestrial > Plant litter >... | reverse complement strand
GAAGTGTCAATCTATCTTTAGTTCCCCCACGTCTTTTAGAAAATTGTAATCCGTCAATAACTGTTTTATTTCCATCATTAAGTTCATAAAAACATCCAAGATCTAAGTCTATATCTTTATTACTAGAGAATATGTTTGATAGGAAACTTTTATTAGTTTTCCCCTGTGACCACTTTAGATTAATAGTGATTTGCTTTGAGGTTAAGTCACTTTTTTTGGATAAATCAATTGAATGACTATCTCCCCTTTTTTCTAAGGTGATCTTTTGTAGATTAATTGCCATAACGCATTACTTTATGATTTGACCATGATAATATTTTGACAAGAAAAAGGCTAAATCTTCTTTATAACCTATGCCAGATGCTTCAAATTTCCATTGCCCATTGCGTTTGTAAAGACGACCAAATTCTACGGCAGTTTCAATAGAGAAGTCCTCCCCCAATTCATATTTCGCAACTTCTTGCCCAGTATTATCATCTACAATTCTGATATAAGAATTACGTACTTGTCCATAGTTTTGTCTACGAGTAATTGCATCGTGAATAGTCACAACAAAAAGAATCTCATTAATCCTAGAATCTACTTTGGATAGATCTACTTGGATACTCTCATCATCCCCATCTGCACTATTGCCGCCTGTAGGATCATCACCTGTATGATGTAAGGCCCCGTCAGGAGATTCAATATTCCCATAAAAGACAAAGAATGGCTCTGAAGGTATTTGCCTTCTATCATCAATCATAAATGCTGAAGCATCTAGGTCGAAATCAAATCCAGTTCCCTCATTAGGATCCCAACCTAAACCAATTGTCATTTTGCTGAGGCCAATATCAATTTTTTGACCTTTTTGTAAATTAATTGCCATACGAAATGTTATCTTATTATTCTTGAGTAGCTTTTCTTCACATATTTCATGATGTAGCTGTTTAATCCACTTCCTGAAATTGCAAGAGATTTCATAATTTCGATACTACTACTTCCCGCACTTGAATAGGTATACTCATAAGTTACCCCAGATGTAAAGCGCACCCATATGTAGTCAGTACCCAACTTATAGCTTGAAATTCCAGAATTTCCATTTTTATCAGCGTATGTCTCCATAATTAATCTTTTTAATTTATTTGATAATCAAAAGTAAGAATGAGAGAAAAGCTTTTTTTACGGGAAACCGTAAAGCGAAATACTAATTCAAAATATATTTTTTTTCTTAGCCAGATTTAACTTAGAAAATTAACTTAAATGCACTTTTAATCCATTTCCAAAAACACCTTAATAAAACCAGCGGTCTCCTTTTACTAGGCCACTTATATTTAAAAACATAACAACTTTTTAAGGCAGCCTGATCGTTATTGTCTCTAGAACCAATTAACTTGACTACCTCTACCTCAATAACTTTAATATTATAGGTTGCTGCTTCAATTCTAGACTTGACATTAATGTTCTGATAGGGCTATTATTGGAATGATACGGAGACTTACCTACTAACGGTAATAAAATCAATTCTAAAATGCAATTGTTCATGGATAAATTACGAGTGGATATGGAAACCACAGTAGATGAAACATTAAGAATCTTAAATAATCCCTAAGTCTTTGCAATACGCAATCAATTGCTCATTACTTTGTAGATCAAGTGCTTCCCTAATTGTTTTGAGACGTTTCTCAGTGCTGCTCAAGCCATTCGGTTTAATATCCATGGCGACTAAATGAGCTTTCATTTGTTTTTGCGGAATTCCTTTAATCAACAAATTCAATATTGCCTTATCTAAGACGTCAAAAAAATATACTTTCTCGTTGATTGTTTTTTTTAGATGAACGGAAATGTATTTCCTATTTTCATAGACAGTTTGTATAGCCAATATAAGATCTTGAGTATCACCTCTTCCTTTCGGAACAAAACCATCTATTTGCAATTCCTCAAAAAGTATTTGCGCTTCAGGTAATCTACCTTCACTGGAGAATACAACAACCTTTAAATCAGGCTGAATCCCTTTTGCTGCTTTAATCAATGCCTTACCATCCTTTAGAGCTTGTTTAGGAAAATCTTCAACGAAAGAAAGGTCTGTGATTAACAGTTCATAAGGCCGATCTTCATTAATTGCCTTCTTTATGCGCGCTAGAGCATCATCACAATAATATACACTATTTCTGATGTCATTTGGTATGCCAAGATCTTCAAGGGTTCTTTGCATAGAGTAATTCATGCTTTGATGATCTTCAACGATTAATACTTTTTGAAACATAGTTTTCCAATTAATTGATAGGAAAAGAAATTAGAATCTCTAATCCTGCCTTATCCATCTTCTCAAAAGTAAGTGTGCCTGAAATATTTTTAATACGGGTTTCCGTATTTCTTAAACCATTATTGTGAACCACATTTTTTGGCATTCCAATACCATTATCATCATAATGAATGGAAATGAACTTGTCAGTTTTATGAAATTGTATATTAACCTCAGTTGCTCGACTATGTTTTTTCATATTGGTCATCAATTCTTCCAATACGATAAAAATTTCGCCTTTGCTGTTAGCAGAAACATTTGTCCAAATTCCATCTTCATTACCTGTAATTTTTACAAGCGGTGGATCTGCAACATAGGTATAAAACATTTCAGAGAGTTGTTGGCTAAATTTTTTACCCTGTTGACTATCGGTAATTTCGTAAGAGATATCTCTTGAGGTATGATAAATATGATCTAATTTGTCTAGTAAATGATTTTTGTCTAATTCTTTTGTGTTTTCAATTTCTGAAATAACACTATAAATCTTATTTGCTACCCTATCATGAACTGTTTTCGAGGTGTATAATTGATTTTCACGAATGGAATTTTGGGCTTCAAGCTCTATCCGCTGTTTTCTCTTTCTGTAAAGTAGGAAACCAATAATACCAAATGCAATTGCAAGCAAAAAAATCCCTATTGATAGCGATTTTTGCTTAATGAGTTCATATTTTTTTTCGGCATTTTCCTTTTCTAGCTTTACGGTATCATAACGAATCAAAGCAAATTGGTTTTTCGCTTTAGCTCGAGCGATTTGTAAGCTATCATCAAGCTTTTCGTAGATTATAAAATAATTTTTAGATTGTGTTGCTGGGCTAAGTTTGACCAATTTATACAAAGCCTCTAATTGGTCATGGGGACTTTTCAGTGTTTTAGCTATTTCGTACATCTTTTCAGCATAAGATAGAGCCCTATCATCATTTTTTTCACTATAAAAATCGGCTAATCTTGCATAGCAGAAGTTAAGTCCCCATTCGTTTCCTTCTTTACTATTTATACTTAGGGCATATAATAATTCTTGAGCAGCATTATAAGATGGATTTTGATGCCATTTCGTGGAGGCAAGATTTGCTAATGCTTGAGCATACTGAGCAGTTTCTCTCGGAGTTTCTTTTAAAACCCTAGAATAAATCTTTATTGCCTTATCGTATTTTTTTAGCTCTTCGTAAACTTTTGCTATATTATTTAGGTATAAAAACCTGTCTTTATTTTCTGTAGCAAACTTCAGTGCTAAATTGTAAAATCTTAACGCAGTCTTGTAATTCCCTAGGCGAGAATTGGCATATCCAACACTATTATAATTTGAATGAATATAAAAAAGATGATTTTTGTTTTTTTCACTGAGATAGCTTAAGGCGTTCAATGACATTTCTTGCCCACCAAAATAATCACCCTCATATGTGGCAATAATTGACATATTGAGCATCGAGTTAGCTACGCCGATGCTATCTTTCAAGAGAAGAAGTTCATCCTTCGCAATATCGAAGTATTTGAATGCACTGTCGGTCTTTCTTAAACCCTGATACTCATATGCTTTAATGCTATTAACATTGCTTTCCGATTGGCCATTCTTTCGCGGCTGTTTATTAGAACAGCTATTTAAAATGATAATTGAGGTTATAAAAATGAGGCGTTTCAAAATAGTTGGTTTTTACTAAGTTAAATAATAATTCTCTTCCCTTATCAAGAGAACACTATATAAAATAGAAATGGAGCGAATTAATCGCTCCATTATCTCACCTAACCATGTGGTGGTGGTGGTGGTGGTGGTGGTGGATTTTGTCCCGAGCCACCGCCAGTACCTGTTCCAGTACCTGGGCCACCGCCAATTCCAGTTTCACCTTCACCTTCACCTTCACCGTCACCGTCTCCATCTCCATTACCTGGATCATTCGGATCATCGCCATTCGTTCCATTGTTACTTACATATACTGTGCCTCCATTACAATTTGTGTTGTTGGTTGTTGGAGTGATCAATCCCATTAGGATTGCAATTATTAATGGTATAAACATTATTCAAAAATTTAGAATTTGAAATACTGTGTAGGTCCTCCCGACCCATGCGGGAGGCTTGCTACGTTGGTAAATCAGAAGGCCTTCTGAAATTTTTGGGAAGTGTGAGTTGCAATCGCGGAAGCTTATAACTGCTTCCCAAACCGGTTAGTTTACTACCGCGATATTCACTCGTCTAAAATCAGTTCATACATTTTCGCCGACAGCTAATCGAATGTGTTCGTTGATTTCGAAAGCAAAGATGTGGTTGTAATCACCTCATAACTAAGGAATTTCCGACATTTCCTTTTACTCTTTTACTAATTCCTGTGTCTTTCTTGTGTTATTCCGATAGAATTCCGAAAACGGGTTTACATTTACAAAAATTACTTATAGTTTTACTTAATTAATTCTCTTAAAATGTTTGAAGACTTTAAAAATGCAGTGCTAGAATTTTATGCTGAAAAGAAAGCAAAAGGTCAACTTTCTAATAATTTATTGAAACCAACTAAGGCACAATTAAGGAAAGAGTGTCTGCTAATCCTAAAGCATAGGTATCTACAAAAAGATGATGAAACTATTAGGGCATTTTTTGATCCGACTAGGAAATTTGAAAATCATGAATTGAGTATTACCAAATTTGATTTGGAAGATTTTAAATCATTACAAAATTTTTTTCTAGGCCAACCTAGCATTAGAAAAGAAGAAAATATTAAGCTCTTAGCATGGCTTATAAACTTCGAGCCGCGACCTTATGTATTTGGAACGACTTACGGAACAGTGGAACAACCAGAATCTACATCGGACAGTGATGCTCTAGAACAAGTAGCAACTTCAGAAATTGAAACCTCGCCTAAAGAGGTGATTTCTGGTGAAGTCGCGATAATACCCGAGTCTAAATCTGAAACTTTTGGTGACGTAAAACCATCGACGCCTTGGAAAAAAATTGCATCCATCTCCCTTCTCTCCATCTTATTTTTATCACTCGGCATACTTATCTATTCAAAAAATGAAAGCGGAGATTCGATTATAAGTGATGATATTATAAGTACCCCGAAAGTTAACATCATTAATGCTAGCAACCCTCAAAAAGCAATTGAACCTAAGCCAAATAATATTGAAAAAAAACAATGCATGTACTGGAACGACGACCGTTATGAGGCCATAGCTTGTGATCAACCCATAACAGGTACATCGATCATTCCATTAGATCAAAAAAAATTAATAAATTTTAGGAGAATAAAAAATTTAGATACGATTAATACTACACACATTGGAAAAGCTTGGTATTTTAAGATCGCCAAGGATAGCATAGTGCTTTTCACTGGAAGCGGGAGCTATCCTCTTGATACCAATCGCATACTGAGACCTTTAAGCTCATATATGCTAAACAAATATATTCTAAGTAAGCGGTTGCTTTAATGCGTAAAGAGTTTAACAATCAGCACTCATCGGTTAACATATAATCACCAACAGTAAAATAATAGTGACTACATCCTACTACTAATTGCTTAGTTAAAATAATTAGTATATTGAGCTTATGAAAAAAATTAGCCTCCTTTTACTCGTCTTACTTACTGTCAATAGTGCAAACGCTCAAAATTATAAATCCCTGAATATTGGTCAAGTTGCACCGCAAGTTAAGTTTAACAAGGTATTGGATCAAAAATTAGCGGCTAATTTCTATGAGAACAAATTCTTGGTGCTCGATTTCTGGGCTACCTGGTGTGCGCCGTGTATTGCATCCTTCCCACATTTTAATAGTCTCTCGAATCAGTTTAAGAGTGAAAAGGTAATCTTTGCAACGATTACCGACGAGCCGGAGATAACTGCAACTACCTTTTTCAAGCGTACACAGAAAAAGGTAGATGGATTTAAATTAATCGATACCAGTAAATTTACCAACCAAGCTTTCGGTGCCAGCTCCATTCCTTTTTGCGTGGTGGTAGATCAAAAAAACAAGGTGAGATGGCAAGGCAACACTGCAGACCTTACCCCGCAATTGCTTCAAGAAATTATAAATACCCCCAGCCCAGAAGCTGCCGTTGCTGAAGGTAAACCTATAAGCTTTTTAGAAAAATTTGAAGCCCTCAAGAAGAATATCGTTCCGACATATTTTAGGTTTTCAGCAATAAAAGGAGAAGCCGGAAAACCAAAAGGAGGTTCATCAGTAGGATCGCCAAAAAGCGATTATTACGAAATTAAAAGAAATAACACCACGATAGGTGATTTCTTAGGTGAGCTCGCTGGCTACAGCAAGCAAGCCCGATTTACAACTAACGATACGCTAAAACTCAATCAATTAGTAAGCATCGATTATAGTTCTAACAGAGGATATGAGAAATTCGCTGCTGAATACGCTGGCCGCTTTATTCCGAACCGCCCACGAACGAACTATCTTATTTTCTTATTACAAAGCACATTCAATTTTAATTTTAAGGAAATAGAAAAGGAAATGGATGTTTATGAAATGGTAGTGGCAGACCAAAAGAAACTCGATAGCTTTAAAAGCCTACAAACCGGACATGCCAGTTTCTCAGACGATTACTTTCCAAAATTTGAGATTGTTGGATATGATCTTAATGGCATAAGTCAAGAATTGGAAAAATCGTTTAAGCAAATCATCGTAAGCAAAATTCAGGATCAGAATAGGTATGATTTGTCGTTAGATGTCAATACCATCGAAAAGCTCAATCAAACACTTGCATTTCATGGCCTGCAACTTAAAAAAGTAAACACTAAAGTTAAAATGATTGCCGTAGATTTTAACTAACCATAAATCTCCTTCAACGCCTCATCTAAATCTAAATACTTAAATTTAAACCCAGCATCCAAAATCTTTTGCGCCGCCGTATTAGAACTCATCAAGGCTAACATACTTAATTCTCCTAGAATAACTTTTAATACCCCCTTTGGCACATGAACCGGCCAAACTGGTCGGCTTAAATGCCATGCAATTCGCTTAGTTAACAATTTATTCGTTACCGGAAAAGGAGCCGTAGCATTGTAAGCCCCAACCATCGTTTCGTCTTCTAACGCTTTGGTAAAAATGCCAACAATATCGTCGAGATGAATCCATGGCATCCATTGTTTACCACTACCTAAAGGTGCACCAACAAAAAATTTAATTGGCCTAGCCATTGCAGCAAGCGCACCATCTTTTTCGCTCAAAATTAAGCCTATTCTAACTTTAACCACTCTAATTCCCATCGAGATCCCTTCATCAGCCGCTGCTTCCCAAGCCACACAGCAGTCAGACAAAAACCCTTTTCCGGGATCGCTATCTTCCCATAAAAATTCCTCGCCTCTATTACCGTAATAACCAACAGCAGATGCCGAAACAAAAGTGCTGACCGAAGCCTGGGTTTCGCGAATGGTTTGATATAAAAGTTCTGCCGATTTCACTCTACTATCGATAATCTGCTGCTTCCGTTTAGGAGTCCACTTTTTGTCGGCGATGCCTTCTCCTGCCAAATGGATAAGCGTATCAATGCCTAGAAAAGCATCTTTATCAATCGTTTGTTGTTCAACATTCCACAGATACACATTAACTCCTGGAATACTAATTTTCTTTCTCGACAAAACAGTAACGTGATGCCCCTGTTTTTGTAAAAAAGGAATGAGTTGCGTACCCACCAAACCTGTTGCTCCAGTAATTAAAATGTTCTTTGTCATACTTAATAAACTTAAAATTGATGCTTTAGTTTGGTACGGTCGGCTTTTTCACCAGCTTTCCTTTAACCAGGCTACTACCTTTATATTCTTCTTCGAAATCAATTGCTGTCGATTCCCAATCGTTCGCTACAGGCTTCAGCACATTAAAATGCAAATGCGCATGTGTAGTAAAGCCCGTTAACCCAACGGTTCCGATAGGCTGATGCTTTTTTACCGTATCACCAACCTTCACCAATGCCCCATTATGGCTTAAATGTACATATTGTGTGTATAAATTAGCTTGAGGATGATAAATCGTAATAAAGTTAGCAAAATCTGTCCATGCTTCGGTAGCACCGTTCTTGCTATAGTCTTTAACCACACCTACCACCACCCCATCTGCTGCTGCGCAAACGGTATCGCCCACTTTCAGGTTAAAATCGATGGCGTTTTTCGATCGACTATCGTGATGAGAAAAAGTACCGTTATAACCTTGTACCACCGCATAGGTTTTATCAAATTCGAAGGGAAGAGCTAACCGACTTTTCTGTACGGCAACTCTATCATCGCCAAAATGCACTTTAAAGCTTATAGCCGGAAGTACATCCGTTATATAAATTGCCTTTATTACCGTATCCGTATGCTGACCTAGATAAACCGTTCCCATTTTACTTAAGAATACCTGATAATTTTGATTCGTTGAGGTAAAACTAAAGCGCAATGGTGATGAAGTATTATTTTTTAACGATATGTTAAGCGTATCTCCAATTTTAGTCTGATTGGCATAAATTACATTTTGGCGATACCTTTCTTTGGGCAAACGGGTAGTAGCAGTACAACTCACAGAAAAAATAGCCATTACCAATACGGAAGTAAATCTCATGATCTGACAAAGATAAGTAACCAAACACGCAACTCATAACGCACCGCACCCAACAACTTTGTTGCCCCATTGTAAAAAATACGATGTTTGAACTCATAATTCCTGTATTTTGTGCAAATTGCAAGCCAATATAAAATGGCTACGGATATGAGCAAAAGAATACTAGTTTGGTTTAGGAACGATCTTCGCCTGCACGATAATGAAATGCTGGTCGAAGCTATCGCTAAATCTGACTATATCTTACCTGTTTATTTCTTCGATCCACGCCAATTTGAAACTACCATTTACGGCACCTTAAAGACAGGACTTATTCGAACTCAGTTTCTATTAGAGAATGTTGAAGCTTTACGCGAATCGTTCAGAAAACTAGGGGGCGATATTTTAATTTTAACAGGCAAACCAGAAGATCATCTTCCCGAATTGGTGAGCACCTATGAAATTACAGAGGTTTATCACCATCGCGAGGTGGCAAATGAAGAAACAGCAATTTCGACTCAAGTAGAAGATTTACTCTGGAAATTAAAAATAAACCTTAAACATTTTATTGGCCATACCCTGTATAACAAGGAGGATTTACCTTTCCCTATAAAGGATATTCCCGATGTTTTTACGCAATTTAAAAAGAAAACAGAGCGCGATGCAGTAGTGAAGCCTTGTTTTTTAACCCCAACGGAAATTAGCTTTTTAACAATAGCCGATTGGGGTACGATGCCAGTTCTTAACGAACTGTTACCGAACGAAAAAATTGATCCTTTAGCTCAACCGATTTTATTTAAAGGCGGCGAAGTGGAAGCCTTCAAGCATTTAGACGATTTTTTACTGACCGGCGAGGGAATGGCCAATGCCAATACCATTGTGAAGAAAAATGCAGTAGTTGCCAACCTTTCGGCCTGGTTAGCTGTAGGTAGCTTATCGCCACGGGAAGTGTATTGGAAATTAAAAGAATCGGAAGCTAATTATGGATTAAAACCGTATTTCGGACAAATTATCTTAGGCCTTTTGTGGAGAGATTATTTCCGTTTTATGTTTAAGAAATATGGCAATACCTTCTTTAAACAAGAAGGCTTTAAGCAAGAAGCACAGGCTACACTGCCAATCCAACAAAGTACTGCGCTCATACAATGGAAAACCGCTAATACAGGACATGTAGTAGTCGATTCCATTATGGAAGAATTAAACACTACGGGCTATATTAACAATAGTTCGAGAATGCTGGTTGCCATTTATTTAATTACCGAGCTAAAGGTGAATTGGATAATGGGAGCGGCCTATTTTGAAGAAAAATTAATCGATTATAATCCCGCCAGTAATTGGGGTAATTGGGCAAATATTGCTGGGGTTGGAAACGACCAGCGTTTAAGCGCAAGCTTTAGCTTCGAAAAACAACTTAAAAATTTCGATCCCAAAGGGACTTATGCTCAGGTTATACGGGCTTAGTTTTTTAGGGTTAATCGTGTGATTGGTTAAGCGTTTAATTGGTGTAATAAGCAGATCTATCCCTCACCAACTAAGCGATTCTAACAATTAACCAAAACTACCCTAATAAAATATAAAGTTTATTGCCATTTCTTAAGGTAAAATCCTAATTTTGCAATACTTATCGTAAAAATACACAAATGGATAACTTATCTTATCTCAACGGCGCAAATGCCGAATATATCGAATCATTATACCAGAGTTATAAAGAAGACCCTAATTCAGTAGAATTTGGCTGGCAGAAATTTTTTGAAGGCTTTGATTTTGGAAGAGGTTCTGATGCTACAAATGTATCGAATGAAGCACCTGAGCACTTTTTAAAAGAAATTAATGTCCTTAACTTAATTAATGGCTATCGCCAAAGAGGGCACTTGTTTACCAAAACAAACCCAGTTAGAGAAAGACGCAAGCATTTACCAACGTTAGCCATCGAAAACTTTGGTTTAGCACCAGCTGATTTAAATACGGTTTTCAATTCAAGTATCGAGTTAGGCATTGGCCCAGCTAAATTGTCTGACATCGTTGCTTTCTTAGAGCAAACCTATTGCGGTCCTATTGGTGTAGAATATAAATATGTACGTACACCAGAAATTTTAAGCTGGCTCGAAACTAAAATGGAAACCGAGCGTAACACGCCTAAGTTATCTATCGACGAGAAAAAGCGCATTTTAAGCAAATTAAATGAAGCGGTGAGTTTCGAGAACTTTTTAGGAACCAAGTTTTTGGGCCAAAAACGTTTTTCATTAGAAGGAGCTGAAGCGGTAATCCCTGCCTTAGATTCGGTTATCGAAAAAGGTTCGAAATTAGGAATCGAAGAATTTGTAATCGGAATGGCACATCGTGGCCGTTTAAATATATTGGCCAACATTATGCAAAAAACCTACAAGGATATTTTTGCAGAATTTGAAGGCAAGGGCTATAGTGCCGATTCTCCATTCGGTGGCGATGTGAAATATCATTTAGGCTATTCAACCGATATCACTACCAATGCTGGGAAAAATGTTCACTTGAGCTTATGCCCTAACCCGTCTCACTTAGAAACGGTTAACGGTGTGGTGGAAGGCATGTCGCGTTCTAAAATTGATTTTAAATATGGTGGCGATAATAGTCGTTTAGCACCGATTTTAATTCATGGTGATGCTTCAGTTGCCGGACAGGGTATTGTATACGAGGTTATCCAAATGGCGAGTTTAGAAGGTTATAAAACTGGCGGAACTATTCATTTGGTGATTAACAATCAAATCGGTTTTACCACCAATTATAAAGATGCACGCTCGAGCACCTATTGTACAGACATTGCAAAAGTTACCTTATCGCCTGTATTTCACGTAAACGGTGATGATGTAGAAGCTTTAGTATATGCGATTAATTTAGCGATGGAATATCGTCAGAAATATAAAAATGATGTATTTATCGATATTCTATGTTACCGCAGGTTTGGCCATAATGAGGCAGATGAACCTAAATTTACACAGCCACTATTGTATAAAGCGATTGAGAAACATGCCAACCCTCGCGATATTTATATCGAAAAATTAACTAAAACTGGCGAATTAGAAGCTGGATTAGCGAAAGAGATGGAAAAAGAGTTTAGAGGTCTTTTACAAGAGCGTTTAAACGAAGCTAAAGAAATTACTTCAACCTATAGTGATGTAAAATTTGGCGGCGCATGGGCTGACATGAGATTAGCTACAGCAAATGATTTTGATGTTTCTCCAGATACTTCAGTAAAAAAATCAACTTTGTTAGAAGTTGCTAAACGGATTTCTACTTTACCTACTGATAAAAAGTTCTTCAAAAAAATTGAAAAATTATTTGACGAGCGGAATAAGATGGCTACCACTACGCATGTGTTCGATTGGGCCATGGGCGAGCAATTGGCTTATGGCACTTTATTGGCCGAAGGCAAACGCGTTCGTTTAAGTGGCCAAGATGTAAAAAGAGGAACCTTCTCCCATCGCCATGCCGTATTAACTTTAGAAGATTCGGAAGAAGAATACACACCTCTAGCGAACATTTCAGAACAACAGGCACAATTTGATATTTACAATTCGCATTTATCTGAATATGGTGTATTAGGTTTCGAATATGGCTATGCAATGGCTAACCCCAATGCCCTAACCATATGGGAAGCACAATTTGGCGATTTCTTTAATGGAGCTCAAATTGTAGTAGATCAATACATTGCAAGTTCAGAAACCAAATGGCAAAGAGCAAATGGATTAGTGATGTTATTGCCTCACGGTTACGAAGGTCAAGGGCCAGAGCATTCATCAGCCCGTATTGAGCGTTTTATGGAATTGTGTGCAGATTACAACATGCAGGTTACCAATTGCACTACGCCAGCAAACTTCTTCCATGCTTTACGTCGTCAATTTAAGCGCGATTTCCGTAAGCCTTTGGTTGTTTTCAGTCCAAAAAGCTTATTACGCCACCCACTTTGCGTGAGTCCATTAGCCGAGTTTACAGACGGTAAATTTAAAGAAGTGATTGATGATGCGAACGTTAAACCAGCGAGCGTAAAGCGAGTTGTTTTCTGTAGTGGAAAAATCTATTACGATTTATTGGAAACTCAAAAAGCCAGTACAAAGGGCGATGTAGCTTTAGTACGCGTAGAGCAATTATATCCAACTCCTGTTGACCAGATGGAAGCGGTTTATGCACGTTATAAAAATGCTAAAGAAGCCGTTTGGGTACAAGAAGAACCAGAAAACATGGGCGCTTGGCCTTACCTATTACGCAGATTGAGAAAAACTTCGTTTAGCCAGATGGATGTGATTTCGAGAAAAGAAAGTAGCAGTACCGCAACGGGATATGCAAAGCAACATGCAAATCAACAAGCGTATATTGTAGCAACCGCTTTTGATGTTCAGGTAACGGAACAAGTAAAAGCAACTGTAGCGAAAGCGACAAAGAAATTAGTAAATATAGATTAGCAAGAAGCATGGAGCTTGGAGTTGTTAAATGCCCTATGCTCCTTGCCCCATGCCAACTAAAACATAACATTAAGAAATCATGAGTTTAGAAATAAAAGTTCCGCCTGTTGGCGAATCAATTACAGAGGTAGTTTTATCAAGTTGGATTAAAAAAGATGGCGATTTTGTCGAAATGGACGAAATTATTGCTGAATTAGAATCTGACAAGGCAACTTTTGAACTTACCGCAGAAAAAGCCGGAACTTTGAAAACAGTAGCCAGTGAAGGCGATACTTTACCTATTGGTGCTGTGGTTTGTACGATTGAAGAAGGTGAAGGTGGGGCTGCTAGTCCTAAAGAGGAAAGTCCGAAAGCCGAAGCACCTGTAGCTGATAAAGCAGGTGCTCCTGTTGCCGAGAAATCAGGCGAAAGCTATGCTTCAGGAACCCCATCACCATCGGCAGCGAAAATCTTGGCCGAAAAAGGTGTGGATGCTGGTGCAGTTAAAGGTACTGGTGTTGACGGAAGGATTACAAAAGACGATGCTTTGAAGTCGGAAGCTCCGAAAGCGGCAAGCACTAAGGCAGAAAGTCCTAAAGCAAGTGCCCCAGTTGCGGCACCGGGTTCAAGAAATGAGCGCAGAGAAAAAATGTCGCCATTGCGCAAAACAGTTGCAAAGCGTTTAGTAACCGTTAAAAATGAAACGGCCATGTTAACTACGTTTAACGAAGTGAACATGAAACCTATTATGGACTTAAGAACGAAATATAAAGATCAGTTCAAAGAGAAACATGGTGTAGGTTTAGGTTTTATGAGTTTCTTTACCAAAGCGGTATGCGAAGCAGCGAAAGATTTCCCTGCTGTTAATGCACGTATCGATGGTGAAGAAATTGTTTACAATGACTTTGTTGATGTATCTATCGCCGTTTCTGCACCGAAAGGATTGGTTGTGCCAATCATTAGAAATGCCGACAGCATGAGCTTGGCACAAATCGAAAAGACGGTTATCGAATTGGCCACCAAAGCTAGAGATAGCAAATTGACAATCGAAGAAATGACTGGGGGTACCTTTACCATTACCAATGGTGGTGTATTTGGATCGATGATGTCTACTCCAATTATTAATGCGCCACAATCGGCCATTTTAGGAATGCACAATATTATTGAGCGCCCGATTGCCGAAAACAAAGAAGTGGTAATTCGCCCTATGATGTACATTGCCTTATCTTATGATCACAGAATCATAGATGGTCGTGAATCGGTAGGCTTCTTAGTTCGTGTAAAACAACTGTTAGAAGATCCAGCTAGATTGTTATTAGGTATTTAATTCATTAAACTATATTAAAAAAGCTTCGCTACTTATGTAACGAAGCTTTTTTTTATGAAATAAGGTGATATTGTGTTACCAACCAATCGCTTTATCATCACCTCTCGGATCTGCTCCGCCTTGATAATAGCCATACTTGGTCTTTAAAATCGCATCAACCCTTCCAATTGCCCCGCGCGGCACAATTTTATAGCCCTTGGCTTTAAGTTTCTCTGTGGTTAGGCTATCTAAAGCTTGCGACTCTACAGCTACTTCGTCTGGCAACCATTGGTGATGAAATTTTTTCGAATTTACAGCAGATTGCATCGATTGCTTAAAATCGACTACGTTTAAGATTGTTTGAAAAACAGACGTAATGATGGTCGATCCGCCAGGCGTACCCACTACCATAAACAGTTCGCCATCTTTCGCTAAAATTGCAGGCGTCATCGAACTTAGCATTCGTTTTTGTGGAGCAATGGCATTCGCTTCACCCCCTACTAAACCGTACATATTTGGCGCTCCCGGCTTTACCGAAAAATCGTCCATTTCATTATTAAGCAAAAAGCCAGCTCCTTTTACCACTACTCCTGCTCCATAAGACCCATTTAAAGTAGTGGTTACCGAAACGGCATTCCCCTCTCTATCTACTATTGAAAAATGGGTGGTCTCCTCGTGTTCTACTGGCCCAATTTCGCCAGCTTTAATTTCTGCACTCGTGCTTGCTTTTTGCCAGTTAAAGGTCGACATGCGTGCTTTCACATAGCTATCCTCAATCATTTTTTGTTGGGGAACCGGATAGAAATCAGGATCTCCCAAATGCGCAGCGCGATCGGCATATACCCTGCGTTCTGCCTCAATCATCACCTGAACAGTTGAATCTCGATTAAAACCCCATCTCGACAAGGGGTAAGGTTCTACCGACTTCAATAATTGTACTAATGCGATACCTCCACTAGAGGGAGGTGGCATGGTTATGATGTCGTATCCTCGGTAGCTCCCCAAAACTGGTTTACGCCAAACGGCCTTATATTCTTTTAAATCTTGCTTGGAAATGATTCCATTGCCACGTTTCATTTCAGCAACGATGGAATCAGCTACTGCACCTTCATAAAAGCCATTTCTACCTTCATCTCTAATTTTTTGTAAGGTGTTGGCGAGCTCTTGTTGTACTAATACATCACCTTCTGCCCATGCCGACTCCTTTAACAAGGCCGTTCCTAATGGATTTAACTTGGTTAACCTGGCTTTCATACCCGTTAATTCTCTAGCCTGCCTAGCGGTAACCTTAAAGCCATTTGCAGCCAATGCTACTGCAGGCGACACAAGGTCTTCCCATTTTAATTTCCCATATTTTTGATGCGCTTCCGCCATTCCTGCTACCGAACCCGGAACGCCTGCGGCCAATTGTCCATATAGGCTTTTATCGACAATAGGATTTCCATTCGCATCCAAATACATATCTCGACTAGCACTTCCAGCGGCCTTTTCTCTAAAATCTAAGGTATTGGTTTCTCCCTTAGCCGATCGATACACCATAAATCCACCTCCGCCAAGATTACCAGCATTTGGATACACCACGGCTAAGGCAAACTGAACAGCAACCGCTGCATCTACAGCATTACCTCCCTTTTTTAAAACATCTATCCCAACTTGCGAAGCGAATTCACTTGCCGATACGACCATACCGTTCTTAAACTCTCCGCTATTATTCTTGCCAAGCTGTTTACCAACACAGCCTAAAAATAAACTTATACTTAAAAAAGCAACAATTAAGGAATATCCGTTAGCCTTTGTAGTTTTCTGCATCTTTATATATTTTTTCGATAATATCGTTATTTTTCTCCAAAACTACTTTGCGTTTAAAGCTTAATTTTGGCGTTAATTCTCCACCATCGATACTAAATTCTTTTGACAATAAAGCAAAGCGCTTTACTTGCTCCCATTTTCCAAATTCGGCACCTAAGGCCGCGATAACACGATCATATTTGTCGAGCACCTGTTCATTCTTGATCATCTCCTCATTGGTAGAATAAGTTATGCCTTTCTTAACACACCAAGCTTTTAAAGCAGGGAAGGTAGGCACAATCAAAGCGGATGGAAATTTCCTATTTTCTCCCAATACCATAATTTGTTCAATTAACGGTGATTCTTTATACCGATTTTCTAGCATTTGAGGTGCCACATATTTACCACCTGCCGTTTTAAAAATCTCTTTCTTGCGATCAGTAATTTTAAGGAATTTACCCTTTAAGATTTCGCCGATGTCTCCCGTATGGAACCATCCGTCTGTATCGATACTTTCGGCAGTTAAATCTTCTCTTAAATAGTAACCCTTCATGATATGATGCCCACGAGTTAAGATTTCTCCATCTTCGGCAATTTTAATTTCTACGCCTTCTATCGGCTGACCAACTGTACCAAACATGGTGGCGCCAAAATGGTTTACGGTTATTACAGGAGACGTTTCTGTTAGGCCATACCCTTCAAAAACCGGCATTCCGGCAGCCCAAAAAATCCGATTTAAACGAGGGTTCAATGCGGCACCTCCCGACACAATAACTACGATATTGCCGCCTAATGCCTCTTGCCATTTTTTGAATACCAACTTCCGAGCAATGGCTAATTTAAAATTATACCACCAGCCATTCTCATGATCAAATTTTTCGGCTAAAGCCAGCGACCAAAAGAAAATGCCTCGTTTAATCCCCTTCAAATCCTTACCCTTTTCCATAATTTTATCGTAAACTTTTTCAAGTAAACGCGGTACGGTGGAAAATACATTTGGTTTAACATCTTGAATATCGGCCACTATCGTATCTATGCTTTCGGCATAATAAACACCAACGCCACCATAGGCATATAGGTAAGAAACCAAGCGTTCAAAAATATGTGAAAGCGGTAAGAAACTCAATGCTTTATCAATCCCAGTAGGTAATAGAACTGACGACTTTTCGAAGTTCTGCACCAAGTTATTATGCGTTAGCATTACTCCTTTTGGTGTACCTGTGGTACCCGAAGTATAGATAATTGTTAGAATATCTTCTGCAGTGACTGCGGCACGATAGCTTTCTAGATCCACCGAAACATCTTTGCCCAACGCTAGCACTTCTTCCCAAGAACTTGCCCCTTCGACAGGATTGAACGTATAAATCTGTATCGGATTTTTTAACTCAGAAGCTACCGCTTT
>Ga0247813_10001493_pt1 | contig 17700 bp, 14 predicted proteins | sample UWRJL169409C1_FD_180719 | JGI IMG/M metagenome (GOLD analysis project Ga0247813, IMG submission 180719) | Plant litter microbial communities from Arlington Agricultural Research Station in Wisconsin, United States - UWRJ-L169-409C-1 | ecosystem: Environmental > Terrestrial > Plant litter >... | reverse complement strand
CGGAGCACCCGGCGTCACAGTTGGTTTGCAGGCGGGTGACATGACCATCGCGCAGGCGCTGACGCCGCTTGGCTATGCGACGGGCCAATTCGGCAAGAACCATCTCGGCGACCGCGATGAGTACCTGCCGACCAAGCACGGCTTCGACGAGTTCTTCGGCAACCTCTACCATCTGAACGCCGAGGAAGAGCCGGAAGCCGCGAACTGGCCGAAGGACGATGCCGAGTTTCTCAAGGCATACAATCCTCGCGGCGTCATAAAGGCTTCGGCCGACGGAAAGGTAGAAGACACCGGACCGCTGACGACGAAGCGCATGGAAACGATCGATGACGAGACGACGGCTGCTGCAATCGACTTTATCGATCGTCAGGCCAAGGCGAAGAAGCCCTTCTTCACCTGGATGAATACGACGCGCATGCATGTGTTCACGCACGTTCGCGAATCGATGCGCGGGCAGAGCGGCATGCCGGGCAACGAATATGGCGATGGCATGATCGAGCATGACGGCGACGTTGGCAAACTGCTGAACAAGCTCGATGAGCTCGGCATCGCCGACAACACGATCGTCGTCTATGCAACCGACAACGGCCCCAACCAGTTCTCCTGGCCGGACGCCGCGACGACGCCGTTCCGCAGCGAGAAGGACACCAACTGGGAAGGCGCTTTCCGCGTTCCCGCAATTATTCGCTGGCCCGGCCATGTGAAGCCTGGGCAGGTCTCCAACGGCATGGTGTCCGGTCTCGACTGGTTCCCGACCCTGCTGGCGGCAGCCGGTGACCCCGATGTGAAAAACCGCCTTCTGACCGGCTGGAAGCCTGAAGGAAGCGACACGAGCTTCAAGAACCATCTCGATGGCTTCAACCAGCTCGACTATATCACCGGAAAATCGGACAAGAGCGCTCGCAACGAGTTCTACTACTTCGATGACGACGGCGACCTTGTCGGCGTTCGCTTTGACGATTGGAAGGTCGTGTTCAAGGAACAGCCTGCACCAGGCGGCTTCGCGGTCTGGCAAACCCCGCTCATCACGTGGCGTCTTCCAAAGCTCTTCAACCTTCGGATGGACCCCTATGAACGGGCCGATACCGTTTCCGATCAATACAATGATTGGCTGGTCAGAAACGACTTTCTCCTCGTCAAGGGACAGTTGAAAAGTGCTGCCTTCCTCGAAACCTTCGTGAAGTACCCGCCAAGCCAGCGTGTCGCCAGCTTCAACATCGAAGGGGTTCGTGAACAGGTCGACAAGGCAATTGACCAATCCTTCAAAGACCGCGGTATCGAGAAGTAGTTCCTGCGACAACTCCTATGACAATGACCTCCGGACGCACCTTCACCCGTGCGTCCGGTTCACATGAACGGAGTTCGGCATGACGGCACGCGACGATATTTTGGCGCTCGGCAAGAGGATCGGCCAATCCATCATCGGCCAGGAGGAAATGGTCGAGCGTCTCTTGCTCGGCCTGCTCGCCAATGGCCACCTGTTGGTCGAAGGCCTTCCGGGTCTGGCAAAGACCAGGGCAATCAAGAGCCTGGCAAAAAATTTGAATGCGGAACTGTCGCGCGTTCAATTCACCCCTGATCTACTTCCGGCCGATATCACCGGCTCGGAAATCTACTTCAGCGAAGGTGGCAAGGGTGAATTCAAGTTCCAGCAGGGGCCGATTTTCGCCAACCTGATCCTCGCCGACGAGATCAACCGCGCACCCGCCAAGGTGCAGTCGGCGCTTCTCGAAGCAATGGAGGAGCGGCAGGTCACGGTCGGCGGCAAAAGCTATCCGCTACCGGAACTGTTCATGGTGATGGCGACGCAGAACCCGATCGAGCAGGAAGGCACCTATCCGCTGCCGGAGGCGCAGCTCGACCGTTTCCTCATGCATGTCGAGGTCGGCTATCCCGACGAAGCCTCCGAGGCCGCCATCATGCGGCTGGTGCGCAGCGAAGAGAACAACGCTGAGCAGAAAGCCAAGTCCGTGACCTCCGAAAGGCTGGATCCGCAGGCGGTCTTCGATGCCCGAAGCGAGATTGGCACTGTGACCGTGTCGGAGCCTGTCGAAAAATATATCGTCGCCCTGGTCTTCGCCACACGCTATCCGGAACGCTACGACAAGGACCTTGCCAAGCTTCTTCAGGTCGGCGTCAGCCCCCGCGGCGTGATTGGGCTCGACAAAGTGTCGCGCTCCTATGCCTGGCTGAAAGGCCGCGACTACGTCACACCGGACGACATCAAGGCGATCGTCCATGACGTCTTCCGCCACAGGCTGATCCTGTCCTACGAGGCGCATGCGTCGAACACGACACCGGACAAGGTCATCGACCGGATCATCGAACTCGTGGCGGTTTCCTGAGGGCGTGAAATGGCCGCAGCCGAAAATCTTCAGGGCGTCTATATTTCGACCGACCAGCTCGTGGCCCTGGAGGCGCGCGCCCGCGACCTGAGCTTCGTGCAGAAATCGCCGAGCCACCAGCAGCTCGCCGGCCGCATGCAGTCGTCGATGCGCGGGCGGGGCCTGACCTTCGAAGAGCTCCGGGACTATCTGCCCGGCGACGACATCCGGTCGATCGACTGGCGGGTGACGGCGCGAACGAACAACCCCGTCGTGCGCGTCTATAGTGAAGAGAAGGAGCGTCCTGCCCTCATCGTCGTCGATCAGCGCATCAACATGTTCTTCGGCAGCCGGCGTGCCATGAAGTCGGTGACCGCAGCAGAGGTGGCAATGCTGTGCGCATGGCGCATTCTCGGCTCCGGCGACCGGGTCGGCGGTTGCGTCTTCAATGATTCCGATATCGACGAATTGCGTCCACATCGCAGTCGCGAGGCCGTCATCACCTTTGCAGACACAATCGCCAGGCAAAACGGCAGCCTCAGCGCGGCATTTTCAGGTGCACCGTCCCCCTCCTCTCTGGATGCGGTGGTCGAGCGGATCGCCGGCATTGCCCACCACGATCACCTCGTCGTGGTGATCAGCGATTTCGACGGCCATAGCGACAAGACCCGCAACACCCTGCTCAGGCTTTCTGACCGCAACGACGTCATCTGCATCCTCGTTTATGATCCTTTTCTTCTCGACCTGCCCACAACCAGCAGCATGGTCGTCAGCGCCGGCGGGCTGCAGGCCGAACTGCCGCTGCGACGGGCCGATGTCCGGCACGCCATCGACAGCTTCGCGCGCGACCGGGGCCGTGAACTGCGAGCCTGGCAGCGCGAGCTGGGGCTGCCGATGCTTCCGGTGTCGGCTGCGGAAGAGACCGCACCGCAGCTGCGACGGCTCCTTGAGCAGGCCGCATGGCGGCAACGGAGGCGCTGATGGCATCACAACAGGCCGCGCCCGATCCCCTGACAGAAGCCGCACTTCGGTCGCTCAAGGACATCGCCATTCCTGAGCCGGTCTCATGGATGCCGCAGACATGGGGCTGGGCGCTGCTCGCGATCCTGCTGCTGACGGCAGCGGTGGCGGCATTCCTCCTCTGGCTCCGGCGCTACCGGGCCAACGCCTATCGGCGCGAGGCGCTTGAGCTGCTCGATGCCATCGAGCAGGATCTGCAGAGCCCTGCGACACGCGACCGGGCAATCCGGCAACTCACCGAAGTCCTCAAACGTGCTGCTCTTGCCGGTTGGGGCCGCAAAGAGGTCGCTTCCCTTTCCGGCGCGGCGTGGGTCCGCTTTCTCGAAGACCACGGCGGCGGCGGCGCGGGGCGTGCCCTGAGCACTCTCCTGGATGACGTGGAATATCAAAGCAATGGTCACGTCGAAGCGTTGGCAGCAACCGGGCTCGTATCGTCCGCGCGAACATGGATCAGGCGTCATCATGTATCAGCTTGACCATCCGTGGCTGCTGCTCCTGGTGCCAGCGCCGCTGCTCATCTGGTGGCTGCTACCAGCCCATCGCGAGACGGCTGCATCCATCCGTCTTCCCTTCTTCGCGCAGGTGGCGGATGCGGCTGGCATACGCCCGACGGAAGGATCGGTCATCGCCCGCAGGACATGGCCGCAGTTCGTTTGTGAAACGCTGGCCTGGTGCCTCATCGTTCTCGCCCTCGCCCGGCCGCAATTCGTCGAGCCGCCGCTCGAGAAGATCGAGCCGCAGCGCGACCTCATGCTGGCGATCGACCTGTCGCAATCGATGGATACCAAGGATTTCCGTTCATCCAGCGAAACTGTTGAGGCTCGTGTGGAAGCCGTTCGTAAAGTCGTCGCCGACTTTGTCGCAAAACGTCCGGGCGATCGCATCGGGCTGATCGCGTTCGGCGACGCGCCTTATCCGCTGGTGCCTTTCACCATGGATCACAAGACCGTCCAGGCCGTGATTGCCGACACGCTGCCGGGAATTGCCGGGCCGCGTACATCGCTCGGTGATGCCATCGGGCTTGCCATCAAAATGTTCGAAAAGACCACCGTGCCAGAACGGGTCCTGATCGTCCTGACCGATGGCAACGACACGGCCAGCAAAATGCCACCAGCCAAGGCGGCGCAGATCGCAAAGCTGAAGAAGGTCGTGATCCACACGGTCGGCATCGGCGATCCTACAGCGACTGGCGAGGACAAGCTGGATACAGCCGCCCTGCAGCAAATCGCGACGGAAACGGGAGGCCGGTATTTCTTCGGCGGCGACCAGACCCAGCTCGAAGCGATCTACGATACCCTGGACAAGATCACGCCGCACGATCAGAAGAACCTCTCCTGGAGGCCGAGGATCGAATTGTTCCACTGGCCGCTTGGGGCGGCGATAGGGTTGCTCTCGGTCTTCTATGTCTTCAGCGGTTTGCTGGGCCTTGTCCGTCGGAGAGCTGCGGCATGATGGAACAGTTCCATTTCCTCCGGCCCTTCTGGTTGCTGGCGCTCTTCGCTCCGGTTGCGGTTATCTGGTTGTCGTCGCGTGCGACAGATGTCCGAAATCAGTGGAAGGGCATGATCGAGCCGCATCTGCTCGATAGGCTGCTCGTCGACGGTACGGCCGGTTCTCGCCTTCGCCCGTCATGGGGGCTTGCGGCAGCGCTGTTTCTGTCGATTATCGCAGCATCCGGCCCGACCTGGCAGCGGGAATCGCCACCCTTCGTGGAAGACACCGCACCGCTCGTGATCGCAGTGGATCTGTCGCCGACGATGGACGCGATAGATGTCAGTCCTTCGCGGCTCGAGCGGGCAAAGCTGAAAATCAAGGATATCATTGCGGATCGTACGGACGGTCGCACAGCCGTGATCGCCTATGCCGGCTCTGCCCACCTCGTCCTGCCATTGACCGAGGATGCGGCGCTGATCGAGACTTACGTGGATGCGCTCGCCACACGGATCATGCCGATTGCGGGCAAGGATACGGCCAAGGCGCTGCAGCTTGCCGAACTTACACTGGCTGGAGAGGACATATCAGGGACGATCGTGTTTCTCACCGATGGCATCGAGCAGAGGGCATTCGATGTTTTCAAGCGGAACACGAAACATGGCATCGTCGTGCTCGGCTTCGGCACGCCAGAGGGAGGGCCTGTAAAAACAGCGGATGGCGGCTTTCTGACCGCTGCGGATGGTAGCCGTGTTTTTGCCAAGCTGGACCTGGAAGGATTGAGGAACTTGCATGCACTGACCGGCGCTGACGTCGCGACGGCGACCGACGATGACACCGATGCGCGATGGGTTGTGCAAAGGATCCGCACCAACTTCGCGCAGAAGCAGGCGAGCGAAGGCGAACGCTGGCGGGATATGGGCTGGTGGGCAATCCTGCCTCTTGTCATCGTCTTTGCACTGTCTTTCAGGAAGGGCTGGGTTGTCCGGACCGGAATGGTTCTCCTGGCCTGCCGGCTGGTTTTACCGGCGGAGGCTCGGGCGGCCGACTTTGCGGACATGTGGCTCACACCCGATCAACAGGGCCGGATCGCCTATGAAAAGGGTGATTTCGACGGGGCTGCCGCGCATTTCATCGATCCCATGTGGAAGGGCACCTCTCTCTACAGAGCCGGGAAATACCAGGAGGCCATCGACGCCTTCGCCGCCGTCGATACGCCGCAAAGCTGGTACGACCAGGGAAACGCCCTCCTCCACACCGGGAAGCTGGACGAGGCGGTCGCGGCATACAGGAAGGCGCTTGAGAAGAGGCCGAACTGGCCGGAAGCAACGGCAAACCTGGCAATCGCGGAAAAACTCGCCAGGCAGAAGAAGGACGACGAACAGGAACAACAGCAGGATCCGAACCAGCCGCCGGATCAAATCCAGTTCGACGACAAGGGCAAGCAGGGTAAGGCCGGCCAGATGAACATCGCCGAACAAACGTCGGAGCTGTGGATGAAGAATATCCAGGTCAGCCCGGCCGACCTGATGGCGCGCAAGTTTGCCATCGAAGCCAGAGGGAAGAAGCCATGATGATGCTCCGCGCTGTCATCGCATTCTGGCTGATACTCGGTTCGATGGCCTATGCTGCGGAGCCGTTCACACGCGCCGCCATCGAAGACAAAGGCAAGATCGTGCCCGGCCAACAGGTCCAGATCACGGTCGATATCTTCGTGCCGGACTTTTTCACATCCCCGCCGCAGTTTCCTCTCTTCGACTTGCCCAATGCGATCGTGACCCTGTCCGATAATCGCGCGCAGAACATGGTCGAGACGGCCGACGGTGTGCAATATGCCGGGATCCGGCGGACCTATGCGGTTATTCCCGAAGCAGCAGGTACGTTCACGCTTCCGCCTGCGGTGATCACGCTTGGCTATTCGCAGGAAGGCAAGGCCGTCCCAGGCCAGGCAACTTTGCAGACGCTGAGCTTCACTGTCGCAGATCCTCCCGGCGGGCCAGCTTCCACCCCGACGTTCGCAGCGCGTGGTGTGACCATAACCCAGTCCTTCGATCGCGATCCATCGAAGATGAAGGTCGGAGAAGCGGTGGTTCGGACGATTACGGTTTATGCCGAAGACACGCAGTCGATGCTGATCCCGGTCATCCCGGTCGTCGCCGCCAAAGGCATGAAACAGTATTCGAAATCTCCACAGATCGCTGATGGTGTGGAAGCCGAAGACCGGAGGACGGGAAGCACCCGGACGGAAACGATCACCTATGTCGCCGAGACGGCGGGAACGGTCGAGATCCCCGCCATTTCCTATCCCTGGTTTGACGTCGATGCGCAGGCCAATGCAATGGCCACGCTTCCAGCGACCACGGTCAACGTGACAGTGCCCGTTTCGGCGCACACCGGCCTGTCGCCTCAACTCGAGCAGGACGTTCACAACGGTGCACGCGCCTGGGTGACAAGAAAAGTCCTTTTGGTGATGGCTGCCGCCGCCATCAGTTTGGGGGCGGCAGGCTATCTTCTCGTACGGCTACTACCGTGGATGACAGGGAAATTGCTAACACTCAGGAATGCACGCCGCAATTCCGAGCCCCGCAAATTCGCGAATCTGGTCGCGTCCATCCGATCAGGGGATCCTGTCACCATCTACCGTGACCTTGCAATCTGGACACGCTCTACAGGTTACAAATCGATCGCGGATTGGGTTTCGCAATGCGGGGAGCACGATGTCGCCAGGGAGACGCGCAAGCTCGAGCGTGAATTGTTCGGTGCAGATCGCAATCGTCCCGATCTCGACAGGGCGGCGTTGAGGCAGGCTGTCAAGGCTTGGCGCAGGGCTCAGAAGCCGGTTCAAACCAGGCATGCTTCCACTTTGCCGGGACTGAACCCCATCGGTTGATCTCCGGCAGCAACTTCCGCAGTCCGCGCCCGCTGAAATGGTCTCGATCACGCCGCGAGACGGGAAGGACATTACGGTAACAGACGCAGCTTCGGACGTGGCCCGTACGGACGGTGGCACTGTTACATTGCCTGTTACCGTAACGTACTCCCGTGCCTGCCATTTTCGTGCTCGGATATCATTACGAGGGTTATGGAACGCGCGATGATGCCATTTGACCCCACCGGGCCATGCAAAGCCGGGCGCTTCACACGCGTCGAGGAGAAATGAATGAGATTTGTAAATCTGACGATCGCCGCAGCTTTGTCTGTTCAATGCGCCTTATCATTTCCAATCGCGGGCTTCGCTCAGGACGCAAAGAAGCCAATCTCGAACGATGACCTGAATGATACGAACAACCCGCTTAACCCTGCCGTCACCCTCAACCTCCACAACTTCTATATTCCGGATCTCGGTGGCCCCTTGGAGCGGGACGCCAACGCCTTCTTCCTACGCGGGCTTTTCCCATTTCTGATCGGGGACACGCCGAACCTCGTCCGTTTCTCCATCCCATTCATTACCGAACCCACGCTTCTTGATCATGGACACGCGACTGGCTGGGGCGACCTGGTCGTCTTCGACATTGCGGTGTTCGAGCAGGAAGGCTGGGCCTGGGGTGTCGGCCCGGTCCTCGGGGCACCGACTGCCAGCGAAGACCGGTTCGGAAATGGCAAGTGGACTGCGGGTCTAGCCGGCGGGATCGTCGTACCGACTGACTGGGGATTGGCCGGAGGACTGGCGACTTATCAAAAATCCTTTGCCGGCGATGACGACCGGAAAGATGTTGAGACACTGGAATTCCAACCCATCATTTTTTACAATCTCGATCAGGGTTTCTATCTGCAATCGACGGCAAGCATGTTTTTCAATCTTGAGAACGACACCTGGTCAGTCCCCGTCGGCCTGGGCTTGGGCAAGATGTGGCACCTGAATGAAGACATCAAGATGAACGCCTTCATCGAGCCGCAATATACGGTGGCAAGCAGCGGCTCAGGCCCGGACTGGCGCATCTTTGCAGGCGTCAACTTCTCCTACAGCCTGGAGAAGTTCATCAAGAACCACGGCAAGTGAGGCCCTCAAGACGCCAGTCTGGCGGTCTTCACTCCGGAGAGCTTTTCTTCGGGCTGTTCAGCGGCAAGGCAATGGTCAGGAATACGGAATCGCCTTCTGCGCGGTTTTCGACGCCGAATTCATGGAAATATTTGATGCGGGCTGAAACGGGCTGGTTCGCCACCTCGAAGTTCCAGCCGATTGTCGCACCAACCGCATAGGCCTTGCCCTTGAACGGTCGTGGTGCACCGTCGCCGCTGTCACCCGTCGTTTGATGATAGGCGTAGCCGACCAGACCGAGGTCCCATGTCTGCCCGAAATGCTTCAACGCAGCCCATTCGAAATGCAGCTCGTTGCCGGACTTGTAGTTTGTTGCCGGGTTCTCCGCATTGAAGGTCATGCCGAGCGCGCCGGACAATTCGTAGCCGCTCGCCGGGTCCAACCAGGTCAGCGCGCCATTGACGTCCGCGCCCCAGTGATGGAAGGCAATGTTGGAAATCTCGCCGTCCTGATAATCGCCGATCGGAACGTTGATGATAGTGCCGACCTGCCAGTGCAGGTTTCCCGAATCCCAGCCAAGGCTGGCGCTAACCAGCGGGTCGCCGACCGTGAACACCGTGTCGGTGATCGCGCCGGTCGCTGTTCCACCGAGTGGGCCGGCGATCGTCACATCCGCATTCGTCTTCATCCAGCCATACGGAACGGTCAATCCCAGACCGAGACGGCCATCCAGAACTTCTTCCTCCGGCACCCAGAGCAAGGTCGGCGCGGCAAGCACGGCCTGTCCCTCGACACCGACCGCAAGCTTGCCACCCGTTGGCAACTGTTTGCCTCCCCCGAGACTGCCGTCGTAGAGATAGATGTCATTTTGGAAATACAGGCCTGGCGGCGGTGCGATACCGGCGGCTGGACCTTTGCTGCCGAGCAGATAGAAGCCTGCACCGCGTTCCGCCGCCATGCCGGAATTCGCCGAGAGCAGCGTAGTGGCGATCGCCAGGGCTCCCATCGATACTTTTCTATTCACGGCAGCTCTCCCCCAAATGACAAGCATCAGAATCGTCGTGATAATTCACGCCACCAATATTGGCACGATGCGTATTGACTGCGAATGCCCACAAGCACGAGTAGGCGGCCACGTGGCGTCAGGAGATCGAGGAGTGTGTCCATTCTGCCGCACACCCAGGGCTTTGACAAATCCTGTCTGGCCCCCGCTTGGGAAACGTGCTGGACTGCATCGGCAATGAATCACGAAGGTGTATCCATGATGTTCCGTATCACAGCAGCGAGCCTTGTTCTTGGAACCCTGGCCATGAATTCCGCAGCCGCCCAGGAAATTCACCATGACGCCGTCAATGAGGCCAACAACCCGCTGACGCCGAAGATCACAATCAATCTCCAAGATTATTACATCCCGAGTTTCAACGACATCCCAGGGAGCGATCCCCATGCCAACCAGTTCCTGCTGCGCGGCCTTATACCGTCGGACGCCTTCGGACTGCCACAACTTATGCGCTTCACGTTGCCCATAGCCACGTCACCGGACCCGGCGGGAGGCTACGTCACGGGTCTCGGTGATCTGACACTGATGGACCTCTTCATCCTTCCCAAGGTGGGAGAAACCACCTTGGGCATCGGCCCGATGCTCGTCATACCCACAGCGACCGACGAATCGCTGGGCGCGGGAAAATGGCAGGTCGGTGCGGCGGGCGTCGTGGTGTCACCGCAGTCCTGGGGCCTGCTTGGAGGGCTGGTCACATATCAGACATCCTTTGCCGGTCAGGACGACCGCGAGGATGTTTCCCTACTGACCGCTCAGCCCATCCTCAACATCAATCTCGACGATGGCTTTTATCTTCGATCATCGGCTACCTGGAATTTCGACCTCCATGACGGAGACTGGTACATTCCCGTGGGGTTCGGCTTAGGCAAAGTGTTCGCCCTCGAAAATGGTTCTACCATGAATGCATTCATCGAGCCCCAGTACACCGTGTTCAAGGACGGTCCCGGAAGTCCGAGATGGCAGATCTTCGCCGGTGTGAACTTCCAGTTTCCGATCGGGAAGTGAGGCTATTGGCTAGCCATGTTTTTGAAGGCATGCCTTCCACGCTTCGCATAGGCCGATTATATGTCGCGAAGGCGCAAGCTCCCGGCGCAGCGACATCCCTCAACTGACCTAACCCGCTTCCCCTCCCGGCTTCACATTCTGGTTCATGCGGAACAGATTGTCCGGGTCATAACGCCGCTTGATCTCACCGAGCCGCTGATAGTTGCCGGCATAGGCCGCCTCGACGCGGTCGCCCTCGTCTTCCGGCATGAAATTGATATAGGCCGTTCCGACGGCATAAGGTTTCGCAGCCTCGAAAAGCTGGCGCGCCCAGCCGATGCAGGCCGCGTCCATCGCCGGTTCACGCCAGCGGGCGTGCACATTCATGACAAAATGCGAACTCCGTTGCGGAAAGGCGGTGGCACCGGCTGCGATGCGGCCCGCAGCGCCACCGACATGAGCAATGAATATCTCACATTCCGGACTTGGAAGGTTGCGGACAGCATCCAACAGGATTGTGATCGTCGCATCGGAAAGCGCCATGAAATCGTGGCTCTTCCAGTAATTGCGCGCGCCGGGCGTCAGCAGCGGATCGAATGCCTGCTGCCAGCCAGCAAAGGGGCTGGGGCCGACGACATCGGCGATCGGCTTACCGATCGCACGCAGCCCGGCCGTCGCTTTTTCTGCCGGCGCGGCATCACCGCAGTAGCACATGGCAAGAACCAGCACTTCCTTGCCGTGCCACTCCTGCGGCAGAAACGGCAACGGTGGCGCCTGCCGCATCACCGCCCAGCAGGTCAGCTCGTCCGGCGCGGTTTCAAGCGCCTGCCGGTATTGTTCGAGCACTGCTTTGGCATCCGCGAACGGATGGACGACGAGCCCGGCGGTAACCTGCGGACCGAGATCATGCAGCTTGAATTCGAACGCCGTGACGATACCGAAATTGCCGCCGCCGCCTCTCAGCGCCCAGAACAGATCGCTGTTTTCTGTTTCGCTTGCCCGCAGCAGATTGCCGTCCGCGGTCACCACGTCAGCGGACACGAGACTGTCGATCGTCAGACCGAACTTGCGCGTGATCCAGCCGAAGCCGCCACCCAGCGTCAGGCCGGCGATACCCGTCGTGGAATTGATCCCGGTCGGCAGCACAAGCCCGAAGGATTGGGTTTCGCTATCGACATCAGCAAGCGTTGCGCCTGGCTCGATCCAAGCCCGTTTTGCCGCGGCATCGACACGCACGGACGTCATCGGCGACAGATCGATCATCAGGCCACCGTCACAAACAGCATTGCCGGCAATGTTGTGCCCGCCGCCGCGCACCGCGACAAGCAGCCGGTTATCGCGGGCAAACCGCACGGCTCGAACAACGTCCGCGGCACCGGCGCATCGCACGATCAGCGCCGGCTTGCGGTCGATCATGCCATTCCAGATGGCGCGCACTTCGTCATAGGATACGTCGCTGGCATCGAGCACGTCTCCGCGCTGTTGCCACGCGAAAGCCTCAATGGCCGCCGCGCTCACGGTCGTCTTTCCTGCTTGCAGGTTCATGAGGCTCATGTCGTTCATGATCCGCTTCTCCCAAGGTGAACCGTGCCCCAGCAGAATGAATATTGCGCCTTTCTAATGTACGATGCAAGGCGGGTTTGGCTGAGCGCATTAGGTGCCGCTGTTGGTACGCAGAAGCCGCAGGCGAACCGGCGCATCAGGCGCCGGAGCCAGCCTCAAGCCATGCTTGCGGCCCGCACGAACCCCTTGCTCGCCACCATCAGGTTCTTGGTATAATCCTCCTTGAGGCGGCCCGCCACGAGATCGGCTGACGACAGCCGCTCGACCACCTTGCCGTTCTTCATCACCGCCAAACGTTCGCACATATGCGTGACAACGCCGAGGTCGTGGCTGACCATGATATAGGTGAGTTTGCGGTCGCGCCGGACCTGTTCCAGGAGGTTGAGGACTTCGGCCTGGACCGAGGCATCCAGAGCCGAGGTCGGCTCGTCGAGCAGCATGATCTGCGGCTCGATGATCAGCGCCCTTGCAATGGCAATGCGCTGGCGCTGGCCGCCCGACAGCTGGTGTGAATAGCGGAAGCGGAAGGAGGAGCCGAGACCGACTTCGTCCAGCGCCCGCAGAATGCGGCGTTCGGCATCCTGGACACCATGAATGGCAAGCGGCTCCTGCAGCAGCCGGTCGACGGTCTGGCGGGGATGCAGCGAACCATAGGGATCCTGGAATACCATCTGCACCTGGCGATAGAATGCCTTGTCGCGATGCTTGACATCCAGAGGCTTGCCATCGAGCACGATCCTGCCGCCGGTAACGGGTGACAGACCAGCAATGGCGCGCAGCAGCGTCGATTTTCCAGACCCGGATTCGCCGACGAGCCCGAAGGATTCCCCCGGCGCAACATCGATGCTGACAGCGTCCAGCGCCAGGAAATCGTCATAGGCAACAGTGAGATTTTCAGCAGAAACAATTGCGGTCATAGCGCCCACTCCGGCTGGCGGTCGAGCACCGGCAGCGGATGCCGGTTGGTGCCGAGCGTCGGCATGCAGTTGAGCAGGCCTTGCGTATAGGGATGTTTGGCATTGCCAAGATCAGACGCTGCCAGTTCCTCGACGATCTTGCCGGCATACATGACGATGACGCGGTCGCAGAAGGACGAGACCAGCCGCAGGTCATGCGAGATGAAGATCAGGCCCATGCCACGGTCGGCGACAAGCTTGTCGAGAATACCGAGCACCTCGAGCTGCACCGTGACGTCGAGCGCCGATGTCGGCTCGTCGGCGACCAGCAGTTCGGGTCCGGCAATCAGCATCATGGCGATCATCGCCCGCTGGCCCATGCCGCCGGAGACCTCGTGCGGATGCAGATCGAAGACCCGGCCGGCATCGCGGATCTGCACAGCCTCAAGCATGGAAATGGCACGGTCGCGCGCCTCGCGTTTGCTGACATTCTCATGCGTGCGCAGCGTCTCGACGATCTGGCGGCCGATGCTCATCACCGGATTGAGCGAATATTTCGGGTCCTGCAGGATCATCGCGATCCGGCTGCCGCGCAAGGATCGCCTGACCTTGGCCGGCGCCGTCAAAAGATCGATACCGTCGAAATTCAAGGTCTTGGCTGAAATCTTCGCATGCGCCGGTGTGAGGCCCATGATCGCCCTGCCCGTCTGCGATTTGCCCGAGCCGCTTTCACCGACAATCCCCAGCCGTTCGCGGCCAAGCGTGAAGGAGACGCCGCGCACCGCCTCGATCAGGCCGCTGCGGGTCGGAAACGAGACCCTGAGATCATCGACCGTCAGCATCGTGCTCATTGGCCGCTCTCCCGTGGATCAAGCGCATCGCGCAGGCCGTCGCCCAAGAGGTTGAAACCGAGACTGACGATTAGGATGGCGATGCCGGGCATGGTGGCGACCCACCATTGGTCGAGAATGAAGCGGCGGCCCGATGCGATCATCGCGCCCCATTCCGGCAGCGGCGGCTGTGCGCCGAGACCGAGGAAGCCGAGGCCAGCGGCCGTCAGGATGATGCCGGCCATATCGAGCGTGACGCGGACGATCAGCGACGACATGCACATCGGCATGACATGCCGAAGCACGATACGGAACGGCGAAGCCCCCATCAGCCGCACTGCAGCGATATAATCGGAATTGCGTACGCTCAGCGTTTCGGCACGGGCGATACGCGCATAGGGCGGCCAGGAGGTAATGGCGATAGCGATGATCGCATTCTGGATGCCCGGCCCCATGGCGGCAACGAAGGCGAGCGCCAGAACGAGCTTCGGGAATGCGAGGAAGATATCGGTGATGCGCATCAGCACCGCATCGACCCAGCCACCGGCATAGCCGGAGATGGCACCGACCAGCAGGCCGATCGGAGCTGCGATGATCGCTACAAGAACGATAACCAGCAGCGTCAGCCGTGAGCCATGCAGCAGACGCGAGAGGATGTCCCTGCCCTGATCATCGGTGCCGAGCAGATAGCCCGGGCTTCCGGGCGGCAGAAGGCGCGCGCCGCCGAGATTGCCGATGACAGGCGAATGCGGTGCGAGCACATCGGCAAAAATCGCAATCAGGATCAGCAGCAGGATGATGCAGAGACCGGCAACGGCCAGCTTGTTGGCGGAAAACCGCTGCCAGGTCATGTAGGCACGGCCGAGACGCGCCTGCAGGCGTGACTGCGGCCTGTCGGACATCAGCCATTGGCGGCAGGTCATGGGAGTGGTTTGAAGGGTGGACTGGCTCATCGCGCGCGCGTCCTTGGGTCAAGTGTCCGGTAGAGAAGATCGGACAGGATATTGATGGCGATGAAGACGGAACCGATGACAATGGTGCCGCCCAGAACCGCGTTCATGTCGGCGTTCTGCAGCGAGTTGGTGATGTAGAGCCCCAGCCCCGGCCAGGCAAAGACGGTCTCCGTCAGAACGGAGCCTTCGAGAAGCCCGGCATAGGACAGCGCAATCACCGTCACCAGCGGCACGGCGGCATTGCGCAGGGCATGCCCCCAGATGATCCGCGTTTCCGACAGACCCTTGGCACGCGCCGCGACAATATATTCCTGGCCGAGTTCATTGAGCATGAAGCTGCGGGTCATGCGGCTGATATAGGCGAGCGAAAAATAGCCGAGCAGCCCAGCAGGCAGGATGATGTGGCGGAAGACATCGCGAAAAACATCCCACTGCCCCTGCCAGAGCGAATCCAGCAGATAAAGGCCGGTGATCGGCGTGAAACTGTATTCGTAGACGATATCGATGCGGCCGGGATAGGCGACCCAGCGCAGCTTGGCATAGAAGAACAACAGCGACAGCAGAGCCAGCCAGAAGATCGGTACGGAATAGCCGACGAGCCCGACGACGCGGACGATCTGGTCGGCGATCGAGCCGCGTTTGACGGCTGCGAGCACGCCGAGCGGCACGCCGATCAGGCTGCCGATGATCGTGCCGAGCGTTGCAAGCTCCAGCGTGGCGGGGAAGACGCGGCGGATATCGCTCATGACGGGATTGGTCGTCAGCACCGAGGTGCCGAAATTGCCCGTCAGCGCATCGCGCACATAGATATAGAACTGCTCATAGAGCGGCTTGTTGAAGCCCATCAGCTCGCGTGTTCGCTCGACGACATGCGCCGGCGCCCGGTCGCCGAGAACGGCAAGCACCGGATCGATCGGAATGACGCGGCCAATGAAGAAGGTCACGGCCAGAAGACCGAGATAGGTCGTGACGATGATGACCAGGAAGCGCAGGATGCTCTTTGCCCAGCCGTTGGCACGGGCGCGTGAGCGCCCGGCCGTTGGTACTGTTTCGGGAATGCTCACCGGCTATCTCCGGCTCAATCCTTGGAAACCGTGAAAACGTAGTTGGTATCGAAGCTCGGACCGAGCTTGAAGCCCTTCACATTGCCGCGGAGACCTGCAACTTCGGTCTGCTGGAAGATGACCACGAACGGGCTCTTCTCAAGCACCTTCTTCTGCAGGTCCTTGTACATCTCTGCGCGCTTGGTGGCATCCTTCTCCAGAAGAGCAGCCTTGCTCTCTTCGGTCCATTCCTTCGGAACGTCCCAGGTATTGCGCCAAGCGAGCGTCTTGTTCTTGCCTTCGTCGGAATTGTCCGGGTTGACGGTGAAGGTTTCGGCATTCGAGTTCGGATCGAAGTAATCCTGACCCCACTGGCCGATATAGATATCATGCGTGCGGTTGCGGTACTTGGTCAGCGTCTGCTTGCCGTCGCCGGGGATGATTTCCATCTTGATGTTGGCCTGGGCCAGCGTCTGCTGAATGGATTCAGCAATACCCGTGATCGGCTGGGTGTTGCGCACGTCCATGGTTACCGAGAAACCATCGGCAAGACCTGCCTTGGCCAGCAGTTCCTTGGCCTTGGCAACGTCCATCTTGTAGGGGTTTTCCGGCAGTTCGCCCAGAACGCCCTTCGGCAGGAAGGTCTGGTGGATTTCGCCGATGCCCTTGATCAGGGTCGAGCCGATCGCATCGTAATCGACAAGATACTTGAAGGCTTCGGCCACTTCCGGCTTTGCCAGGTTGGCGTTCTTCTGGTTGAGGCTGAAGTAATAGACCGTGCCCTTCGGCGCATTGGTGGTGGCAAGCTCTGCATTCTTCGAAACCGCGTCGAAATCGCCCGGCTCGAGATTGCGCGCCACGTCGATGTCACCGGCTTCCAGAGCCAAGCGCTGGCCGGAGCTTTCCTTCATGTGGCGATAGATGACGCGGGCGAGCGGCGTCTTTTCGCCGTAGTAATTGTCGTTGCGTTCCATCACGACGACTTCGTTGGCGCGCCATTCGCGCAGCTTGAAGGCACCCGAGCCGGCGTAACCGGTCTTCAGCCATTCGTTGCCGAAATCGTTGTCGTACTTGTATTCGGCCGATGGCGTTACGGCCGCCACATGTTCCAGCACCAGCTTCTTGTCGACGACGGCGCCGACCGTTGCGGTGAGGCAGTTGAGAACGAAGCTCGGCGCATAAGCCTTGTCGACGGTGAAGGTGAACGTGCCGGCATCCGTCGCCTTGGCCTTTTCCGTGACGTTGTCGCCGGTCAGGCCGAACTGCGTGAGGATGAAGGCCGGGCTCTTGTCGAGCTTGACGACGCGCTCGATGGAGTAAGCGACATCTTCGGCCGTCACGGGATTGCCGGAGGCAAATTTGGTGTCGGGCTTCATCTTGAACGTGTAAGTCAGGCCGTCGTCGGAAACGGTCCAGCTTTCGGCGAGATCGCCGACGACCTTGGAGGTGTCATTGATATCGAGACGAACGAGATAGCTATAGGTATTGGCCGTGACTTCGGCCGTGGACAGCTCGAAGGCTTCGCCCGGATCCATGGTGATGATGTCGTCGATCGCCCAGCCTTCGACCAGCGTATCGGCCGGCGTTTCGGCGAATGCCGGTGCTGCCGCCATCAAG
>Ga0247813_10001491_pt1 | contig 17721 bp, 21 predicted proteins | sample UWRJL169409C1_FD_180719 | JGI IMG/M metagenome (GOLD analysis project Ga0247813, IMG submission 180719) | Plant litter microbial communities from Arlington Agricultural Research Station in Wisconsin, United States - UWRJ-L169-409C-1 | ecosystem: Environmental > Terrestrial > Plant litter >... | reverse complement strand
TCTACCCTAAATTGGAAACACCGCATCAGTTCTCGCATCAAAGGAGATGCAGGCGTGAATGGTTTATACCAGGAAAACACCGTAGCAGGAAGGAACTTTATTCCAAACTTCATCAACAATACTGTAGGCTTGTACTGGATTGAGAAGCTGAAACTGGAAAGATGGAATTGGGAAGCAGGTCTCCGCTATGACATCAGAAACCTGAAAGCCTATTTCAACAAAAGTGGCATCATCACCGATTCATCTTACCAATACCACAATTACTCTGCATCCATCGGTGGGGCTTATGCCATCACGAATCACCAGCAATGGAATTTTCTTTTGTCTCGAGCCTTTCGCTCGCCGGCTGTGAATGAATTGTTCAGTCGCGGCTTACATCATGGCGTAGCAGCGATAGAAAATGGTGACGGGGATTTAATTCCTGAAGTCGCTTACCATGTGTCAACTTCTTATTGCATCGAGCGAAGTAATTTTCGGACGGAACTAAACCTTTATGCCAATTACATTGAAAACTACATCTACCTGCATCCTTCACAGGAACTGCAGTTGACCGTGTATGGCGCCTTTCCTTCTTTTCAATACAATCAAACCGATGCCTTGCTGGTAGGAGGAGATCTGTCTGTACGCTATGACCTTTTGAAAAAAATACAACTCGCCTGTAAGGTGTCTTCGCTTTCCGGAGAAGACTTAAACAACGGATCACCTTTAATATACATGCCCCCAACACGCATCGAACCTTCTGTGACCTATCTGTTTAAAAGTACGGGCTTGTTGCGTCAGCCTATGGTATCGTTAAGCAGTACCTTAATGTTTAAAAAACAGCATGCACCTTCCAGTGGCGATTATTCTCCGCCGCCTCAAGGCTATGCCTTGCTCGGCTTACAAGCTTCTACACAAGTAAAGGCAGGAACAGCATGGATTACTACCGGATTAAAAGTAAACAACATGCTGAACACGGTATATAGGGACTACCTCGACCGGTTCCGTTATTACCACGATGCGCCGGGCATCGGTGTTCAATTATTCGTAAAAATTCCTTTAACCATTATCGATTAATCTTATGAAAAAAATTATTCTAAGCTCACTTATTTTATCCCTTGTTCTTCTTGCATCAAGCTGTAGACAAAACGACGATAATGCCCCTACGCCGAAAGATCAAAACGAAGAAGAACTGATCACGACCTTGCGTCTGATCATCAAAGAAAACGGTTCATTAGTAAACACCTTTAGTTTTAGAGATCTTGATGGTGTGGGCGGTGCAACTCCCACTATCGAAGACATCATCCTGGACGCCAACAAAATCTATACCTGTACCTTGCTAGTACTCGATGAAACAAAAAATCCTGTGGATACTACCAGCGTGGAAATTGAAGAGGAAAATGATGTACATCAGTTTTTCTTTACTCCTTCCGCAGGTACAAATTTAACCGTTAGTTATCTGGACTACGATGACAACAATGTCCCTGTCGGATTGGAAACAGAATTTGTAACCGGTGCAGCAAGTACAGGAACATTAAAAATTGTACTCAAGCATCAACCCGGAGTGAAGCCTACATCAGGCAATGGGAATGAAGCCTTAGGAGAAACGGATGTGGAAGTAGAATTTAATGTAGAAATACAGTAATGTTAGTATTATTGTCTTGCCCCCTAAATCCCCTGAAGGGGACTTTAGTTTGAAATAAAACAAGAAAGCTCATCGCATACTATATGCAATGAGCTTTCTTGTTTGTAATCGGTAAAGTCCCCTTCAGGGGATTTAGGGGTTAAGACAATTTCTCAATACAATCTTTCTTTAATTTCCAACGGAATCCTTTTGCCAAAAATAAATGATCCGGCCCTCACCGTACCTTCGATTCTAATTTCCGGTTGAGTCAACAAGCGAGGCAAAATCATCAATCCCTGAGCCGCAGAAATTTCGACGTAAAAGGGATATGTTTCTACCGCACGTCTTCTTAGTTTGATCTTTTTAGGAACACTCCAATCTTTCAACTCCAGGTTTCCAACAAATACTTTAAATCGCGGTTTGGAAAGACGGATAGGAAAAGCGTTGGGATTATCGATCTCCAAGTCAAACGTTGCTCTCATCTTACCGTCGTTGTTACTGAAGTCACGGAAAGTAACATTTTTTAGTTGCACATCGGTATAAGAAATGCAGGAAGAGAGCACACTTATCAGCAAGAATAGTACGGCAAGAATTTTTTTCATGTCAATTTTGTTAAAGCTCAGAAGATGGCAGGTATAACATCGATTGCTTATTCCCTGAGCACCATTGTTTTTCCGGAGAAAATAGAATGTAATCTACCAATCTTCACTGACAAAAGTAAAAAATAACTATTTTTGTAGCGACAACAAATCAGATTCGAGCGTTTAGCATATAGAATGAATATTCACTTTCTACAACATGTTCCCTTTGAGGATTTAGGCGCCCTGGAGCAATGGGTGATAAAGCCTGGCAATAGAGTGACTTCCACTCGCCTTTACGAAGACATCAGACTCCCTTTTGTAGATTTGTTTGACGTGCTCATTATCATGGGCGGCCCGATGAGTGTGCACGACGAAGATCGCCACCGTTGGTTGCTGGCAGAAAAAGAACTCATTCGCAAAGCTTTAGATAAAGGGAAAAAAGTGATTGGAATTTGCCTCGGCGCACAATTGATCGCTGAAGTATTAGGCGCTTCTGTATCGCTTAATCCTGTCGCTGAAATCGGATGGTTTCCTGTTGAACTGAATGAAGAAGCGCGGGCCCTGCCTATCTTTAAAGGAATGGACAAATCGATTACACCCTTTCACTGGCACGGCGAAACCTTTTCCTTGCCTAACCAGGCCATCTCCATCGGTCAATCCGCAGGTTGTGCCAATCAGGGTTTTATTTGGAACAACCAGGTGTTGGCTTTGCAATTTCATTTAGAGATAACGCAAGAAGGCATTACCGCTTTGATTCATCATTGCCGTGAAGATTTGAAGGAAGGACCTTATGTGCAAACTGCCGGTACGATGATTCGTCCGGATCTCATTGCCGCCAGCAATCGGCAGGCTTTGCAACTCATCAGTAATTTTATCGGGAACGAGTAAATATATCCCATAAATTCTGACCCAGCTGCAGCAATCCCAGTACTAAAAAAACATAGCCGATCAGACGCTTACCGGATAAACTGCCTTTGAGGATACGGGATAATACTTTGGCTGCATATACTACAAATAGGTAGAGGAGTAAATATGTTCCCGCGATAGATCCCAATACAAATACCAAAGTAGACATCAAGTCATAAGGCAACCAACCCTTGGCATAAAAGTACGTTCCCCACACCAGCCAGAAAGGTATTTGCAAAGGGTTAATGCCACACACGAACATGCCGTAAGTAAAGTTCGTCTTCCACCAATGATTCTTCCTGATAGTCTTTATTTCAACTTCAGCCGGCGCTGCTTTCGACGTCCATAACTCTGCAATGCCCATGATCAGGAATACCGGAACAGCAAGCCATTTGATCCAAAAGTCAATCTCCTGATGGGAGGCAATAAAAGACGCGAACCGAAGAGCCGCAAAACACAATACGGCTTCAATGATGATTGCTCCAAAAGAAAACCATAAGGCTTGTGTTTTACCTTGTTCTATGGAGATGCGGATAGCGGTAAGATTAACACCAGCAGGTGGAATGGATCCGGCAAAACTGATTCCAAATCCTAACGCAAAAACAAATACAAAACCAATCAGTAACTCCATCTATACACTGTACTTCAGGCGCAGTTGTTTGCTTTTACGAAGGTAAGCCCTCGTTTCTTTCCACGTCATGTAAGGAACACCTTTTTTGTGATTCTCCATGCTGATCTCAAACAATATGCGCCATTGCTGCAATATAGTTTTTACCGCCGTAAAAAAAGAAAATCCGGGATGATATATATGGCCCTGTTCTGAACCTGCACCATTTAACTCCATGATACTGATTCCTTCTCCCCTCATCAACTCCTCTATGGATAGGCACTTCAGGTCAAAACGACCAAAGTAGAAGCCTTCTATTTGTTTAGAAATGGTATCGAAAACTGTTATCAATTGTTCATTTATGAGACTATTGGCATTTCTAAAAGAGGTTCCTCTGCAATGATTCCCGATTGGCTCAAGCAGCAAGTCTTCGTGTTGAGAAATGACTTCCTTCCAGCGCGCCGCATGTTTTTTACTTAATCGTTCCGCTTGCAAGGCTGCTCTTGGATTGCGGCTCACCAGTTGTTCTAAGGTGAGCGTCCCATCACCTTTTACCTTTAAAAAATCTTTTTCTACAACAGAAAGGACACACCCTTTTTCTTGAGATGGGTAGCGGTAATAAAAAACGCCTAACTCTATGGGGTAGGAAATAAAAGGCTGAATCAGTATGTCGTATTCACAGGTAGACAAATAGTCCATCGCTTGCTGTTGATTGTTAATTTTTTCCACACCGTTGCCGCGCTCACCAATGTCCGGTTTAAAAATGAGCGGGTAAATCCAGTTCATTTGTTCAACCAGGCTCAAGACCTGCCTCGGTTCAAAGGGATAGCCAAAAAACAAAGTCGGTGTGCGGTAGGTCTCCGGTATTTTTTTCAGGATGTCAAATTTTACTTCTCCCAACATACCGCCTGTTTCAATACCAGGATTAGAAGCGCTAAAAAAAAACAGTGAACGCGCACGAATACCCAGATACATCCAATAAAAGAAAACAGGAAAGTAAACCACTTCCATGGGCCAGTATTCCCAATGGGTAAGCTTATGCCAACGCAACCGCAAGGAAATGCTACTCATATTAAAACTCGGTATCGGCCAATTGAGTAGCCCATGAATCTTCAAACAAAGGAGATGCGAAAGTGTTCTGCAATACAGAAACTTCGTGTGCTGCGAGTTGAATGGATGTAATGCTCAATGTTTGCAAACCGTTGCTGCGCTTGATAAGCATGCCATTGATAGGATCTGAAATACCGCCGTGTTCGTGAAAATTCATCATCATTTCTTGTGCTGGCTCAGGGTTTGTCTGCAGGTATTCTGTCAGCCAACTTCTTTTTAAAGCCAGGACATCGTCGCTGTATAAAGTAGACGATGCCCATAAATAGGGTTGATTGGGCAGCGAAAGAAAATGCTTTTCCTTTCCGTTCCATCTGAATTCAACCAGCAAACCGGCCCACACGAAGATCATAGTGAATGGCTCTACGTCTTTAAGGTTTACTCCTTGATAAAAGTCAAACGGCGTCTCATATTGAAACGCTTCTAATACAATGAGTCCTCTGCTTCTGTTATAGGGGGGCTGATGTTTGTGTGCATGAAAGGCCCCATTCAACAAACAAACCACTCGTTCGTCTTCTGAAGCTGCCATCCAGGAGCCGGTCCCTACAGGATCTTTAGGATAGTACAACGATAATCCATTTTCCGTAACATAGAAATCAGGCGGTAAAGAAGTTGGTCTGCCTGATAACTCATCTCTGTTGGATGTTAAGATAAAGCCATTATCCAAGGGCACATAACTAACTGTACACATACTGTGCTCGGTGTTTAAGGGTAGAAGAAGCCACTCCAAAATCAGCTGGCAATTGATAACCATAGGCATTGACAGCGGCAATTTTAATGATGGCCATGTGATGTATGGTATGTTCTATATTATAGACCAACTCACGCTCCAGGTGAGACAAAATAGAGAAGACATCCTTTTCATTTGCTTCGTACGAACCTTCTAGCATAAGCGCTACCGGCTGTGCAATTTGCATCCATTGAATAATGTCAGCAATCAGTTGCAAGGCAATCATTTTTTCTTGTTCGATGGCAAGATCCCGCTTGCGCAAATCATAATTTACTTTCTGCACAGCGTAGCCCTCTTTGAGGCAACTGTAAAACTCCAGGATATGCCTCACGTGTTGTCCGATCGAAGATCCCAACAACAAGTCGGATGTGGCAGTATAATGCTGATTATCTATGATCGTAATAAAATCAGCCAGTTGGCTCAGTGTACCTGAAGCGACAGATTTAATGTTGATACTCATTTGGTGGTTATTTTAATGGCAATCATTACGTCGTCGGACATGACCCAGCTGTCTTCTCCTACATGAAAATCCAGCCTGTTTATCGTCAGTGTTCCTTCGTATACTTCAGCCGTTGTGGTCTTAGTAACAGAGACAGGTATCGAAACTTCTTTTGTTACCCCTTTAATCGTCAATTTCCCTACCACCACATAGCCCGCTCCTTGTGATTTAATAGCTGTAGACTTGAAATGAATCTCCGGGTATTTGTCTGCATGAAAAAACTCTTCCTTTCGCAGGTGATTATCTCTGCCATTAATGCCTGTGCTGATGGATTTCGTTTTAATCTTACCCTCCACCTGTGAGGCAGCCAGATTTTTCGGATCCCATGATACCACCGCTGAATATTCTTTGAATGTACCCTCTACATTAAGTCCGGCATTTTTAATTTTAAATGTAATGCTCGAAGCAGAATAATCAACGGTCCGCGGCGTCGCCTGAGAAAAGGCTTCACACGTCATGGTCATTAATAGAGCTATGGAATAAATAATCGTTTTCATTTTTATATCTATTTATTGACAACCTCAGACCTTATCTTTTTATAAAATTTTTGCCTAATGCTTTTAGTCTTTCTCGCATAAGATATAATAAAACCGCAGATGACAACCATGTAACAACAGCCAAAATAAATAGTTCTCCTCTATCACCCCTAATTTCTATACCAAGAATTACTGCATGACTCGCAATGGCTCCAGACATCATACCTAAGATAATAATCAAAGCGTAAAGTGTTGTTTTAGGAATCCATAATAAAATGATCGACAGGAGCTCCAATGCACCTAGCGCAAGTCTTCCCCAAGGTTCTACACCCAGTGTACTGAAAATGTAGACAGATTCCGCAGCTCCTGAAAATTTATAAATTAAGGTTTGTCCTATAATGACAGTGATCGAAAGTTTAAGAAGTAGAATGACAGCTTTCATAGCGCTATTAGATACTTTAAAACTATCCAATCAAACACCAATAAAAAGTCGGCCAAACGACAAAGTAGAACTATTACATGGATAATTAGAGACAAGCCATTAAGGCGTCTAGAGGTAACAAATACCAGAATCCGCTATTCTGTCAAAGCTTTCAGTTTGCTGAGGCTGTTGATCCGAATGCTCTGGCGCGTAAATTCTACCAATCCCTCTTCTTCCAGTTTATTGATGAATGTTGTCGCGGTTTGTCTCGTACAACCGACCAGCGACGCCACTTCTGCGTGTGTTAAATAATTTTTAAAAACCACTTCATCCGCTGTTCCTTTGCGCTCTTTATTCGCCAGGTAAATGAAAAAATCTATCAGCCTTGCTTTGACGTCTTTGTAGATAATGCTTGTAATGCGTGATTGAAGACCTTTGATTTTAAGACCTACCAGTTTGGTAAAAGAGATGGCCAAATCAGGACGCTTCATTAAAATCTTCTCAAAATCCTCAACAGTAAAACTACAAATCTGGGCTTCGGATTTAATCACCTGAGCAAACTCCTGTTCGCCTGTATCTCCTTCCAATGTGAGCTGTCCAAAGATGTCTCCCTGACTCAACACTTCTTTTATTTTTTCATTTCCTTCTTTGTCGTAGGTGCCAATTTTGATATAGCCCTTTTTCAAAAAATACAGGCGATCATTACGCAGACTGTTCAAATAAACGAACTCATTTTTCTTCTTATTCATCAAACCGGACACGATATTCAATTCACTGCACTCCTTATAGGTGAGCTGTCTGAACAACCGGTGTTGTCTGAGTAAAATAAAACTTGAGTCTTCTATGTTCATAGCGACTGATTAACTACCAGTTACCAACTTCCACCTGCACCGCCGCCGCCGAAACTGCCGCCGCCGAATCCGCCAAATCCACCGCCGCTTCCGCCACTGTATCCTCCGCGTGAAGAAAAACCGCCGGAAGCCAAACTCCCTAGAAGAGCACCGGCAAGGAACCCGCCGCCGCCGCTTCCGCCATTGCCTTTACCGCCGCCGCGTTTTGCAATAGAGCTAAAGACAGCAATCAAAATAATCAACGCCACAAATATAAATAATGCTCTGTTACCTGATGCTTTCCTTCCTTTGCCGTCCGCCTGATAAGTTCCCGACATGATCTGCATGATCGCATCGGTCACTTCGTCTAAACCTCCATAATAATTGCCTTGCTTAAAATTTGGCTTAACCACCTCCTCAAACAAGCGCTTGAGTGTAGCATCTGGTAAGTTGCCTTCCATACCGTATCCGGTAGCGATCCAAAAATCATGAGGTTCTTTTACTACAAGAATAAGTAAGCCGTTGTTTTTTCCTTTTTGTCCTATACCCCATTTCTGAGCCAACTGCTGCGCATAATCCGAAGCAGCATACTCGCCAATGCTTGTCATGGTAACAATTACAATCTGTGTAGAAGTGCTGTCATTGTATGCGACAAGTTTTTGCTCCAAAGCATTGACTTCTCCCGGCTTTAGAAAAAGGGCATAGTCATTGACGAGCACAGAAGATTTGTCAGGAAAAACCTTCGAATCGTCTGCATACGCTATCGTTCCTGCCAGGCAGAAAAAAAGAATGGCCAGAATTTTATTGGCTATCGAATGAAATGTCATTGGACAATTCGTCATCATCATCTTTGTGATAAGGGAAAAAGGCAGATAACTGTTGTCCTGCTTTGGCTATGCCGCCAGTCAGTCCTTCGACCATTTTACCTTGTTTAAATAATTGTATCATATCACCCAGAATCACATTCCAAAAATCCGCAGGGACTTTCTCGTTGATTCCTTTGTCACCAATAATAGCAAGTTTGTGATCCTCTATAGACAAATAAAACAGCACCCCGTTGTGTTGTGCTGTTTTATGCATGTTAAGATTTTCAAAAACTTTAATGGCTTTTTTGTACGGATCACCGGAACAGGTTTTATCCAGGTGAACACGGATCTCGCCAGAGGTGTCTTTCTCTGCGTCCTTGATGGCTTGTACAATCGACAGTTGTTCTGCCTCTGAAAAGGCTTCCTTTGCGCTCATGTCTAAGCTGACTAAAATTCGATCTTAGGCGCTTTGTCGGCACCTGACTGCGCTTCGAAATAAGCTTTCTTTTCAAAACCAAACATGCCAGCCGTCAGGTTATTAGGAAACTTGCGGATATACGTGTTATAATCTTTTACCGCTTCGTTGAAATTTCTTCGTTCCACAGAAATCCTGTTTTCTGTACCTTCCAGTTGTGCTTGTAATTCCAGGAAGTTTTGATTGGCTTTCAGGTCCGGATAATTTTCCGTAATCATCAATAATTTCCCTAAGGCTGTAGACAATCCGTCTTGTGCCTGTTGAAATTTCTGTATGTTTTCAGGTGTTAATTTATCTGGATCCAACGTCACTTGAGTTGCTCTGGAGCGGGCAGCAATCACGTTCTCTAGTGTTTGGCTTTCATGTTTTGCATATCCTTTTACTACAGAAACTAAGTTAGGAATCAAATCTGCTCTGCGTTGGTATACGTTCTGCACTTGTGACCACTTCTCGTCTACTGTTTCCTGCTTTTCAACCATGGAGTTGTAACCGCAAGAACTAAGAGACGCGGCTGCAAAAGCAAAAGCGATGACATTGAAAATTATTTTTTTCATTGGGATATCTGATTTGTTTGAGTAAATATAATAATATTAAGATACAGGCATACAACCTGATAGGTATTTTTATTTCGATCCCATTACCGTTACGGTAATCTTCCGTTCCTCTCCTCGGTCGCGGTGTTCGCAAAGGTAAATTCCTTGCCAGGTGCCTAATAAAAAGCGACCATTTTTAACAGGGATCGTGAGGGAAGAACCCAGCAGGCTAGACTTTACATGAGCAGGCATGTCATCAGGCCCTTCGTCGTCGTGGGTATAGAGTCTGTCTCCATCCGGCACAAGCCTGTCCAAAAAGGCTTCGAGATCTTTCCTTACACTGGGATCAGCATTTTCATTCAGGCTGAGTGAGGCTGAAGTGTGGTGGATGAAAACATGAGCAATGCCTTGATTCACTTCGCGCAGTTCTGCGAAACCTGATTCTACACGGTTTGTGACCAGGTGGTAGCCTCGTTTGAATTTCCCGAGGTTTATGGTCTGTTGTCTGACAATCATGGTTTGTATTCGTAACAACCTAAATCCGGCAAGGCATCACGTAATGTGCCGGCCAAATCATCGGTGACAGCAGACGGAACGCCCTTGTCGATGGCAGGAGAGGTGGATTTCAATTTATAGTTTCGAAGCACCGGCGATTCAAATCTAGGATCTTGATTGAGTACTGTACCAGTACCAGGAAAGCCAGTCAGGCTTTTTACGATACAGCTATCGACCGTTATGGCGGCCGATGGATCATAGACTAGTTCTCTGGTAAAATTATCTCCCCAGACAATGGATTGCTTTAAGAGAAGAGATAAAGTTCCGGTCGCATCCTTCACTTCAATGTCTACACCATCTCTATAATAATCGTAGGAATAACCCGCCCACGTGCAGTAACGAAATTCTCCACTACATTTTTTAGATAAACGTGTTCCCGCTGCGGAAGCCGCCAGAAATAAACAGTTGCTGGCTTTCAAATCCGTGTAAGAAATATCCACCGCACATTTGGTGAAATCGTTAAAGACCCCGTGATCCATTGTGACATCGGTTATCCCTGCAGGGATAGCCGTGTATACAAAAGACAATCCCGTTATTGCATTTTCCAGGTGAAACCAGGATAATTTATTTCCAGAACTTCCTTCGTAAAATCGAACACCCAACCACTGACCTGGATTTTTACCGCTTACCAAACCTCCCAGGTAAACGCTGTCGTTTTTTTCACCCGAAACAAGTAACGTTCCTTTAATGTCAAGAGAACTTCCTCTTGAAGCCAACACCTGCGTTCCTTTTTGAATGGACAAGGTACAGTTTGCAGGAACCACCGTTTGTCCCAATAACACTATAGGCTTCGTATCGTCCCATACCGTATTGCAAGGCAGATCACCCGATGGAATCAACGTAGCATCTCTGCCTACCGCTTTTAGAATAACTTTTTGTTCCTGACCATTTACTACAAAGCGAATGGAATCTTCCACCAGGTATGGCGCGTTTTGTGACATCGCAGAAAAAAACAAATCGATTACAATCAATAAGCTATCTCCTCCGATGATTTCAAGCCCTCTTACTAAAGGACCATGCTGGCCGTTCACTAAAATTTTAAAAGGAGAAGAAACGCCACCGGCGAGGGAGACTTCACTGATAGAAAGCGCACCGTTGTTGTGATTATAAACTTTGATGCGACGTGTAGGATAATGCAGATCGGCAAAAAGCGTATCGTAAACAACTACTTGTTCTGAAAAAGATAATTGGGCAGAAGGATCAGTAAGCAACACCTCTTCCTTTCTCGTGCATTGCAACAGAAGAGGCATTAAAAACAATACGATGTAACTCTTACCTTTCAATTCTTTTATTTTAGTTCTCATTAGTCATTCTAACCCATGACTTTGCTTATACTCGTTGTTGGCGTATCGCCAACAACTGACCTTTAATAACACGTTTCATACATCGCTTGTTGGCGGTAGGTCAACAAGAAGTAACAACTCATGTAGTGCGTTTACTTTACCAGACTTAACTCGCTTAGCCAGGAAGCTTCCTTTGAAACCCAATCGTTGGTAAAGGCTTCTGTTGCCAAGCCGGATTCCAATGTAGCCAATACGTTTGCTACGTCTCCATAATTTTTTGTTCCGGAAGCGAGTGCTTTCAGCTGAGCCAAACTGAATTGTTCTTTATATTTGCCAGGCTTTATGTATTCAGAAAGATAAGAAGCACTTTTCGCTAAAGCGACGGCATCTCCTGCATTGTTCAATTCTTTGTTCCATTGCGCACGTTGCTGAGAAGTCCAGCTGTTCAAAAAAGTACTTGCATCCAGTGCAGCAACCAACTGCTCCAGCAAGCCTTTGCCTTTCAACAAAGGATCTATGGGGGCAGAAGAAGAAGCCGTCTGTGCTTGTGTATTCCCAAAAGAACAAATCAGGAGCACTGCGATCAAAATAATTTTTTTCATAGTCGTTTTATGTAAGTAGTGTAATGCCTTTATCCTCGAGCTTAATCAGTTGTTGTTTGTACAAAGTGCCTACTGCTTTTTTGAATGTTTTTTTACTCATCTGCAACTCGTCCATGATGTCTTCTGGGCTGCTGTTGTCGGTAAGCGGAAGAAACCCTTTGTTCTTCTTCAAACGATCAAGCACGATCTGTGCATTGGCTTCTATATTGGCAAGCCCTTGTTGCTGAAGGGTTACATCTATCTTATGGTCCTCCCGGATAAGTTTGATATAGCCGGTTACTTCGTCGCCTGGCTCCACTACACTAAAGATTTGATTTTTATAAAGTAAGCCTTTGTATTTTTGATTGATGACAACATTGTAACCTAGGTCTGTCTCTGTCCACACCAGCAAATCTACTTTCTCACCTTCACTTAAGCCAACCGGTTCCGGATCCAGGAAGCGATCCAGTTTATTAGAAGCGGCCAAACGGCCTGTCGTTTCATCAACGTATAAATAAACGATTTGGTATTGACCCACGCGCATACGCGTCATTTGCTCCCGGTAAGGAACCATTAAGTCCTTTTCCAACCCCCAATCCAAAAAAGCGCCCATATCATTGACATCCTTGACGCGCAGCGAAGCAAATCCATTGAGTTGAATTCTGGGTTCTAAGGTGGTTGCAATCAAACGGTCTTCTGAGTCGCGGTAGACAAAGACATCAATTTCATCGTTGATGTCTATGCCTTCCGGGATGTATTTAAGGGGCAATAAAATATCCTGTCCTTCCTCATCACCCAGGTATAAACCTACACTGGTATTACGCAGAACAATCAAACGGTTTTGTTTTCCTATCTCAATCATGATGGACCATTTATTAGCAATGGATTGCCAAAGATGGCAATAAATACAGGTAAGAAAAAGCCGGTTATCTTATTTCAACCAGTTGGTATTTGTGCGCGCTTTTGAAATAATATCCCATCAAAATCACATTGTCTTCTAAGGGAAGCACTTTGATCAAATCCGGCATGTCGCTTTTAAATTTCTGATCTTCGTAATCATTCAATTTCTCACGCAACGTTTTGGGAGGCGCCAGGTCAACATGCTCCAAACTCGCTGCATCAACCAGGGAATAGAAGTAAGTCGATTCAATGTAAGTGTAGGCGCTGCTTGGATAATAACCCGGGTAACCGTAGTTATAGCCCGGATTGCCCCAGCCATAACCGCCCATGGGATAACCCATGCCCATTCCCATCCCTATTCCTGTTCCAAATCCACCACCGAATCCGCCACCAAAACCAATGCTCATTCTAGGATAACTTCCTCCGCCGCCATTGCCATAACCATTGTATGATTGTCGGTACTCATAGGAACCAATTTGCAATAAGTACTGATCATTGATTTCATTGACCGCAATGGCAATCTTACTGTTCTGTACTTTATTGAAATACTGTGCAGTTTTCCCGATGACCTTAGGCGTAGCGCTCCCACTCTCCGTAACAATAGGACCATTCTTAATTAAAATCGGCATGTCTCGGAAAATCTTTTGATTCCATTCCATTTTTACCGAATCTACATCCAACATGACAATGTTTAGCATTTCATCGTTAGCCGTAGCACGAAACAGCTTGTTGTAATACAAAAATGAATTGCCCTGTTTATTTCCCTTGCCTTCTCCAGCCTCCAGTGTAAAGGCCAGCTTCTTTTCATCCAGTTTTTTCTGATCCAGTGAGATGGTATACAGCCAAAGTTGATCTGGCTCATCCATTGTGATGATCAATTTGCCATCGATCACATACAACTTGTTCAAAGCATGTGCAGACTTGAGGTTATTCTCCAGTTCATACGTGATTTTATCTATGCCAATGTCTGAATAAATCTTTTCATTTACTTGTTCTTCAGTGACTCGGAAAGCCTCGTGAAATTTGGGATGTTGTACGTCAAAAGAAGTTTTTACAAAAGGATTTCCCTGAACAGACTCCCATAAGTGAATGATCGAAGCGGATTTGCTTACAGTTAGTAAATAGAATGTATTGTCTACCTGAACCACACTAAGAAAATCTTCGTCACCTGGAACAACGCCACAGTCCAGCGTTTGCGTAATGCCCATTCCCAGATCAATCCGAAAAGCTTTAATTGTTCGCGAACGTTCATGGTAAAAAAAAGCGGTATGGTATTTGGCATCTCGTGTTGCCAACAAATATTCTGTGCGGTAAAGCGACTTGTCTAATTCAAAAGCAGCGCTGGCGAAGGTGTAATTTTTACCAATGGTGGTTAATTGAATTTGTTTGTGATTTAAAAAACTGAAAACATATTTACCCTCACTATTCGTCACAACATCTACGCGATCCGGTTTTTTTATTTTGAAATCAATCAAGGCTTGTTCGCCTTGTGCTTTTAAAAAAGCAGGCGCAAAAGCAAAGGCAAGCAGTAAAAACACCTTCGTTTTTAGTTTTAAGGCATGGGATAAATATATACTGTTCATCTTCGTTTTTACTTTACGTTTATTCGCTAATTTCGCTTAGTTTTATTCTATAATGAAAAAACTCCTGGAAATATTTTTTATTGTGCTGGTGTTGCTCATCGCTAACGCCTGCCTCTTTCTTTTCTGGTGGATCCTGACAGAGCCAAGCAATTACTTATGGGAAGCCGTCTCCACAGAAAGGGAACACCAGGTACTGAGCGCCTGTTCCAAGATTTTCTGGTCCAAGTATTATACCTGGACTATCGTTAGTAATCTACTGACCTTTTCTTTCTTGTTTTACTACCACAACAAAGTTGTCAGCCTAAGTTTAACGGGCTTGGCAGTTTGCGTATACCTTACATCCTGGCTCTTTTTTGACCCCTATGTGGCGAAAAACTATGTCATCCTCTTTGAATCGCAGGAAGTTTCTGCTGCATTTATCACTGAACCTATCAAACAAGGGGGAATAATGACCGGAGAACTGCTATTAGAACGCATTGCCGATGCAGATTATCCTCGCAGATATTATGCCATTAAAGCACTGGGAGAAATTAGATATGCACCCGCTGCAGAACGGTTGGGCAAAATACTATTGAACGGCAAAGAAACAGAAAAAATCAGAGGAGCCTGCTACATTTCACTCAAAGCGATTCGAAGCGACTTATCTTCCAAATACCTGTTACTGTTTTCCCAACTGGTATTGAAAAACGAAAAAGACCGGCAAGTGATACAGCGGCTGGAAAAGGAAAACGCGTATTGAGAAAACTGAAAACTGAGAAGCTGAGAACTAATCTGTTTTCAGCTTCTCAGTTTTCAGTTTTCTATCATTCAACCCACAAAACCAATCCCTTTAGATACTCTCCTTCCGGGTGGTAAATGTTCACCGGGTGATCTGCCGGTTGGTGTAATTGCTGAATGATGCGTACATTCCTTCTTGCATCGGCTGCCGCACCAAAGACAATTTTTTGAAAAAGTTCTTTCGATATGTTTTGAGAACAAGAGAACGTAAATACTATTCCTCCTGGTTTTATTTTCTTAAATGCTTTTAGATTGATTTGCTTGTAGCCTTGACTGGCGTTGGCTACGGCTCTGGCATGCTTGGCAAAAGCAGGAGGATCCAGCACAATCAGGTCGTAGAAATTTTCAGGCATCTCTGACAAGTAATCGAAACAATCCTGAACTTTTGATTCGTGTTTTCCGGAAAAAGATCCTGCATTCAATGCTACGTTTCTATCCCCTTGCTCAATGGCAGAAGCAGATATGTCCACGGAATGTACTTCCTTCGCCCCACCGGCTAAAGCATACACACTAAATCCACCAGAGTATGAAAACGTGTTCAATACAGTTTTATCTTTGCTTAACTCCTGCAACAGTTTTCTGTTGTCTCGTTGATCAATGAAGAAACCTGTTTTTTGTCCTTCCTCCACATCCACTAAAAACTTCACACCGTGCTCTAATACTTCCACAGACGTGTTACGTTCATTAGTCAGCCAGCCACTTTTCAATTGCACGCCTTCTATGTTGGAAGAGCTCTGCTTATGCTTCAAATAGATGTATTGAAAACCATGCGCAGTAAAGGCTTCTATCAGTTGAGGCAAAATACTTTTAGTCCCGGCCGTTAAAATTTGCAATACAATTACTTCACCGTATACATCGGCAATAATGCCTGGAATAAAATCTCCTTCAGCATGCAGCAAGCGATGGGTTGTGGTATTTTTCTGATCGATGATTTCTTTCCTTAATCCAATGGCTAAAGCTATTTTTTCTTTCCAGTAGGATAAGTCAAATGTTCTCTCCGCATTACTCCAATCAAACATCCGACATACAATTTGACTCTTATTGGAGAAAAATCCATAACCCAGAATGTTCTTATCAAAATCTCTCACCTGCACTATTTCTCCATCTGTTTTGGCAGTGCTGTGTGCTACAGCACCGGAAAATAACCAGGGATGCCTATGGATGACAGAACGCTCTCTTTTCTTATGGAGCGTTATTTGCTGATAGTTCATTGTCTTCTAAATTAGTATCTTTACTTTTGACCAAAATCCCCTGCTTTATGAGAACTATAGTCCTGGCCACTTTATTACTAGCCTTTCTTTCGGCTTCAAATATACAAGCTCAAAAGATATATAGCTCTAATCAAATCAAACTAATATTTTCTACAGCACCCAATATTTCCAGAGGAAACGAGAACATCGCTTCTCCTATGCGCTTTAGTGCATTTTTCAATTACTCTACATTTGTGAACATCGACCTGACCAAGCACTTAGGTGTCTCTATCGGTCTTGAAGTGAAGAATATTGGAATGACGTTAAGAGATAGCGTTTTTAAAACCAAACACAGAGCCTATGCCGTTGGGGTGCCTCTTTACCTGCGTATAGGAAACATGGATAAGAAATGGTATTTCCTTGCCGGTGCACAATACGATTACCTTTTTGCGTATAAAGAAAAAGTATTTGTAGACGATGCAAAAATCAAACGCCATCCGTATAACAGTGTAAGACCTTTTATTCCTTCCGTCTTTATCGGATTCAAAGGTAAGTCCGGTGCCTCTGTCAGCGTTCACTACATGTTGCAAAATTTCTTTACCGATGATTACCGTTTCAAAGATCCCCGCGATAATCATCAGCTCACCAATTATGACAATTCGCAGCTTTTGTATTTTACTATTGGCTTTATGGGAGATGTAGTCAGAAAATCAAAAAGACAAACTCCACCTGCACAGGATAAACAGGAAGTTTTTAGCAGAAATTATTAGAGCGAGAGGGCCGAGCCAGGAACGAGGATAAAAAAAGAGAACAGATTGCTTTCGCTCATCTGTTCTCTTTTTTTTGAATCTTTCGTATCTCTAGCACCTGGCTCGTCTTCTTTAGTTCATCTTTACAATGCGTGTCCCGAAATTACCCTGATTTGTTTTAATCAGCAGCAAATACATCCCCTGAGGTTTGCCTGCTAAATTTATTTCCACTTGCGCACCATCGGTTCTTTTTTGCTCAGCGATGGTTGTATTAGAAAGCACATCCAATAGTTCAACCGATATAAAGTCACTGTTTCCGGCATCCACATAGAGCAAATCTTTGGCAGGATTAGGGTATACTTTTATGCCGGCATTTTCTAGCGTGCTGGAGGAAATGACTGACGTAATCACATTTACGAAATTTGTTTTCGTTACCGTGTTTGTTCCCCCCGGACCCGTGACTGACAATGAAATTGTTTTAGCACCCGCAGTACTGTAAGTGACACTGTGCGGACCAACCGTATTCGCC
>Ga0247813_10001490_pt1 | contig 17731 bp, 13 predicted proteins | sample UWRJL169409C1_FD_180719 | JGI IMG/M metagenome (GOLD analysis project Ga0247813, IMG submission 180719) | Plant litter microbial communities from Arlington Agricultural Research Station in Wisconsin, United States - UWRJ-L169-409C-1 | ecosystem: Environmental > Terrestrial > Plant litter >... | reverse complement strand
TAATCCGTTTACTTTTTCTTTAAATGTCATAATTTTATAAAAAGAGGGGACACTTAGTCCCCTCATTATTTAGATTTTAATAAATAACGGTGCAAATATAGTGTTTTTTTTATAAATCAAAATAAATTGATTGCTCTAAAAATATTTCTTATCTTTATGGAAGCATTAAAATAACGGATTATTCTAATAATTTAACCCAAAAAATTATGAAACGAATTTTAGTTCCTACTGACTTTTCTGAACATGCCGAAGACGCCTTAAAGGTAGCAGCACAAATTGCCCAAAAAAACGATTCAGAAGTCATCATTTTACATATGCTTGAACTACCACATCAATTGAATGACGCTATACTTGGGGGTGCAAGCATTCCAGAGGCCATGCTTTTTATGAAAAAAGCAAACGAAATGCTAGATGCCATTTCATCAAAACCTTACTTAGACGGTATTCCGGTAACTGAAATAGTAAAAATGGACAAACCCATTCATGGCATCATACAAGTAAGCAAAGATTACGATGTCGACTTAATCATAATGGGCTCTCATGGCTCTTCTGGTGTAGAGGAATTATTAATTGGATCTAATACCGAAAAAGTAGTTCGAATTTCAGAAATTCCTGTTTTAGTTATCAAGAAAGACACTTCAAATTTTAATGTATCCAATATTGTTTTTGCCTCTGATTTTTCTGATGAAACAAAAAAACCTTTTGAAAAACTATTAAATTTCACCAAATTTTTTGAATCAAAAATTCATTTGGTTACAATCTGCACACCAAACAGTTTCAAACCAACACATGTTATTGAAAAAGCAATGAAAGAATTCATAACCGAATTCAATATTAATAATTACACCACTCAGATTTACAACGACACCAATATCGAAAAAGGAATTATCAATTTTGCAAACAGTATAAATGCAGATATCATTGGTATGTGCACACACGGAAGAACTGGTTTTGCACACTTTTTCAACGGAAGCATTAGCGAAGGATTAGTAAACCACGCCGTAAGACCTGTTATCACCTTGAAAATCTAAATCATTTTAGCCATTAAGAATTCACTTAAAGTGATCGCATAAAAAAAGCCTCTCTATTGAGAGGCTTTTTATGTTGGTCTACTAGGACTCGAACCTAGAAAGACTGCACCAAAAACAGTTGTGTTACCATTACACCATAGACCAGCAATGCTGTTAAGCGAGTGCAAATTTAAAGCTTTTTTTAGTTTGCGCAAACTTTTTCAACAGAAGCATTAATAAAGATTAATAAATCATTGCTTCTCAGGCTATTTGTACTTTTATTTTTTTTATCTCAAACTGGAGAGCTGATAAAAACCTGCCAAACTCAACAATAATTCTCTACAATTCCACACATTAAACCTCTTGAATTGTCTTTTCTTTTACCCAATCTGCATCTTTACAACCCATCTGATGATCCAAAATTTTGAGATTACCAAAAAAATTAGCGCATAAAAAAAGCCTCTCAATTGAGAGGCTTTATGTTGGTCTACTAGGACTCGAACCTAGAAAGACTGCACCAAAAACAGTTGTGTTACCATTACACCATAGACCAGCAGTGCTGTTAAGCGAGTGCAAATTTAAAGCTTTTTTTAGTTTACGCAAACTTTTTCGCGAAAAAAAATCTTTTTTTCTTGTTTTTTTTCCTCCAAAACCCACAATACTTTCACAAGTATTTCACAAACAATACGTTACTTTCTCTAAATAGTTTTGTAGAATTTTATGTTAATGCTCGTTTCTTTACACAAAAAAACATTTTCTTTGTAGAATAGAAAACACACAAAATTTTAACATCTAAATATGGCACAATTCAATTTCAATAAATGGAATACAATTATTGGTTGGTTTGCATTCGCAATCGCTTTAACTACTTACACACTAACTGTTGAACCTACTATGAGCTTCTGGGATTGTGGCGAATATATTGCCACAGCAGCAAAACTAGAAGTTGGTCACCCACCGGGAGCACCTTTATTCCAGATGATGGGAGCCTTTTTCGCCATGTTTGCTACAGATGACCAACATATAGCATTAATGGTTAATATGATGTCTGTTTTTTCTAGTGCCTTTACCATACTATTTATGTTCTGGTCATCATCTATGATCTTGAAAAAAATCGTAGCCCGTTTTGCAGAAATTGACCAAAACAATTCAATAGTTATTTTGGGAAGTTCATTTGTTGGCGCATTGGCCTACACCTTCTCTGATAGTTTTTGGTTTAACGCTGTTGAAGCCGAGGTTTATGCAATGGCTTCCCTATTAATCGCATTACTTTTTTGGCTTGGTCTTCGTTGGGAACAAGACATGGATCAACCAAAAGGAAATAAATGGTTATTAATTATTTCGCTTGTTGTCGGACTTTCGTTTGGGGTTCACTTTATGGCTTTATTGACAATCCCTGCAATTGGTTTTCTATATTATTTTAAGCATTACGAAAAAGTAACGATCAAAAATTTCATTATTGCAAATGCAGTAGTAATCGCTATTTTGTTATTTATTTTCAAATTACTTTTACCATTAACTATGGCTTTCTTTGGAAAAACAGAAGTTTTCATGGTAAACAGCATGGGACTTCCTTTTAACTCAGGAACTATTTTTGTAGCATTACTTTTTATCGCTTTCTTCTATTTTGGATTAAAATATACAAAGCAAAAAGGCCTTGTTTTCTACAACACTATTATTCTTTGTATATTATTCATCCTAATTGGTTTCTCAACCTGGATGATGCTGCCTGTACGCGCTAATGCCAACACAGTAATCAATGAAAACAAACCATCTGATGCGACTGAAGTTTTAGCCTACTATAACCGTGAACAATATGGAGTTAATCCTTTATTTTATGGCCCTCAGTATACAGAAGTTTTTGCAGGACTTGACGCAAAAACACCTTATTTAGACAAAAAACCTAACTACGAAAGAGATTATAAAACCGGTAAATATATCATTACCAATAATTATAAAAACGCAGATCAGAATAGTGACGACAATCAAAAAACGATTCTGCCAAGAATGTGGAGCACAGAAACAAATCACATTCAAAACTATATCAACTTTACAAACCCTCCGAAATTCAGAATAAATCCTGAATATGATTACGAACAGGAATTAGGAAAATACGGAATCGATCCAGCGCAATTAAGCGAAGAAGAATACAACAAAGCGATTGCTCAATTGCGTAATGAGGTTGAGAAAACAATCTCTGAATTCAGAACAGCTTATGCTCAAAAACAAATTGATAATGAAGGTTACGTTAAGTTCTTAAAAAGCTATGGCGACTACTTAATTATCGAAAAACCGTCAACTGTCGATAATTTCAGTTTTATGTTCGAATACCAATTTGGATATATGTACTGGAGATATTTGATGTGGAATTTTGTAGGACGCCAAAGCGATGAGCAAGGAAAATATGATAATCTTGACGGAAACTGGATCAGTGGAATCAAAGCTCTTGATTCATTACACCTTGGCTCTCAGGACAACCTGCCTTCAGATGTTTTAAACAACAAAGGAAGAAATGTTTACTTTTTCCTTCCATTTATCTTAGGACTTATCGGAATAATGTATCATGCTAATAAAGATCTTAAAAGCTTTTATGTGCTTTTGGCATTGTTCTTATTTACAGGTATTGCATTAAAAATTTATTTAAATGAAAGACCTTTTGAACCTCGTGAAAGAGATTATGCACTTGTAGGATCGTTTTATGTTTTTGCGATTTGGATTGGTTTCGGAGTTTATTCTTTATACGAAAGTATCCAGAAATACCTTGCTCCAAAAATCGCAGGACCCGTTATTATTATTGGAAGTCTATTAGCAGCTCCAATTTTAATGGCGTCTCAAAACTGGGATGACCACGACAGATCAAACAAATATACTGCAGTTGCAATGGCAAAAGCGTATTTAAATTCTTGCGACAAAAATGCCATTCTATTTACCATTGGTGATAATGACACTTTTCCATTATGGTATGCACAGGAAATTGAGCATGTGAGAACCGATGTTAAAATTGTAAATACGAGTTTATTTATGACAGACTGGTACATCGATCAAATGAAAGCAAAATCATATGAATCTGATCCGTTGCCGATATCATTCACGCATGATGAGTATGTGGGAGATAAATTAGATTATGTCGCTTACATCCAGAAATTAGAATCTCGTTTAGATATTAATGATTTTCTTGGCTTTATTAAAAACGAAAAATCAACAGTAGGTTTGCAAAACGGACAAACCATTCATTATTACCCGACTAATAAAATTAGAATTACAGTTGATAAGAATACTATAATCAAAAATAAAGTTGTTAATCCTAAATACAATGATTCTATCGTTCCGTATATTGATATTGACATCAAAGGAAGCGCGATTTACAAAAATCGTTTGATGATGCTTGATATTTTAGCTAATAATAACTGGAAAAGACCAATTTATTTTAGTGGTGGTGCTTTTGACGATGAAGATTATTTATGGTTAAAAAATTATCTACAATTAGACGGAATGGTTTACAAGTTAGTCCCTATTAGAAATGTTCCATCAAAAGAAGGCGGACCAATGGATATGGGGCAAATTGATGCTGATAAAATGTACGATATTGTAATGAAATGGGATTGGGGCAATAGTGATAGTGATAAAATCTACCACGACCCTGAAACAAGAAGAAACAGTATCACATACCGTACAAATTTATCTCGTTTAAGCGATCAATTGATTGCAGAAGGTAAAATAGACAAAGCTAAAAACATTATCAATTTAGCAATCACAAAATTACCTTTAGATAAATATGGATACTATTCATTAATAGAACCTTTTGCAAATGGATATTATAAAGTTGGAGAAACCGCAAAAGCGCATGACCTGCTAAATAAATTAATTCAGAAATATAAAGAGAACTTAAATTATTATGCAACATTGACTCCAGGTGACCAAACCGATTTAGCAATGGATATTATTACTGACATTGAGCGTTACAGAAGCCTTTTACAAGTTATGGAACGTAACAAGGACAAAGCATTCTACGAAAAACACAAAATAACTTTTAATACTTATGTAAATGTTTTTGAACGTTTTGGACGCGAAAAAGAATAATATACAAAAAATATACTGATTAAAAAAATGCAGTGCTTCTAGTTAATTAGCGCTGCATTTTTTATTTTTACATATCTCTAAATCATCTGACAATGAGCTTTTACTGGGTAAAAACAAATTCATTTATAAAAAGGTTTTTTTCTAAGTACTGTTGGGATATTCCAAATCAAGAAAAGAAAATATACCTCACTTTTGACGATGGTCCAACTCCAGAAGTTACGGACTGGGTTTTATCTGAATTAAAGAAATTTGATGCAAAAGCAACCTTCTTTTGTATTGGAAAAAACATCAATGCCCATTCCTCTCTATTTGAAAGATTAATAGCTGAAGGACATTCTATAGGCAATCATACCATGAACCATATCAATGGATGGAAAAGCCAAACAAATGATTATATTGAGAATGTAAAGAACTGTGCCTCTATTTTATCAAATGAAAAAAGACTGAATGGCTTATTATTTCGTCCTCCTTACGGAAAAATAAAAAAAGCACAATCTAAAATCTTACGCAGTCTAGGCTACAAAATAGTAATGTGGGATGTTTTGAGTGCCGACTTTGATCAGAGTATTACACCTGAAAAATGTCTTGAAAATGTTACTAAAAATGTAACATCAGGAAGTGTAATTGTATTTCATGACAGTATAAAAGCATCGCATAATTTAAAATTTGCGTTACCTAAAACTTTACACTTTTTAAAGGAAAATGGATATACGTTTGATATTATTCATTAAAACAACATCAACTAAGAGAAGTTTTATTTAGATATTGAATTGATCCTGAACAATTCCAATAATAGTATTGGCATCAAGCTCCCCTGATTGCCTCCAGATCATTTGCCCTTCTTTATAAATCATTAAAGTAGGAAGGCCTTTTATCCGTAAGGCCTCGGCAAGTTCCTGATTTTTATCTACATCAATTTTAATTACTTTGGCTTTATCGCCAAGTGCAGCAGCTACATCCTTAATAACAGGATGCATTGATACGGATGATTCGTTCCAATCTGTGTAAAAGTCTATTAACACAGGAACTTGAGCATTTATAAGTTCTCCAAATTTTGACATAAACCAAAAATTTAATTCTTTTAATCTATTAAAAAGAGATAATTAATACAAATGTAGCATTTTTAACGAATTAAGCCACATTGTTACCTTTTTTTAGTTCAATGACTGTTATTTCAGGCATAATACCAACTCGTCCCGGGTATGCATGAAAACCAAATCCACGATTTACATAAACGTATCTTCCAACATTTTCGTATAAACCAGCCCATTGTTTATAAATGTATTGGGCCAGACTCCATTTAAAATAACCGGGAATTTCAATTCCAAACTGCATACCATGTGTATGTCCTGATAATGTCAAATGGAAATTTTTAGGATGATTTTTAATCTCCGCTTCCCAATGACTTGGATCGTGACTCATTAAAACTTTAAAATCATCCTGATGCACATTTTGAGATGCTTTATTTAAATCACCTGCTTTTTTAAAATTAACACCCCAATTTTCTACTCCAATCAGCGCAATTTTATCATCACCTTTCTGGATATAAGTATGTTCATTTAACATTAATTTAAATCCAATTTGATCATAAAGTTTCTTAATCTCCTGAAAATTTTCGGCTTTTTGCTTATCAGAAGGCCAAGCAACATACTCACCATAATCATGATTTCCTAAAACAGAAAACTTACCGTATTTATAATCTTTAATTCTATTAAAAGTTTCCAGCCACGGATGCATTTCTTTGGCATGTGTATTTACAATATCTCCGGTAAACAAAATCATATCTGCTTCTTGTTCATTGATCAGGTCAATTGCATAATTTATTTTTTCCGGATTATCAAAACTTCCACTATGAACATCTGAAATTTGAGTGATCCTGAATCCATCAAAAGCATCTGGCAAATCTGGAAAAAAGACTGTTTGTTTGATTACTTTGAAATTATATTTTCCTTCAAAAATTCCATAGATAATTGATAAAAAAGGTATGGCAGCCAATCCTAAAGCAATTTGACTGATAAACTTTCGTCTGTCAGGCATCATTTCCTTTCTTGGAGCATTATAAATAAAATAATTAAAAATGCTTGCTCCTATTCTAAAGATATCTTCACCAAATAAAATAAGGGTCATTACAATTTTTGGCACATAAACGAGCAACATCAAGCCTGTAGTAAACATAAACTGCTTGGTTTGCCCAACAGAACGATCTACTTGTGAGAATGAATAAATTATAAAAATTAAAATAAATAAGCTTAATACCTGATAACTAATCAAAACCCATCTTAACTTAATTAAAGTTCGGAAAGCCTGATAAGAATAAAACTCAATAAATATAAATAAAGCACAAAGAATTACAAAACGAAGGATCATGTAGGTGTAGTTTTAAGCAAAGTAACAAAGAATGAAAATTTTATTGCTTTTTATTATCAAAAATTTAACTCGAAACTAATGTATTTTTTTCGCGAAAACAATCTTCTATTTCAAATAGAATTTAACCTTCATATAATTTCGACAACACATTCATTTTTAAAACCCAATTGTTTATTTTTACAGACTAATATTTTTTTTATGTCAACTCAAAAACGTCTTTTTCTTCTCGATGCGTACGCGCTAATTTTTCGTGGTTATTATGCCTTTATAAAAAACCCTCGAATTAACTCAAAAGGAATGGATACATCAGCGATCATGGGGTTCATGAACTCGCTTTTGGATGTTATTAAACGTGAAAAACCAGATCATTTAGCCGTCGCTTTTGATAAAGAAGGAAGCCAGGTAAGAACAGAAATGTATTCTGATTATAAAGCTAATCGGGATGCAACTCCCGAAGCAATTAAAATTGCTATTCCTTATATCCAGGATTTATTAAAAGCCATGCACATTCCGATTATCGAAATGGCAGGTTGCGAAGCGGATGATTTAATTGGAACTATTGCGAAACAAGCTGAAAAAGAAAACTACAAAGTCTTTATGGTAACGCCTGATAAGGATTTTGCTCAGTTAGTTTCTGAAAACATTTTTATGTACAAACCAGCCCGAATGGGTAATGGAATAGAAATTTGGGGCGTACCTGAAGTTTTAGCCAAATTTGAAATCGAAAGACCTGAACAGGTAATTGATTTCCTTGGAATGATGGGTGATGCTGTTGATAATATTCCGGGATTGCCAGGTGTTGGTGAAGTAACTGCCAAAAAATTCCTGAAAGAATTTGGCACAATGGAAAATCTTCTGGACAACACTCATTTACTGAAAGGTAAAATGAAAGAAAATATCGAAGCCAATAAAGAAAAAGGAATTTTATCTAAAAAATTAGCTACTATCATATGTGATTGCGATGTTGTTTTCAATGAAGATGACTATGAACTTTCGCGTCCTGATATCGAAAAGACAGATGCTATTTTTCAGGAATTGGAATTTAGAAGAATGGCCGAACAATTTGATAATTTATTTAAAGTTGGCGGTGGAAATGAATTAGCAGCTTCATCAGCTCCCGCTTCTGATGCCAAATTATACAAAAAACCACAACCTAAAAATGAAGATCAATTTGATCTTTTTGGCGGAGGAAGTTCAGATGAAGGTACAGAAACCGAAAGAACTTCATTTTACAATACTTTAGAAAATACCCCTCACTCCTACCAGCTTATTCAGGGTGATTTGGGAATAAAGTTGCTTTTGCAAAATCTACAAAACCAAACAGCTGTTTGTTTTGATACTGAAACAACCGGCTTAGATGCTTTGCATGCTGAGTTGGTTGGAATCGCTTTCTCCTTTGAAAAAGGAAAAGGATTTTACGTTCCGTTTCCAGAAAGTCAGGAAGAAGCTCAGGCACTAATTGAAAAATTCAGGCCGTTTTTTGAGAATGAAAACATCGAAAAAATAGGTCAGAATTTAAAATATGACTTAAAAATCCTTTCTAATTACGGCATTAATGTAAAAGGAAAACTTTTTGACACGATGATTGCACATTATCTGATCAATCCGGATATGCGTCATAATATGGATATTTTATCGGAAACATATTTGAAATATTCTCCAAAATCAATTGAAACTTTAATTGGTAAAAAAGGAAAAAATCAAATTACAATGCGCGATGTTGCCCTTGAAGACATTAAGGAATATGCTGCTGAAGATGCTGATGTAACTTTTCAATTAAAAGAGCTTTTCACAACCGAATTAGATAAAACGGAAACCAAAAAATTATTTGACGAAATTGAGATTCCGTTAGTAACAGTTTTGGCTGCTATGGAAACTGAAGGAATTCGTTTGGATGTTGATTTTCTAAAACAAATGTCAACTGAAATGGAGGTTGAGATTAAATCTTTGGAACAAAAAATCTACGAAACTGCCGGTGAGAAATTTAATTTGGCTTCACCAAAACAATTAGGAGACATTTTATTTGATAAAATGAAAATTGGCGGCGCGAAACAAAAGAAAACCAAAACAGGTCAATACGCAACTGGCGAAGATGTGTTAATGTATTTAGCCAACGACAATCCAATTATAAAAGAAATTCTGGACTGGCGTCAAATGGTAAAATTACAAAGCACTTATATTTTGGCTTTGCCAGAACAAGTAGACAAGAAAACATTACGCGTTCATACGGATTATATGCAGACTGTTGCTGCAACAGGACGTCTGAGCTCTAACAATCCTAACTTGCAAAACATCCCGATTCGTACAGAAAGAGGACGTCAGATTCGTAAAGCTTTTGTCGCTCGCGATGAAAACCACACTTTAATTTCTGCCGATTACTCTCAAATAGAATTAAGAATTATCGCTGCTTTAAGTGGGGAAGAAAACATGATTAAGGCTTTTCAGGATGGAGAAGACATTCACAAAGCAACCGCCGCTAAAGTTTTCAATGTTCCGTTAGAAGAAGTTTCACGCGAACAAAGAAGTAATGCCAAAACGGTAAACTTCGGAATTATATACGGTGTTTCTGCTTTCGGATTGAGTAATCAGACTTCATTATCAAGAAGCGAAAGTTCAGCATTGATCGAAGCTTATTACAAAACGTATCCAAGATTAAGATCTTATATTAATGAGCAAATTGAATTTGCACGCGAAAAAGGATATGTACAAACGATTTTAGGTCGTCGTCGCTATTTAAAAGATATTAATTCGGCTAATGCAGTTGTTAGAAGTGCTGCTGAACGAAATGCTGTAAATGCACCAATTCAGGGAAGCGCTGCGGATGTGATTAAGATTGCAATGATCAACATTCATAAAAAATTAACAGAAGAAAACTGGAAATCTAAAATGTTGTTACAGGTTCATGATGAGCTTGTGTTTGATGTGCACAACGATGAACTAGAGAAAATTCAGCCGATGATTAAACACGAAATGGAAAATGCTTTTATAATGAGCGTTCCTTTGGATGTTGAATTAGGTATGGGTGCAGATTGGTTGGCGGCGCATTAAAGGATTTTAGTTTTTTATACAATAAACCGTATTTCGATTTGAAGTACGGTTTTTTTATGCACTTTTATATAATTTTTTAAGAAAAATACTATATTAAATAAATAATTGTAAGTTTTTATTTACTATATTTATCTTCAAATCGATTACCTATGGCAAAAAAACATTTAGTAGTGCAGGGCGCAACCATAAAATGCATATTCAGTGTAGAACCTAAAACTGACATTTTAAAAGTAAAATCACAAAATAAACATTTTGCAAATGATAAAGATGCGGAAAGTAAATTAATAGCATCTACCAAAGAAATTGGTCAAACCTTAGAGAAAAACACCTTTGGTAAATGCAAAAAACAACCCGCGGGCAACGACTATTTACCTTGTCAGGCTATAATTACACAATGGAATGGCTTTTATGAAAAAGTTACTCTAAGTAATCAAGGTAAAATTTTATTGGAAGACAGTAAAGCAACATGTCCAATTGGCGGAAAAGATTGCATTGAAATTTTAAGGCACGGACAAAAAGTAGAACTTTCTACAAATGATTTTATGAAAGCAAACGTTCACATTATGAATCAAATTAATCCCCTGATCGACATGGTTGCATTTCAAAATGATTTAATTGGAAAACCCGAAGTAGAAAAATAAAGATTATGAGTATACACATTGTAGGAAATCCGAAACCGATACTAGGAAAAAACATTTATGTTTTAAGTGGCGAAAACATTAAAGAACAACATTGGAAACTTTTTAAAAATGGTCGCGAAATATTAGATCTCGGTACAGATGGCGGTGTAACTTTTAACCAAACAAGCCTCGGAGTAACTTATACTATTCAGGTAATTTACATTGATGCAAAAGGAATAAGAGATGTTGCAAAATTAAATATTACACCTATTGCCGGAACACCTGTTATACAGCAAGTAGTTTGGAAAGATGAATTCTATAATGACATAGGAGGTCAAGTGGTTGGCTATGCTGATAACATAAGGCTTTACATATTTACCCTAAATATACCCGCCAGAGAAACATTACATATAACTATTTGGGAAGACGAAGGAACAGATGGCCATGGCGACAGTTCCCGCAACATGGGAACTTACACCGCCAAGGTTGACGAATATGGGAAGGCTGAAGTGTATTTCAATAATATAAAACTTTACATGAGCAACCTTAATAAGAAAGATAATATTAATGAATTTGTACATGAGTTTTATGCCCAGATAAAATATAAAGACATAAACACCTTTGAATACACTACACCATTAAGGGTAAAAAACGCATTGGAAAAAAGAATTTCTCCACCCAAATACAATAAAGCCGCAGTAGTTGATATACCAGATAAGAAGAAAAAACCTGAAAATAAAAAAGGAGTAAAAGTAACGGTAAATGTGTTTTTTGACGGCACAAAAAACAATGCAAAAAATACAGAAGCAAGATTAGTCTATAACAGGCAGCAAAAAGGAATACAACTTAGCCAAGAAGAAAAAGATAATGCCATTGCCTATAAACAGCATACGAAAGAAGAAAGCAGTTACGAAAACTTTTATTCTAACGTAGCAATTATGCAGCAGCTAAACTCGGTTAATAATACAAATAGAGAAGTCAAAGTTTATATTGAAGGTGAGGGTACCCAAAATTTAGTAAACGACGATACTCTGGGTTATGCTTTTGGTGGCGGAGTTACAGGAATTCGCTCTAAAGTGAGTAAAGCTTTCAAAGAAATAAAAAAGAATATAGATGATCTGAAAATAAATAAAATAATAAAAAAAGATGATTTTATTAACGAAATAAATCTTAATGTCTTTGGTTTTAGCCGCGGGGCTGCGGCAGCACGACATTTTATTTCCAGAAGGCGTGAACTGCAAAATATTTTTACACTGGTTGAATCTGACAATTTCCATATCAAATTTGTAGGATTGTTCGATACAGTTTCCTCTTACGAGGAGGAAGGAAAATACAAAGAAGTTGGCTCAGCGGCATCCCACAATTTCGATAATGACGTAGAGGAATTAAAACTAAAATTGGGCGGCAATGTTGCAAAAGTCGTTCACTTAACTGCTGCCGATGAATATCGCGAATTTTTCTCTCTGACAAACATTAAGAGTTCTATTGATGCAGGAATAGGTTTTGAATTGCAACTGCCCGGTGCACACAGTGATATAGGTGGTGGTTATGGCGAAATAGAAAATGAAAAACGTTTTTTAAATTTAGAAGACAAATATGACAACATAAAAGAATCGGTCTTAAAAGAAGGATGGTATTTACAAAATCAAATTATCCAGCAAAGAGATGTGCTGCGCGCAACACGTAACGGAATACCCAATAATTACCAATACATACCGTTGGCAATTATGATGCAATTGGCTGAAAAATATGGTTTACTATTTAGTAAATCTTTGACAGACACGAAAGGTTTAGATTATAGTATTCCAAACGATTTAGTTGAAGCAAAAAATTCACTAATGAAGTATGCATTGGAAAATGATGGAGCGATAAGTAAAAAAATAACTATTCATAACGAATATCTACATCCTATTCGCAATAAATACCTGCACCGTTCTACTTGCAATGCCTTAGGGAAAACAGGCAGATATAAAAACGGCAAGCCATACAGAAAACATCATGATGGCTAAAATTAAATATTTATGAAAGGACGAATTAAATCACTAATACTACTGTTTTTAATAACTATATACAGTTGCAAAAAAGAAGAAAAAATGTTTACAAAAGTACAAAAATTTGAATGGCTGGCACAAGTAGGTGCAGATATAACTGCCCCTATGGAAGTAGTACATGGTAGTTTTATAGACTCTGAAGGAGAATCGCAATGGATACCGAGCGGAGAATACTTAGGTAACAACCGTTGGGGAGACGGTGGAGGCGTTTGGGTTGTTGGTGATGAAAAAAGAAGAATTCCGGAGCGCATAAATATTACATGGTTTTCTTATACCGAAAATAAATTTTACACAGGCGATTTTGAACTCCCGCAAAAGAAAATATATGACCTTTTTCAAAAAGATTACGGGAATTTTACAAACGATAATGGTACAGAATCTAAAAACGAATATCATACTTTTTTACTTGGTATTGCACCACAAGGTTTGATAACATTATGGATTTCAGGTTTTGCAACTACCGAAATTGGTACTTATCAGGCACATGAAACGCAAATAAACTGGAACGATTTTCACAAAGGAGAGAAATCTGTATTATTAGATCTATATCGGAAACAAATGCCTTTGTTTGTTCAAGAAGAAATCAAGCAACATACAATAAGCAGTGAATATTATAAAAATCGATTAAGGCGATACCACTATACCATTGGTGTTAATAATCCCGAATTTAAAATTTACGACTACTGGATTCCTTTTATAAACAATGAAGTATATACTAAAGCCAGTAATGGGTTAATTTTCTTGAAAGATGCAGAAGCCAGCAAAGCTATAGCTACAGAAATGGTTCTCTATATAAAAGACCATTTCAATCATTATTTAGAAGTTCGTATTGATGTTGGATTACTAAACGGAAAAATTCCTAATCAAGATTTGGAACCTCTGGAACAACGTCAATATAATAATCAATTAATGGATCGTTTTAAAACTTTTTACGAGCAAAATAAAGAGGTGCAGTTGTATATTAAATTTGATGATAAAATAGTAAAAAGCAATATTAACAAACCAGTGTATTGTGGTAAAGTTTGTTTAAAATCTCCAACAAACGAAGTAGAAATACCAAATTCATTTGTTGAAGTTTATGATGCTGAATAAAATTAAAAACTATGAAAAATAATAAATTAGAAAACAGCATTCCTTTAGTGCATATTTTTTCCAGAATAGTAATTCCTGTTATTATTTTCTTTTTTATCTCGCTAATAATAGTATTTATATGTAAAGGTTTAAATTCTATACCTTTCATAGTGTTTGCGCTATTTTTTATCCTAATTTCCACAATATTAATTCTATTGAGGGAATTATTTGAGTTTTATCATTTGAAAAACAAAACCTTCAGGAACATTAATTTAGCTCTAATCCTCTTTTATCTTTGTCTTTTTATTTACTGTATTACAAGACTAAAATATGTCTATCATTAGTCACAATAAAATGTAAACAAAACAAATTCAAAAACTTATGATTGTGTGATAACAAAAAAATCCATTCAAATGAATGGATTTTTTTCTATTTATATTTTAATTTTAAACTTTTCTCGTAGACTCTCGTTCTTTCAAAACTGTCTTAATAACGATTGTTTCATAATCTGAAGTTTCTTCTTCCGTTTCTTCCAATCTTTTGATCAATCTTTTTGCAGCAACTTCTCCAATTTCAATTCCGTGTTGACTTACGGTTGTTAAACTTGGCGACAAACGTCTTGAAGCTAAAATTCCATCGGCAAAACCAATTATCGAAATATCTTCCGGAACTTTATATCCCTTTTTCAAACTTACTCTTAAAGCGGCAACTGAATCATTTTCATCCAAAGCAAAAATAGCGTCAATTTTATTATCAAAAAGCGTATCAATTTTAGCTTTCATATCCTCTTCAGAATCGGTACGAAGAATAATTTTTTCATTTACCGGAATGTTGTTGTCTTTTAAAGCTTTCAAATATCCATCAGCTCTTAATTTTCCAACACTTAGATTATCTACAGAAGAAATTAAGGCAATATTTTTACATCCTAAATTGATTAAATGCTGCGTTGAATTCAAAGCCGAATCAAAATCATCAACTACAACTTTATCACATTCAACTCCCTCAGCGATTCGGTCGAACATCACTATTGGAGTTCCGTCATTTATAATTTCTGAAAAATGGCTGTATTCCTGTAATTTTTGAGCTTCTTCAGAAACAGAAAGAATAAATCCGTCAATTGTTCCGTTGCTCAACATTTCAAGTGTATGAACTTCTTTTTCTAAAGATTCGTTCGAAATACAAGTAATTACATTGTATCCTTTTTTATCGGCTACTTTTTCGATACCACTAAAAACCTTTGCAAAAAAAGAATTTAATATATTAGGTATAATTACACCTATTGTTTTGGTTTTACGATTCTTCAGATTCAAACCAATAACATTAGGCTTATAATTTTTGAGTTTGGCATACTCCTTAATCTTCACCTTCGTTTGCTCACTAATCTCCGGGCTATCATTTAATGCCTTAGACACCGTAGATACAGAAACACCAAGTTCTTTCGCAATTTGTTTTAGAGTTGCTTTAGCTTTCATCAATTAAAATTTTATGTAATTAGTACAAATATAGTAGAATTACCTAAAATAAAACAAAAAACACCTACCAGTATTTAAAATTATAAGGTTTTTTAGAAATAAAATAAAAATACATCGGTTTTCTAAAACCGCATGTCTTTAAATCTCGTTAATACCTTAATATATGTTATTAACCTTTTAAAAGACCTTGATTATGAAAAACGAAGTTAAAATTCATGAAGTTGACCCTTCACTGAATAACAGAAGGAGCTTTCTAAAGCTCAGCGGCTTAACATTAGTTGGCGCAGGTTTGGTTTTCGCTGGCTGCAGCGATAATGATAATGAAGATAATATGCAGGACAATACCCTGCCCGGAATAAAAAATGGTGTATTTGATTTAGGCTCCGGAGATTTTGGAGTTTTAACATACGCTTATGCTTTAGAACAACTGGAAGCGGATTTTTATACTAAAGTGGTAAATGCCTCAAATTTCAACTCTACCTTTAATACTATCGAAAAACAAGTTTTGACCGATTTATATCATCATGAAGTAATTCACAGAGATTTCTTCAAAGCTGCTTTAACAGGAGCACTTCCTGACCCGAGTTCACAACTACTTCCTTCATTGGCTTTTAATTACGGCTCTCTAAATTTTAATAGTCGTAACGAAGTTCTTGCTACAGCAAAAGCTTTGGAAGATACCGGAGTTGCCGCTTACAATGGAGCCGGAAAATTGATCAAAAGTGCAGACTATTTATTGTTAGCCGGAAAAATTGTTTCAGTAGAAGCCAGACATGCTTCGGCAATCAGAAGTTTGATAAACCCAAATTCAATTGATTTTGCAGGCGACGATATTGTAAATACATCTACAGGTTTAGATGTTGCACAGGATCCTTCTAAAATTTTACCAATTGCCGGAGGTTTTATTACTACAAAATTCACTGCCAAATACTTACCTTAATCCTAACCAGCTAAAACTTAGAAATTATGAATATTTTAAAATTTATAGAAACCTTCACTGATGATAACTTAATGAAAAGTACTGGTTCTAGAAGAGACAGTTTTTCTCAGTTTGGAAATATTGGAAAAAATCTGGCAATGGCTTCTATCCCATTCGGATTATCAGCTTTGGCCAACAAAGCAATGGCTGCAGACATAAAGGCCACACCCGCAACACCAATTGGAGCTTTGCAGTTTGCATTGACATTAGAATATCTTGAAAATGAATTTTATGCAATGGCATTAGATTCAGGAGTAATTCCGGCATCTGAAAATGGTGGACGAGACAGAAAAGTTTTTCAACAGATCGCAGCCCATGAGTCAGATCACGTGAAATTTTTAATTGCAGGACTAGGTGGTACAGCAAGCGCTAATTTTGTTCCGAAGCCTACTTTTGATTTTACTGTTGGAGGGGCATTTAATCCTTTTGGAGATTATCCAACCTTTTTAGCCTTGGCTCAAGCTTTTGAAGATACCGGTGTACGAGCCTATAAAGGACAGGCAGCAAATTTAATTACAACACCAGATTTATTAACTGCAGCATTGCAAATTCATTCAGTTGAAGCGAGACATGCCTCAGAAGTACGACGATTACGCGGATTGAAAGGCTGGATCACAAATGCCGAAAGAGGTGCCGGAATGCCAGCTGCCACACAAGCAGTATATGATGGCGAAGGCGTTACCATGCAGGCAGGATATAATACGGCCAGCTTATTTGGAGCCGCCGCAGGATCAGAAGCTTATGATGAGCCGCTTACAACACAACAAGTTGTAGACATCGCAAATATATTTATTGTTTAACAAAACAAATCCAAATATTGAACCACCTTCGCGTTATTGTGAAGGTGGTTTTTTTTTATTGTTTTAAATAGAAAACTGAAGGCCTGATTTTCAACAGATAAAATATTCTTTTCAGGTATTTGGTTTTAAAATAATTAATTGTACTTTTGCATCCCCTTTATTGGGGATGGAATGTTTAATTAAAATAATATTATGGACGCATTAAGCTACAAGACAATTTCAGCTAGCAAAGC
>Ga0247813_10001488_pt1 | contig 17743 bp, 17 predicted proteins | sample UWRJL169409C1_FD_180719 | JGI IMG/M metagenome (GOLD analysis project Ga0247813, IMG submission 180719) | Plant litter microbial communities from Arlington Agricultural Research Station in Wisconsin, United States - UWRJ-L169-409C-1 | ecosystem: Environmental > Terrestrial > Plant litter >... | reverse complement strand
GCAGCATCAAGGATGGCGTTGCGCTTGTCTTCGCTAAGGGGGCGGGCCAAGAGATTAATCCAATGAGTGAGTACATACTCAGTAATATGGAGATGAATAGTCCGGTGTCAAGGGTTGCGCGAAACGGGAGTGTCAGCGAAGCTTCGATAGGCCATGCGCTTGTAGGCCTCGATGAGGACGCGCCCTTCCGGCTCTCCGGTCGAGATCGCCAGCCGCATGACGCACTCGCAGAAATACATCACCAGCAAGGCCGACGCCTGAAGCTTGCCCAAGTTCTCTTCCGGCAACGCGCGCTTCAGCGCGGCAGCGAGAAGGATGGCATTCTGCCGGCTTGCCTCAAGCTCGATCTCCCGCAGGGCCTTGTCCGCCTGCATCGCCGACCAGATGTCGCGGATCACCGGCTCTGCCAGGAAGATCCCGTAATATTCGTCGATCAGGGCCGAGAAGGCCTGCTGCAGGTCTTCGATCGTCTTCACGTCAGTGAGGCCATCGGTGATGCAGGTGCGTGAGATGGCATTGTAGCGATCGGCCAGTGTGCGGATGATCGCCGCCTTATCGGGAAAATACTGGTAGAGCGAGCCGATCGAAATGCCGCTCAACTCGGCGACTTCGCTCATCCGCATCGTGTCGCTACCGCGCTCGGCAATCAGCCGGGAGGCACTCATCAGAATATGCTCGACCCGTTCACGGCTGCGCTTCTGCGTCGGCGATTTGCGCATCGCCCCTTCGTCTTCCGGGATTGGTGAGGGGGCTGTCTGGTCCAGGGCCAAGATGTGTCCTTTCGAAATTTCTCTTGACGATCAAAATACGAGGGTTTATCACATTTAGCAAATGTGAGGATAGCTCATGTTTTGGATATCAAAGGGAGCGAGATGATGGGCAGCGAAACGATTTTGATCCTGGGCGGCAGTGGCAAGACCGGGCGCCGGGTGGCGGAACGCCTGTCGGCGAAGGGAAAGGACGTGCGGCTTGCGTCGCGATCGACCGTTCCGGCATTCGACTGGACGGATTCATCGGGCTGGGCCGCTGCGCTTGACGGTGCCGATGCCGCCTATGTCAGCTATCAGCCGGACCTTGCTGTGCCAGGTGCTGTCGAGGCGATCAGTACGCTCTGCCGGCTGGCGGCCGAAAAGGGTGTGAAGCACCTGGTCCTGCTGTCAGGGCGCGGAGAGGACGAAGCGATGGCAGCGGAAGCGGCATTGAAGCAGTCCGGCGTTGGCTACACCATCATTAGCGCCAGCTGGTTCTTCCAGAATTTTAGCGAAGCTTTCCTGCTCGACGGCATTCAGGCGGGCGAACTGGTTCTGCCTGTTGGCGATGTGAAGGAGCCGTTCATCGATGCCGATGATATCGCCGATGTTGCGGTTGCGGCTTTGACGGAGCCTGGACACAAGGGCAAGACCTATGAGGTGACCGGTCCACGCCTGATGACATTCGGTGAGGCAGTGGCGGAGATCGCCCGGCAGACGGGACGCGATATCCGGTTCACCACAGTCGGTATCGGCGACTATGTTGCGATGCTGGAACAGGCGCAGATTCCGGCTGACTATATCGGGCTGATCCGCTACCTCTTCACCAGCGTTCTCGATGGCCGCAACGAAAGCCTAACGGATGGCGTTGTCCAAGCGCTTGGACGGCCGCCGCGCGAGTTCGCCGAATATGTGCGTGAAACAGCTGCAACCGGTGTCTGGGAGGACCTGAAATGATTGCCGCACTTTTTCCCTGGCTGATCTTTTCGGCCGTGATCGGGGCCGGGCTGAATGCAGGCCTGTTCTTCATCTTCTCGGTGTGCATCATGGGCGCGTTGGCGCGGTTGCCGGCCGAGCAGGGCATCGCCGCCATGCAGGCGATCAATGTGGTCATCCTCAATCCCTGGTTCATGCTGGCGTTCATGGGAACGGCGGTGCTTGCGCTCATTCTCGTTGCTGGTGGTTTCGTCTACGGCGGGCCAGCGCGGTTCTACCTGATTGCGGGCGGGCTGCTTTTTCTCGGTGGCGTGATGCTGGTAACGATGATCGTCAACGTGCCGATGAACAATGCGCTTGAAGCGTTGGAGCCGGGCAGTGAAGAGGCTGCGCGCCTGTGGTCATCGACCACTCTCGTCGATTGGGTCCGGTGGAACCATGTGCGGACGCTATCGTCCATCGGCGCATTGGGCTGCTTCGTCATGGCTTTCCGTGCGGCCTGATTATTAACCCAGTGCGTTGGCCCGCGTTTTCAGGATGGCGGAAAAACGCGGATCGAAGGCGCGGCTGATCGGTTCGGCGGCTGCACCCAGCGCCACCGACCAGGGATCGGTCATGCCCAGCTGCAGGCGCGGTATCGATCGGCCCGGACGGTTGGCGTTGGATGGAAGCAGGGGATGGATGGCCTGTAGAAGCTTGCGGGTCAGCGCCTCCGGACCGGTGGAGCACAGGATGACGGTCTGCGGATCGAAGATCGTCTCGATGATCTGCACGCCCCAGCGCAATTCCTCGGCAGCAGCATCGATCCATGATGCCATGGCCGGATCGCCGGTATTGACCAGCATGTTCAGCCGTTCGGGCAGGCCGGGATCGGACGGGTCGACATCGAGATGCTGATAGAGCGAGGCGAGCGATGCGCGGTGTTCGAGCGACGTTTGGTCCGGGCGCCGCAGGGTGGGGGGCAGAAGCACCATGCCGATTTCACCGGCATTGCCGTTGGTGCCGGCATAGAGTTCACCATTCAGAATGAGGCCCGCGCCGATACCGTAGCCGACATAGAGGCAGACGGCGTGGTCGATGCCGTGGGCAGCACCGACCATACGCTCGGCAGTGGCGCAGGCGGCGGCGTCGTTCTGCAGCGCCACTTCCAGTCCGGTGCCGGCGGCTAGCGTTTCCAGCAGCGGAAAGTTCTGCCAGGCCGCCATCATCCATTGATCGTCATTGTCTGTCGCCAACCCGAATGGGCCTGGCATGGCGACACCAAGGCCGACGAGACGTTTTTCGGCCTGTTCGGCGCTGCCGGCAAGTTCCGTGCGGACCTGTTCGATCAGGTCAAGAATGACCTTGGCGCCATTGGCCGGGCCGCCCGGCGGCAGGTTTGCCTGGGCACGCACCAGAACAGTGCCGACGAGATCCACAGCAATGGCACGCGTGACATGCCGGTCGATCTGCAGGCCGATGGCAAAGGCGCCGTCCGGCACCAGCCGGTAGGGCGTCGAGGGCTGGCCGCGGCCGTTGCGCACGGCGGTCAGCGATACCACCAGTCCATCCCGCTCCAGATCCTCGATGATGTTGGATACGGTCTGCTTGGTGAGCTTCGTTGCGCGGGCGAGATCGGCGCGCGACAATTGCCCGTTCAGCCGCAGCGCGTCGATCATGACGCGGCGGTTATGGGCGCTGGTGCCCTCCTGATTGGTGCCGCTCTTGGCCCGGATCGGTCGCATCTCGTTCATCCCGCGAAATCCTCTTGACACCATTAGAATATTGAACAAGAATTAAGTCAAAGCAATTGACTTAATAAAAAGAGCCGCAGAGCTTTTAGGGAACAAACGGCTTCACGGGATCAGTCCTAGTGGCCGCGCAACACTTCGACAAGGCATGCCGGACGCCGCTTTTAAGCGGCTTCATGGAAAGGCGCGTGTTTTAGCGGGCCGACGAGACGACTGTTGTTATCACTGGAGGGAAAAGACATGCTGAAATCCAAACGCAATGCGCTTATGGGGGCTGCCCTGGTCGGCGCCTTTTTTGCAACCAACGCCTATGCCGAAACGACGCTCAATGCGTTGTTCATGGCGCAGGCCGCCTATAGCGAAGCCGATGTCCGCGCCATGACCGATGCCTTTGCCAAGGCCAATCCGGACGTCAAGGTCAACCTCGAATTCGTGCCCTACGAAGGCCTGCACGACAAGACCGTTTTGGCGCAAGGGTCCGGCGGTGGCTACGATGTCGTGCTGTTCGACGTGATTTGGCCGGCCGAATATGCCAGCAACAAGGTTCTGGTCGATGTGTCCTCACGCGTCACCGACGACATGAAGAAGAACGTGCTGCCCGGCGCCTGGACGACAGTGCAGTATGACGGCGCCTATTACGGCATGCCGTGGATCCTCGATACGAAATACCTGTTCTACAACAAGGAAATCCTCGAAAAGGCCGGCATCAAGACGCCGCCGAAGACCTGGGACGAGCTTGCCGAACAGGCCAAGACCATCAAGGACAAGGGCCTCCTGGCCACCCCGATCGCCTGGAGCTGGTCGCAGGCCGAAGCCGCGGTTTGCGACTACACCACGCTGGTCAGCGCCTATGGCGGTGACTTCCTGAAGGACGGCAAGCCCAACTTCCAGACCGGTGGCGGCCTTGATGCCTTGAAATACATGGTGTCGAGCTATTCGTCCGGCATCTCCAACCCGAATTCCAAGGAATTCCTCGAGGAGGATGTCCGCAAGGTGTTTGAAAACGGCGAGGCCGCTTTCGCGCTGAACTGGACCTACATGTATAACCTCGCCAACACAGGCAAGGACAGCAAGGTGGCCGGCAAGGTCGGCGTCGTTCCGGCGCCGGGCGTTGCGGGCAAGAGCGAGGTTTCGGCCGTCAACGGCTCGATGGGCCTCGGCATCACCGCGACCAGCAAGCATCCGGACGAAGCCTGGAAATACATCACCTTCATGACCTCGCAGCCGGTGCAGAACCAGTATGCCAAGCTCAGCCTGCCGATCTGGGCGTCGTCCTATGAGGATGCGGCCGTCAGCAAGGATCAGGAAGAGCTGATCGCCGCCGCCAAGCAATCGCTGGCCGCCATGTATCCGCGGCCGACGACGCCGAAATACCAGGAACTGTCCGTCGCGTTGCAGCAGGCCATTCAGGAAGCGCTGCTTGGCCAGACCAGTCCGGAGGATGCCCTGAAGACCGCCGCCGACAATAGCGGTCTCTAAGGCGTCGGGGTCCGCCCCGCCGCCTCGCATCCACCGATCTCCGGGCGGCACCCTCCCTGCCGCCCGGACCCTTGCACCCCCTTGCATCCCATGATTTTTTCAGGAAGAGTTGCCCCATGTCCGGGACATCGATGACCACACGTGCATGGCTGCTGATGCTACCGCTGCTCGCCGTCATGATCGCCGTCATCGGCTGGCCGCTCGCCGATACCGTCGGGCTCTCCTTCACTGATGCCAAGCTGGTCGGCACAGCCGGAAATTTTGTCGGCATCGACAATTACGTGAAGACGCTGACGAGCTCCAACTTCCAGCGCACGCTGACGACCACGACCATCTTTGCCGTCATCTCGGTCTTTGCCGAAATGGTTCTGGGCGTTCTGGCGGCCCTTCTGCTCAATCAGCAATTTTACGGCCGTACCCTGTTGCGCGGGCTGATGATCCTGCCCTGGGCGTTGCCGACCGTGGTCAACGCGACGCTCTGGCGGCTGATCTACAATCCGGAATATGGCGCGCTGAACGCGGCGCTGACCCAGATCGGCATGCTCGACGCCTACCGCTCCTGGCTTGGCGAGCCCGGCACCGCGCTGGCGTCGCTGATCATAGCCGACTGCTGGAAGAATTTCCCGCTGGTGGCACTGATCGCGCTGGCAGCCCTGCAGGCGGTGCCGCGCGATATTACTGCCGCATCGCTGGTCGATGGTGCCGGACCGTTTGCCCGGTTCCGCTTCGTCATCCTGCCCTATCTTGCTGGGCCGTTGATCGTCGCGCTGGTGCTCAGAACCATCGAGGCATTCAAGGTGTTCGATATCATCTGGGTGATGACCCGCGGTGGCCCGGCCAACAGCACCCGCACGCTATCGATCCTCGTCTATCAGGAAGCGTTTTCCTTCCAGCGCGCCGGATCGGGGGCCTCGCTGGCGCTGATTGTCACGCTACTGGTGGCCGTTCTGGCGGCGGCCTATGCCGTGCTTGTGCGGCGGACGGCGGGGAGCACGGCATAATGGAACGCAAGAGCTTCCTGTTTTCCTTCTTCATCCATGCCTGCGCCCTTCTGCTCGCGGTCATCATCCTTGCGCCGGTGGTCTGGCTGTTCATCATGAGCATCTCACCGGCCGCCGACCTGACGGCCAAGCCGCTTGTCTGGTGGCCGCAGTCGGTCGATTTTTCGCGCTACGGTATATTGCTCTCCAGCGTCGAAAACAGCGCCGGTGCTGCCTTTGTCGCGTCGCTGGTCAACAGCATCCTCGTTGCTGGCATGGCCACCATCGCCGCCCTGGTGCTCGCCATTCCCGCCGCCTGGGCGGTGTCGCGCACGCCATCGGTTGGCTGGTCGCTCTATATGGTGATTGCCACCTACATGCTGCCGCCGGTGGCGCTGGCGGTGCCGCTTTATTTCGGTCTTGCGCATCTCGGCCTGCTCAACAGCGTTTTCGGGCTGGCGCTGGTCTATCTGACCATCTTCGCGCCGTTCACCACCTGGCTGATGAAATCCGGCTTCGACGCTATTCCAAAGGAGATCGAAGCGGCGGCGATGATGGATGGGGCAGGGCTGTTCGCCACCCTGCGGATTATCACCCTGCCGCTCGCAGCCCCTGTGATGGCAACGTCGGCGCTGTTTGCCTTCTTGCTGGCCTGGGACGAATTCTTCTATGCGCTGCTGTTCACGTCCGACCTGCGCGCCAAGACACTGACCGTTGCCATCGCTGATCTCGCTGGTGGCCGGGTTTCCGATTACGGACTGATCGCAACTGCGGGCGTGCTTGCCGCCTTGCCGCCTGTGGTGATCGGTCTCGTCATGCAACGCGCCCTGATTTCCGGGCTCACCAGCGGCGGCGTCAAGGGATGACCATGACTTCAAATGATTACCGCCCGATCGGGCTTCAGGCGATCGATCGCGAAATGGCCCGCCAGAACACCGATGCCATCGCGTCGTTCGACGGCAATGGCGAGAGAGCCAAAGTGATCGCAACATCGTTGCGGGAAACCGGTGGGTTGCTGTTGCTCGGCATGGGCGGGTCACATGCGGTCAATCGCGCAGTGGAGCCGCTCTACAGGGCGCTCGGCATCGAGGCGATTGCCGTGACGTTGTCCGAGCAGCTCGGCATGCCGCTTGCGATCGAAGGGCGTACTGTCTTGATCACCTCGCAATCGGGCGAGAGTGCTGAAGTCCTGCGCTGGTTTTCGGAAACGGGCGGGTCCGAGGATACGTTCGGCCTGACGCTGGAGGGGACATCCTTCCTGGCGAGGACCGCGCCTTGCCTGGTCGGTGCCGGTGGTACGGAGCTCGCCTTTGCCGCGACGCGCAGCCTGACGGTGAGTTTTGCGCTTCACTTAGCGGTGCTCGCAGCGCTCGGCGAGGATCCGGCACTGGGGCTGGCCGTGCTTGCGGCGCCTGCGACCAACGATATCGGCGCAGCGCTATCAGCGTTTGAAAATGTCGCAACGGTGGTGACGTCCGGGCGCCGTCTGCAGGGACTTGCGGAAGCTCTCGCACTCGGGCTGACCGAATTGTCGCGCACTCCCTGCTTTTCGCTGGAGGGTGGCCAGCTGCGGCATGGTCCGATGGAAATGCTTGGGCCGAAGGTCGGCGTCGTGCTGTTTCGCGGCAATGACGCGACCGCCGATCTGGTGACGGCGATGGCGGTATCGGCGGTGGAGACCGGGGCTCCGGTTGTTGTTTTCGATGCGTCCGGTCACCAGCCGGTGGAGGGGACAACGACGCTCAGCTTTGTGCGGGCGACGGGGCTTGCGGCCATCTTCTCGATGCTGCCGGTGGCCCAACGTTTCATGATCGCCTTTGCCGAGGCGCGGGTCGAGAATGCCGGGACACCGGTGCGCTCCACCAAGATTACCCGGAGCGAATGACATGCGTCCGCTTGCGGTGATCGGAAACGTCAATGTCGATCTGATCCTCGGGCCTGCGGAGCCATGGCCGAAGGCAGGCACCGAGATCATCGTCGATCACGACGAATTGCGGGTTGGTGGTTCGGCCGGCAATGCAGCTCTGGCCTGGAAGGCGCTCGGGGTCGATTTCGATATCGCCGCCAATACCGGCACCGACGAGTTCGGCCGCTGGCTGCGGGAATCTTTTGGCGTTCAGGCGGAGAAGTGGCCGGTCCGGCCGGAAGGCACCACGCTTTCGGTCGGCATCACTCATCCGGATGGGGAGCGGACATTCTTCACGACGCGCGGACACTTGCCGCGATTTTCGCTCGACTGCGTATTGTCTGCCCTCGACGGCGCCCGTCTGTCCGGCGGCTACGCGCTGCTCTGTGGCTCGTTCCTCACCGACGATCTGACCGCGGATTATCCCTCTCTCTTCGACTGGGCCGACAAGCACGGCATCACGCTGGCGCTCGATACCGGCTGGCCGCTGGATGGCTGGACGGAAAAAAACCGGCAGGCGACGCGCGGCTGGCTGTCGCGTTGTGGCTGCGCGTTGTTGAACGAGGTGGAATCGACGACGCTTTCGGGCCTCGCCGACCCGGCCGATGCAGCGCACGAACTCAAGCGCCATATGCCGGAGGACGCCGTTGTCGTGGTCAAGCGCGGCCCGGATGGTGCTCTGGCCATTGGCGCCGATGGCACGCTGGTGTCCGTGACGGCCCCGAGCGTTGAGGTGGTCGATACGATCGGTGCCGGCGATGTCTTCAATGCGGCTTTCCTGGCAGCGCTGGCCGAAGGCCGGCCACTTGAGGCCTGTTTGCAGGCCGGAACCACTGTTGCCTCGCGCGCCATTTCCACGCTTCCCCGCAACTATGGTGGCCCTTTGGCGACTGCTACCGGAGAGACCGCATCATGAGCGCGCTCGAAATCGAGAATATCCGCAAGACCTATGGTGCGCTCGAAACCCTGAAGGGCATCGATATCTCGCTGGAAAGCGGCGAGTTCCTGGTGCTTTTGGGATCATCGGGTTGCGGCAAGTCGACCTTGCTCAACATCATCGCGGGGCTTGCCGACGCATCGGGCGGCGATATACGGATCGGCGGACGCTCGATCCTCGGCGTGCATCCGAAGGATCGCGACATCGCCATGGTGTTCCAGTCCTATGCGCTCTACCCAAACCTCTCGGTCCATCGCAATATCGGCTTCGGGCTGGAGATGCGCAAGGTTCCGGCGGCAGAGCGGGAAAAGGCCGTGCAGGAAACGGCCAAGCTGCTGCAGATCGAGAATTTGCTGGATCGCAAGCCCGGCCAGCTTTCCGGCGGCCAGCGCCAGCGCGTGGCGATCGGCCGGGCGCTGGTGCGCAAGCCGCAGGTGTTCCTGTTCGACGAACCGCTCTCCAATCTCGATGCTAAGCTGCGGATGGAGACCCGCACCGAACTGAAGCGGCTGCACCAGATGCTCGGCACGACGATCGTTTACGTCACCCATGACCAGATCGAGGCGATGACGCTGGCGACACGGATCGCCGTCATGCGCAACGGCCGGATCGAGCAGCTCGGCACGCCGGAAGAGGTCTATGATCATCCGGCCACGCTCTATGTCGCCGGTTTCGTCGGCTCACCGCCGATGAACGTGCTCGATGGCGTGGTTACGGGCGATGGCGTGCTGCTCGACGGATCGGGTGCTGTCATCGCCTTGCCGGCGCGGCTCAAAAATGCAGCTGCGGCGGGGCGGCGGGTCAAGCTCGGTGTGCGCCCGGAAGCGCTTCAGCTCACAGGGGACGCGGCGGAAAGCCCAGTGCTCGATGTCGAGATCGAGGTTATCGAACTGACCGGCCCGGAACTGGTGGTCACGGGCCGGGTCAGCGGCCAGCGAGTGACCGCCTGCCTGCCGCCGCGCACCAGGCTGACGGTCGGCATGAAGCAGGCTTTCGGCTTTGACGAGGATGCGCTGCATCTGTTCGACGCGCAAACGGAACTGGCGCTCGGCTGAGCGGGCGACCGGTCAGCGCTGAACTCTACCAGGAAACGGTTCGCCCGTCGAAAGCGCGAAAACTGCCGGTATCGGCCAGCGTGGCACTGTCGATGATCCGGCGCAGGCCGCTTGCGCTGTCCGCGACGGGCACGACGGCCTCATCACCGCCCATGTCGGTTTTCACCCAGCCCGGATGCAGTGACAGTACCGTGACGCCATCGGCGCGCAGGTCCTGGGCGAGCTTGACGGTCGCCATGTTGAGCGCCGCTTTCGAGCAGCGATAGGCATAATCCCCATCGTCGTCATCCAGCGTGCCCTCGGCAATCGAACCGGCGCGGCTGCTGATATTGGCAACGATTTTACGTTGGCTGGACAGGAGGTTCGGCAAAAGCGCGCGCGTCACGAGCAGGGGGCCGAGTGTGTTGATGCGCATGACCTCCAGGAAATCGTCCGTAGCCAGCGTTTGAAGCCCGCCGGTATCGCCCCGGATACCGGCATTGTTGATCAGCATGTCAATCGGCATGCCGTCCAGGCGGCGTGCCAGATCGAGGATGGATACCGGGTCGGCAACGTCGAGTGTTTCCTGGACGATGCCGTCTCCAGCCGATGGACCGCGGCCGCAGGCGATCACGCGCCAGCCGGCCGCCGCGTATTGCTGCGCCATCGCGCGGCCGAGACCGCGCGATGCACCGGTGATCAATACCGTTGCAGGCTGGTTGTCTCTACCGGCCAAGGCCAGCGCTCCTTGCTGGTTCCGAATGGCTCTGGGCTGCGATCCGGCCGTAGATTTCGCCGGAATATTTGATCGTCCGTACCTGCGTGTCGAAATCGACATGGGTGATGCCGAACGGCGTGGTGTAACCATAGGCCCATTCGAAATTGTCTGTCAGCGTCCAGGCGAAGTAGCCTTTGACCGGAACCCCCTCGCTGGCGGCCTTGGCGACCTGCTCGAGATGATCGACATAATAGGTGGCGCGCAGGTCGTCCCAGACATGGCCGTCGGCCGAGACGGTTTCGGGGGCGGTGGCAACGCCGTTTTCGGAAATGTAGATTTCCTTCGGCGCATAATTTTCATGCACATAGTGCAGGATATCGTAGATGCAGCGCGGCCAGATCTCGTAATTGACCTCGGAATAGGTGCCGTCAGGCTGGATACGCTGGAAGTTCAGGGGGGCCAGTTCCGTACCTTCAGCCATCACCGAGCGGCGGTAGATGTTGACGCCGAGATAATCGACCTGTGCGGCGATGATGGCATTGTCGTCTGCGTGGATCGGCGGCAGCAGGTCGCCGTAGAGGTCGAGCATGTCCTGCGGATAGCTGCCCTTGAACACGGCGTCGAGGAACCAGCGGTTCTGGGCGCCATCAAAGCGCTTGGCTGCTGCGACATCGCGCGGATCGTCGGTTGCGGGCTCTGTCACATTGAGATCGAAGACGATGCCGACGGCGGCATCCGGCACCTCAGCGCGGATGACCGGCACGGCGAGACCATGGGCCAAGAGGGCATGATGGCTGGCGGTGACGCCGCCCTTTGTGCCGTCGTGCAGGCCCGGCGCATCCTCGCCGCTCGCATGTCCCGACCAGCAGAATGTCCAGGGTTCGTTGAGCGTCGTCCATTTCTTGACGCGATCGCCAAAAGCGCGGCTCGCCACCGCGGCATATTCGGCGAAATGTCCCGCTGTTTCGCGATTGTACCAGCCGCCGCGGTCCTGCAGCGCCTGCGGCAGGTCCCAGTGATAGAGCGTCGCATAGGGCTCGATGCCTTCTGCGAGCAGGTCGTCGATCAGCCGGTCGTAGAAGGCGATGCCTTTCTGGTTGACAGTACCGGCGCCCTCCGGGATCAGCCGTGCCCAGGCAAAGGAGAACCGGTAGGCACCGAGCCCCATGGCTTTCAGGACCGCAATATCCTCGGCCCAGCGATGGTAGTGATCGCAGGCAATGTCACCGCTCGTGGCATCGGTGATCACGCCGGGCACCTTGCAGAAACGGTCCCAGATGCTCTCGCCCTTGCCATCGGCTGCGGGTGCCCCCTCGATCTGGTAGGCGGAGGTGGCGGCACCGAAGACGAAGCCTTTCGGGAAGACCAGGCCTCTTGCGCGGGCTTCGAGGGCTTTGCGGGTGTTATCGATGTTTGACGTCATATTTTCTCTCGATGGTGTTGACGAGGCTCGCTGCGGCAAGCGTCAGGAAGATGTAGAAGATGGCAGCGGAGTTGTAGGGTGCGAACGGCAGGAAGCTTGCCGACTGGAACTCGCGCATGCGCTGGGTGATATCGCGGATCGACAGGATGGACAGGAGCGAGGTGTCCTTGAGAATGGCGATCAGTTCGTTGCCGAGCGGCGGGATGATGATCCGGAATGCCTGTGGCAGGACGACGAGACGGGCTGCCTGCCAGCGGGTGAGACCGATGCTATAGGCCGCCTCGACCTGGCCAGCCGGAATGGCGTTGATGCCCGAGCGGAAGATTTCGGCGAGATAGGCCGAATAGGCGACCGCCATGGCGAAGATGCCGCGCACCAGGTTTGGCGGATCGATGACGCCCTGCGTCGCATCCTTCAGGGCGCCGCTGAGCGGCAGGCCGACATAGAGCACGATCACCAGCATCGGGATGCCGCGAATGGTATCGACGATGAACTCCGAGCCGATCGCCAGCGGATGACGGTGGTGCAGGGTGCCGCCGAAGGTGAGCAGCCCGAGGATAATCGCCAGCACGGCCATGGTGATGCCTGCCGAGCGGTCGCGGTCGTTCAGCGTTTCCACCTGCCAGAGAACGGGCCAGCCGGCCGGAATCGTCGCTACAGGCATCAGGGCGGCGCTGACATCCTCTTTCTTTTCAAGGGCGGCGATCGCCTCCGCCGGGCCAAGGAAGGTTCTGACTGGCGTTTCAGTGGTTGGTCCGCCCGGATACTGGCCATAGCGGACGGCGCCGATCAGCGATGACGGTGTGTTGCTGATGATTGCGACCTTGCCGCTGAGCGTGCCGGTCAGCACGTAGCTATCGCGCGGCTGCAGCAGGAACCAGCCGGATGCGATGGCCAGCACAAGCGTTGCCGTCGCAAAGTATAGGCCGGTGCGCTTGGCATAATGCAGCTGCAAAAGCCCGACCCAGATCAACCCCATGATGGCGGCCAGCACATAGGCGGCGAGTGCTGCGCGGATGGTGGTGGCAACGCCTGCGGCAAAGGCGATATGGGCAAAGAAGAAGACGAACAGCGCGCCGGCGCCATTGGTCAGCCCGAGAACCCAGCGGCCGGCGCGGCGCAGGCGATTGTCCGCAGCAGCACGCAATGTGGCCAGGAAGATGCCAAGGCCGATGAGTGTCAGCACAAGATAGGCGGGATAGAGCACGGCTTCGACGCCGCGCACCATCAGATCGCCAGCGTCGGTCAGCTGCCGGGGCGTCACGCCCTTGGCAACGAGGGTCGAGGTGAAGGAATCCACGCCATTGGCGACGATCGATGCGGCGAAGGGGTGGACGGCACCGCTGGCGACGATGGTGACGGCGGCCGCCAGATTGAGGGCAGCGGCAGCGAGCGCCAGTTGGGGCCGGTTTGCCTTGGCGCGCGAAAAGACCAGCGCGGCGATGCCAGAGGAAAAGGCGATCGCCAAAGCCAGGAAGCCAGGCACGAAGGCGGACGAACCGTTTTCGACGCCGAGGATGGCACGCAGCGAGCGCTGGTAATCTGCCGAGGACGTGAACAGATAGATGATGAAGGGCAGCGCGGTCAGAATGATGAGATTGCTGGGCCGCACATGTTTCAGGAATGACATTCATTCCTCCGCAGGAGTGGGAACATTTGAAAGCGGTTCCCGGAGCGCTGGCGCACTCCGGGGGCATCGTCAGGGCTTATTTGAGGCCCCAATATTTGCCGATCAGCTGGTCGAGTGTGCCATCGTCCTTGATCGCCTTCAGGCCTTCGTTGAAGGCGGCGATGTTGGCATCGTCCTTGCGGAAGACGAGGCCGAGCGGATCGGATTGCAGATCCTTGATGGAAACGACCAATTCGCCAGCGAACTCACGCTCATAGGCGGCCGCGTTGGCGCCGTTGATGACGACGCCGTCGACATCCTTGTTCTTCAGCGCGATGACCGAGGCCGAGAAGCTGTCATAGGCGGCTACGTTTTCCTTGCCGACGATGCCTTCGGCAACCTGGGCATCCGTCGTATTGGCCTGCGCCGAGAGCTTCTTGCCCTGCGACCTGAAGTCGTCGAGGGAAATGCTCTGGTCGGCGACGCGCATCAGCACGGCCTGGCTGTTGACGATATAGGGGTCGGAAAAATCCATTGCCTTCTTGCGCTCGTCGGTGATCGAGACGCCCGAGGCGACGAGGTCGAAGCTGCCCTGGTCAAGCGCTGCGAAGATGCCGTCCCAGCCGGTGGTGACGAATTCCGCCTGGCAGTTGATCTTGGCGCAGATGGCGTTGACCACATCGACATCGAAGCCGACGATCTGGCCGCTGGCCGGGTCGATGCTTTCCATCGGCGGCGAGGTGGTGTCGGAACCGACCTTCAAAAGCTTGCCGCCGAGATCGGCCGCATGGGAAACACCGGATGCAAGAGCAGCCATGGCAAGGGCAATCAGCAATGTCTTCACGTTCATTCCTCCGTTTGTGAATGGATGTCAGGCCGGGCGCGCGCCGAGATTATCGGGCTGCCTTTCGATCAGCGTTGGCCTGAAAACCTGCCTCAGCATCTGCGGATCTCCGCCCGCCATGCGCTGCAACAGGAATTGTCCGAGCGTCCTCCCGAGGACTTCGATGGGTTGGTAGAAAGTGGTGACCGGTGGGGTGAAGTAGGCGCTGACATTGATATCGTCGTAAGCGATGACATCGATATCGGTGCCGGCCTGTAGCCCGAGGCTGCCAAGGCCCGAGAGTACACCGAGCGTCGTGGATTCGTTGATGCAGATGAAGGCCGTCGGCGGTTCTGCCCGCTGCAACAGCTCAAGGGTGCTTTCGCGGCCGAAGCGGGTGGAAAGATCACCCTCGGCAATCAGATCGGTTGGGGTCTCAAACCCGGCTTCGCCAAATGCGCGGGTAAAACCGTCGATCCTGTCCATGGCGTAGGAGAGGGGGCGTTGCGGGTTGATGAGCGCGATGCGGCGATGGCCGCCGGCAATCAGCCGCTGCGTTGCGGCAAAGGCTGCCCATTCATTGTCGATGTCGACATGGGCATAGACCAGCGGCTTGCGGCAGCGGCCGAGCGAGACGAAGGGAAAGCCGCTTTCGACCAGAAGATCGATGCGCGGATCGTCGGCCAGAATGCCTGAAAAGATGATGCCGTCGGCAAGGCCCTGGTCCATGATCCGGCGCGCCATGTCGCAGCCATCCTGGGTGTCGCGAATGACATGCACGGAGATGCGGTAGTCGGAACCTTCCAGCGCCTGGCTGATGCCGCTCAGAATCTGGGTATATTCGACACCGTCCCATTCGTAATCGCGCACCGCGGTGACGGGCATCAGCACGGCTGCCTGATAGGTCTTGCCGGTTCTGAGCGCCATGCCGCGGGCATTGGCCTGGTATCCGATGTCCTGCGCCGCCTTGAAGATCGCGTCCTTGGTTGCCTGGGCAACGACCGGGGAATCCCTGAGCGCCTTGGAGATGGTGGCGATGGAATAACCGGTGAGATCGGCCAGCGTCTTGATGGTCGGGGGTGTGCGGCGCACGGATGCTTCAGTCTCTGCCATGCCTGCCTCCCAGCTCGATGACCTTGATGGAGGACTCGTATCAAACAATAAAAACGTTTTCAACGAAAATAAAAACGTTTTTATTCGTAATTTCTGGACGCTGAAATCGGAGTTATTTCATCGGAGGCGCCGGGCGGCCGGACCGGTCTCAGGTGGCAATTCAACGCATTCAACGCGGCATTCACGCAATGCGTGTAATTTTCTATGTTTTATCGTATTTTCGTGATACATCATTTGCGCGGATAGCCCGATGCTGTGGGGGAGCGGATATGGGGAATGGGTCTGCTGGAAACACTCTGAAGGCAACGACCGGCTCGTTCTTCGCAGTCAGCTGGTTTGTCCTTCTGTTCTTTGCGACGATTGTCGTGGCGATGGTCACATTATCAGCCAGCCAGCTTCAGGGACGGCTTCTCAGCTTCTCTCGGGCAGACACTCCATTTTCAGTCTGGCAAGTTGAGCGGATCCGCAAACAATGGAACGCGCAGCAGGCCGCGATCACACGGCAGGCGGATAAAGTCGTAAAGCAGCGCGAGGTTTCGCTTGAAATCGAAACCAGCTTTCGGGAAAGCCAAACGAAATACATCATCTTGAAGGGTAGCTACGAGAGCAGCCGCGACGAGATCGTTGCCAAGCTCCGCCTTTTGAACCACTGCCATTTGTTCAGATTGATGATCTGGACGATCAGGAGCTGCGCGCGAAGATCGACAGGACAATCGAGGACCTCTCGCCCAAGCTGCTTGCTCCAACGAGGAAAGCGGTCGATGATCTCCATACCGCCTACCTAAAGGCGCTTCGCGAACAGGACGACGGGCTTCGGCAAGCACAGATAGCAAGTTCCGCAGCTGGGGTGGCAAATAGTACCCTCCAACAAGAGGAGACGATCCTTGCTGACACGGAAAAGAAAATTGATGAGATCATCAATCCTGACGGGCAGATGAAAGTCGCAGATGTGACGCGCATCTATGATCTGATGTCAGAATTTGCCTTCATCGAAAGCTTTGCGCTCGGGGCGCTGTACAAATTTGCCATACTTCCCAACGAGTTTCTGATCATGGTCCTGGTGATTGCCATGGGCATCCTTGGTAGCACGCTCCAGCTTACCTATGATTATTACCGGGCCGGGGGCGTTCCCCAGACGAGCCAGTTCCTTCTAAGGCCGATGCTCGGTGCAATCACCGCCCTCGTGCTTTTCATTCTCCTGAAGGCCGGTGTGCTTGTCATCACCGATTCCGCCAAGCTTGGAGAGGTGGCGCCACTCAGCCCGTTCTTCATTGCCTTTGTAGGCATCGTTTCCGGCTTTTTGTCCGAAAATGCGCTTGAGACGGTCCGGAGCGTCGGTCAGTCCTGGTTTCGTGGTGTAGGGCGAGATCAAAAGCCCCGCTGGGCGAGTGGCTTGAAACAACATTTATCGGCAACGAAGACGATCGCTGATCTTTCTGCAAAAACTGGCGTCGATGCCACGTTGCTGGAAAAATGGATTAACGAAGAAGTGCCTGTTCCCGTGGATATGCAGAAGCTCATCGCTGTGTGGTTGGATAAGGACGCCAGAACTCTGTTTACCGATGTGCCACCGGCGGTGACGACCTGACCCTTATTGTTCAGGCGCAAAGCAACCGCCGCGCAGGCTTCCTATCCGGCTGCCAGGTAACAAAACAGCTCTGCAATGTGACGCGCCACGAGCTTGTGGTTCACTTCGCCGTTTCAATGCTTTAGAAACGCTTCTCGATGAAGATCGCCTTTTATTGCCCGCTCAAATCCCCCAACCATCCCGTTCCCTCCGGCGACCGGCTGATGGCGCGTCTGCTGATGGCGGCGCTGGAGCGGGCGGGGCATCAGGTGGAGATCGCTTCAGAGTTGCGGGCTTTCCTGCCGGATGCTTCGGCGGATGCGATCGCGGTACGGGCTGCGGCGATGGACGCGGAGCGGGCGCGGATTTCGGCGCTGTGGCGGGAGCGTGGTGCACCGGATCTCTGGTTTTGCTACCACCCCTATTACAAGGCGCCGGATCTGATCGGCCCGGCGCTCGCCCGGGAATTTGGTCTGGGCTATGTCACGGCGGAAGCGTCCTATTCAGCACGGCGTAATAATTGGCTGTGGACAGACATGCAGCAGCATGTGCTGGATGCCGTGCAGCAGGCTTCGGTGAATATCTGCCTGACGCGCCGGGATTTTGATGGGCTTTCTGCAGCGGCGCCCGAGGCGCGACTGGCCTTGCTGCCGCCTTTCATCGATCCTGCCTTGTTTCTCGAAAGAAAGCCGCAGCCTGCACCCGGGCGACTGATCACCGTGGCGATGATGCGGTCCGG